>Ga0115851_100338_pt1 | contig 19677 bp, 17 predicted proteins | sample InSIn2gowninarea_FD_83865 | JGI IMG/M metagenome (GOLD analysis project Ga0115851, IMG submission 83865)
TAGGAAGAGTATTTTTGTTTTGACTCATTTAACTTCTTGCTGAAATATGAAACAAACTGATATTCTTGGCTCAATACAACTCCAATGGTTGTCCCGCTAGCATAAAATCTTACTTGAAAGGGTTGATTGAAGTCTGGCAACTTCAACACCGAATTCTTAGTGATCTTCTTCTTCAATAGTTGAAATTTTGTTTTTGTTGCTGTTGTCCAAGAAAAGCATAATGGTGGGTTGGTTGTACACTTTGGTGTTGAGAAAACACTTGGGCAACTAAATCACTTCTATTTTTTGGACTAATATGAATATAGCTGTACAAAGGTATGTGAGAAAGTGCACGGTATGTCAACATGTAAAAGGGAGAATTCAGAATGTTGGACTATACATGCCATTACCCATTCCCAATAGACCTTGGAATTCGGTGAGTATGGACTTTGTTCTAGGTTTACCAAGAACTCAATGAGGTATTGTTTCAATCCTTGTATTTGTGGATAGATTTACTAATATGGATCATTTTATTCCATGTTTCAAAGCTAGTTATGCCACCCATGTGGCTAATTTATTTTTTTGATGAGATTGTTTGGTTGCATGGTTTGCCAGAAAGTATAATCTTTGACAGGGACACAAGATTCACTAGATGTTTCTGGAGGACCTTGTGGAAGAAGCTTGGCACTAAGAACATTTTAGCTCAACCTATCATCCACATTTTGATGGGAAAACAAAGGTTGTAAGCAGGAGTTTGGGTAATTTGTTGAGGTGTATAGTAGGTGACCGACCAAAGAAGTGGGATCATGTACTAGCTCAGGCTGAGTTTGCATATGATGAATCACCAAATAGGAGCACATTAAAGAGTCCATTTCAAATCTTGTACAACATGCATCTGAGGGGAATTTGTGAGCTAAGAGACTTGCAAAAGATTGAGATTAGAAGCGTTAATGGAGAGGATTTTGCAATAGCCATGAGTGAGTTGCATGAGCAAGTAAAAAAAATATTACAAGATACAAGAAACAACTACAAGCAACAAGAAAATGTACACAGGAAGGAGGTAAAATTTGAAGTGGGAGGTGTGGTCCTAGCTCACCTAAGAAAGGAGAGGTTTCCAAGGGAAAATATAACAAATTGAAACTGAAGAAGATAGGACCTTGTAAGATCCTTTGCAAGTTTTCAGCGAACGCTTATGAGCTAGTGTTACCTCCAGGAACCCATTTTTAATGTAGTAGATTTGTATCTCTACACAATTGGTGATGCAGATCAAGCTTCTGGGAATGTTGACCAGGATGAAGGAAAGGAACAACAGTGGCTGAAGCAAATGCCTGTGGAAAAGAGTTTATAGTCCAAACAAATTTTGGACACACGTGTTGCCAAGAAGACCAGAAGGAAAGGATACTTGGAATATCTTATGAAGTGGAAATATCATTCGATGGATGATTCTACTTGGATGGATGAAGCAGCAGTATAGAAAGTAGATCATTCTATAGAAGATCTTGTGAGTAGGAACACAAAATTTTCTTTCTTGGCGAGTCTGATGCAAGTGCATTAGGTCAAGCACATAAAAATGATAAGTTATTAAATTCAGACCCAGACCCTAGCAATTTGATGGATTGATCACATGTCAAGGCTAGAACATTTAAAGTTTATTTTTGAAAAGTTTTTGATATTTAGTTAAGATCAGTTAGGAATATTGAGTTAAAAGAAATGATTTTATAGCTAGTAGGTAGTTAGGGCTAAGGGAAATTGGTTCACATCCTTGAATTCATTTCTTGGGCATTTTTTTTAGTTTTTGGGGAGAGAGGAGGAACATTTTGGGGTGCTGGAAGTTTTGGTGTGGGATTGAAGTTAATTAAACAACATTGCTTACAACAGTAGCTTTTTGTATCAGTAAATAGAATTTGTAAGTGTGTGTGAGATAATTATTTGCATATGTGTTTGTGAGGTTTGTGAACAATAATACTAATATCTGGAGATTGAAATTGATTTGGTATTTAAATTGTTGTGTTGAAGGAGGAATTCTTGCACTATATTTTCTCTGTTATTTACATTCAAATGAGAACATGGAGAATCATATTTCTGCTAATATTCTAATCTAGTACTTTTGCATCCAAGATTTTGTATTGGAAAGAGTTATTTTGCATTACAGATTCGAGAATATAGAGCACTCTATATCAAGCCGATAGAAGAAATAAAGTTCGTAAACAAAAACCATCATCAAATTTGTGAGTCAATTTCTGCTCAAATAAAGACGAAATTCAAAATTCTGGCATCTGGGTTTTGTGGAGAGAGGGGTCTATTTGGTAATTTGTGAGAGATTTTCCAAAAATATCCTTGGTTAGGGATTTACGAATGGATCTCTAAACTATGTTTTTACAGACTACGAGGCTGAGAAAAAATGATTTGTTGTTCCTCCTGTAACAACAGTGTACTTTTCAATGAGAGCAATGATTTGTTGTTCATCCTATAAAACCACTATGGTTTTCTATGAGAGCAATGATTTGTTGTTCCTCTTGTAACAACACTATAGTTTGCTGTGAGAGAAATGATTTGTTGTTCCTCCTGTAACAACACTGTAGTTTGCTAAGAGAACAATGATTGTTGTTCCTCCTGTAACAACATTATAAGCTGCTGAGATGGAAGCCATCAATTTGTGGGCCATCACTAGCCTTCTTTAACCTTTACCAAGAACCCACCTAGAATTCATGTGGCCCGCATGCAATGCCAACATTCTATACCCTTACTCCTGAATGAAATTGCAAAAGTGATAGGTAGTTGTTAAATAGTTGTGGGTCAAGGTTCCCTCCCACGCCATCAACTCCATCAATTAAAACATGGCTCGAGCTCATTTACCTACATGTAGAGAAAAGATGTAGCAGGGAAAATGGAATACTAGACTCAATAATGATGGGGAACTAGTTAATTAAAATTTATTTTCTTAGAGATACGGCGAGGTAGACATGTCTCCGCCATCAAAAGGCCATGAAGATAATGTTGACTGAAGCTCTAGTGTTTATTTTTTAATATATTTAAATTAAAAATATATAATAAATAAGGTTAAATAAAACAAAAAATAAGGTGAACTACCCAACTGTGAAGTGGGGCTTGCATGCATCCAAATACCCCCTCTAGATCTTCAACTTGAACGTCAAACTCTTCATATGGCTCTCGGGATCTCACTCATGACCATGCAAGAAAAATAGTAGGTTCAGAAGATCTAAGCCAGGAAAGGTATACCAAGCATGCATGGGAGTTCCTCTTAAAAACGTCATCCAGCATATTAATACAATCTTCTTATAAGATAATTTATTCCACAAACAAGTCAAACTCGAAATCTCATTAAGAAGGTATTCCCTATAGAGTGGATGAGGTTACATAGAGAATAAAGACGCCAGAAGCTGAGTTTCTTAACAAAGTTAAGATAGATCAAGTACACTGTAGCTATAAGCAAGGAGTTGATTCAAAATTGCTTGGATTGGAGGGATCCACAACCATAAGGATCTTCAATGGATTTGAAACTCTTGTGATTCCTGGTAGCCAACCTAGGGTTTCAATCCTTCTATCAGTACATATTGTTTTATGCCTAGTTATGCAACATGATGCTCTTAGAAGCTTTCCATCAAATAGAAAGGGAGTTGTTTCAACCCAATTGAGGAGTTGAACCTATAAGACTAATTCACCCCCAAAAGATTAATTCACCCATGACTTAGCTTTGAGGTAACATATTCGATTATTTAGTATATTGATTCATTTTTGGTTGCATTGTTAGTCCCTACACAGTAGTATTGTGATAGATAACACTAATAAAAGTCTTAAGTAAAACACATTACCTTTCCTATGGTCGAGTGCTTAAACGGGCCAAGGCAAGCAGCATTGGTTTGGAACTGGGACCGTCAAAAGGGTTAGAAGGAACCAAAGAAAAAATGACATGCCTATGGCTGTGGTTAGAAAAGAGTTTCAGGTTGAGTTGTTTTAGCTAACAATATGTTACTAAATGCAATTTTTCTCAACATAAACAAAATTTTTCACCATATATGAGTTAAGAAAAAAGCATGGCTCAAATCAGAAGTCAAATAAGAAAATTGGGAAAAATAACTAGTCTGCTTCTACTATAAGAAACAACAAGAATTTAATTAACTTAAATGATTGAGACTAGCATAGTTTAACACGTTTGGAATGTTAGGTTTATGTTCAGGTTCACAAAGAAAAGTACTCAAATCTAGATTCCAAATTGCAATGACAAAAGAAAAATAGAGGGGGGAGGGAGGGGAGACATAAGAAGAGCTTCAAGAATCATCCATTGAAAAAGCTTGATCCTACTAAGTATTGTTCTCATTGTCATTTTCTTTTGTGACATAGTGCAACCTTATTGTCACTTACTGTAGCATATTGTTGTTGTAGTTATGTTTAGAGTTGCAAGTTCTAGCTACCATGGAGTAGGTGTGGGACTCCATTATTGTTGTAGCTATGTTTAGGGTAGCTATGGTCCGTGGAGTAAGTGTGGGTTTTTTTTGTTGTTGCAGCGGGCTATCGAGTCAGTGTGGGCTATTGTTGTTCTTGTAATGGGTTATGCAGTCAACAAGAACAAATCTAGGGGCCAAGACAATGCCTCCTAGAACAGGAGGAAAAGAGTGAAGGCCACTAACAATTGCGAATGAAGTACATGGATACTCATGAAAACATCAAAACATTTAATGTAATTAAACTGATTCTAGCATCAGTTTTAGTGAAAAAATTGAAGATATTGTTAGAATAGCAACAAGAAATCCTAATTTAATTTTTCCTTGAATTATATTAGGAATTAAATCAAAATTCTATTCCCATAGAAACTTGTAATAGTAAAATAAATTAATTTGACTTAGTCGGCTCAATAAATTCCAGTTGGAAGTCTATCGCGAGTCATGTAAAGTGATTCCTAAATTTTAGTGGTCCAGGTTGAGTACTTTTGAGTTGTAATTAATTAACTTAATCTAACTAAGTTATAGTCAGTTAAACAAGTTCAACAGTTGGAGGAAGTAGTAGGAGTTCTAGTAGTGGGGAGTAGCTTCAGCGCATCTCCACTGCTCCACCAGTTAACTAAATATTCACTCATAGATATCGCATCCATGTGAATTCAGAGGAAGACCTAATTGATATTAGAGTTTAGAGAGAGTGTACTATCAGTTGTATAAATTTTTTAGCTATATATATGGTGCATGAAATCAGTAGAAGGCCTATGATGGATTGTGTAGTTATCGTGAGAGATTTTTCCAATTAAATATGGGCTAATTCTATCTAAAATTGAGCAAGGAAGTAGGGGATTGATAGGCAGTAGAATTGCCTAAGTGTTAGCTTGAGCTGGTTTGTGAAGTAGAGAGATAGATCGTACTTTTGTAGGAATTATTCGAGTTAAACAAGAACTATATTTTCTTCTCATATCTTCTAGTTAATGCAATATAGATTGTTGGGGTTTCGAGCAGTTTCTTTCCCCAGAAAAATATGGTTTTATGTGTGATTGAAATTATTCCTTTTTTGATCATTATTTTCATCGGTCAATTTTTGTTTCCGCTGATGATTAGAGTAGATTCAGGTCTTTTGTTTTAGCATATTACATAAGCAGTTTGAATCTACAAGTAAAAATATACATGGTATCAGAGTTGAAGAAATTATAGAAGATGATAATATGAGTTTGTTGTGGAGGTGAAATCGAATTTGCAGTTTCATACTTTAGAGTCAGCAGGATGTCATTCTATAGTTTGAAACTTGAGTATGCCCTAGAGGGTAGCTCGAATTAAATAGCTTGGAAGAATAGGATGGATGCAATGTTGGAAGACAAAAGGCTAAAGTAATTCATAGATCATGATATTTTGAAGCCTCCAACATGCTGAATGGGGAAAGTATGTGGCAAAGGCGAGAAGGATTATCCTATAAGGAGTTCAAGATCATATTGTCTTGAATCTCCATGACAAAGAAAATCCATTTGCAATGTGGAAGGCATTGAAAAACATGTTTCAAAATACTACTGACCATAGGAAGATGGCACTGAAGGACAAGCTTAGAAATATCAAGATGGAGAAGGGCAACTCAATTTTGAAGTACTTGACCAATTTCACACAATATCGAAATGAGCTTGGAAGTGTCAATATTACTGCTGTCAAAGACGATCTAGTGAGTCTAGCACTTCTAGTAATTCCAAAGATCTGGCACCTACCAATGCTTAGTTATTGGGATGGCGAAGCTACGTGAGTGGGAGCACTTGTGGTCCGACTTGGTACAGTAAGAGATTCGGTAGAACACCAGAGATGGATCCACATCAAAGCATGATGATGAGAATAATTGCACCTTATCTGGTAAGGAAAGGAAAGGGAAGGGGAAGTAATCCCATTCCAAATCAAATTATTGTCAAGGAGAAAAGAAGAAGGACATATCAAAAATCAAGTATTTTCATTATCATGGGCTGGGACACTTTGTCATAAAGTATTTGCATAAGAAGGTTGGTAAGAAGCCCTTGGGAGGAGTGGTAGGTGTGATCGCTTCTATGGTGTCATCGATGATGGGTAGTGTGTGGTACCTGGACAATGGAGCTTCATTCCATATGAGTGGTAAAAAGGATATCTTCAATAACTTGGAGGAGAAGGATCTCTAGATGCATATCGAGATGGGTAATGATGGGAGGTACAGCATAACCAACATCGATACAATTACCTTTCAGAGGGAGTCTGGCTCTCGCCTTGCTTTGTGAGATGTTATGTATGTTATGGGTTTGAGGAAGAACTTGGTTTTTGTCGCCATGTTAGAGGATAGAGGCTATGTCACAAAATTTAGTAAGGGAAAGGCATTCCTTCGTCACAGAGCCACAGGATAGCTAAAGCAGATAGGGGTTCGAGTGAATAAACTTTAAAAACTGGAGGTAGAATATTGTAGTGATTTGAGCACTAAAGCAGAGAAGGTGCAGAGGCAAGAGATTGGTGAGTTGTGGCACATGATATTGTGTCACTTACATCATGGCACTTTGAAGATCTAGAAGAAAATTTATACAGTGCTTCCTAAGGGTGCACTAGAGTAGAGAGACACATGCAAAGGGTGTAAACTAGGGAAGTACACCAAAGCTTCCTTTCATGACAAAGAGAGTTGAGCAAAAGAAATCCTTGATTGAGTTCACATAGATGTGTGTGGACCATCCTCAACAGCATCCACAGCCAAGAAAATTTATTATGTAATATTTGTTGATGATTTTTCTCGTAAGTATTGGATTTCCTTCATGCAGAAGAAAGATCAGATGTTCACTAAGTTTTTTGCTTTTAAAGAACTTTTTAAGAAGGATATTAGCATGAAAGTTAAAGCTCTCAGAAGTGATAACGGTGGAGAGTATGTGTCTAATGAGTTCAAAACTTATGTGTAACAAAAGGAATTCGGTAGGAGTTGATAGCACCTCATAACCCATAGTAGAATGGGGTGGCTGAAAGGAAGAACAAAAGTATTGTGGGAGCGGCATGGGTGATGTTGAATGATCAAGGCCTACCATTACACTTGTGTTCTGTGTTAGCCTCTTGTTGCAACAGGTGTTCATATTTCATGATTGACATTTTTACATGCCAAATATGTCATCTTTCATGCTGCTAGGTTCCATATTTCCAGAAGAGGCCATGGAAGTGTGTTAGTCTAAATGCCACTGCTCGATTCCAATTTTGATGACTTAACCATTTTTGAAGAATGTTCTGTAAAAGGGAAGTCCAAACAGCTTAATCTTGGCTTCCTTAGGTTTCAATTTCCTGTTTTAGAATGTAGAGAATTGGTATTTGGCCAAACAGTTTAATCTTGGCAGATTTGTAGATAGGTAGAGAATCAAAGGATCCCAACTGCTTAATCCGGGCCCTTGGCAGAAATAAGTGTAGATTTAGATAGGAGGGAAGTTAGAAGAAAAATTTTAAAGCAGGGTCTGCAAGTCTAAGTGCACCCAAACCAAAAAGAAGAAAAAATGCTAGGTAAGTAGGCTGGGTAGGTAGTTTTTGAGGTTGCAGAATGTTGATATGTGATCAGTCTTGTGTTTTAAAGTGATATTGCACTTCAGATCACAGGTACAAGGCAGTTTTCATTTGGAGGAACTCAAATTGGACATCTCTAACCTCCCCTTCTTCCCCTTCCCCAAAATCACTCACTAATTTACCTGAAGAGGTCAAGCATCTACTTCATTCCTCTTGGTTTCATCATTTTCCATATCATTTGCCTAGTGAAGATCTGCTTCACTCAAAGATTTCCATTCTTCCTCTATGAGTCACTTTTCCCCCTTTGATAGCCTAAGATCCACATACTTAGTGCTTTCTTGTCACCACCATATTAACCACTAACTCTATTATGTAGCTCCCTAAATTATTTCCCTATCCCCTACTATGCAAAAATATATAAAATCCCAAAAAATAATAATACCCCCTTCCCGGCACTATAGCGATATTTTCCCAAGTCCGGGAAATAACAGTCCATCTGGGGCTGTTATCAGCCCATCCGTGTCCTAATAGGAGTTAGCCTGGCACCTGGTCATGCTAACAACTATTCCTTTTTAATCCTGACCCTTCAAAACCCATGTTCCACCCTTATCCTAAAGTCTTACCCATGAGATATTTGCCCCGCTCGTTTATAACCCCATAACCTACTTTCCTAATGTTTAAACCCCCGCTCCATACAATAGCTTTATTAAACGCGCTGCGGGCCCTCGTCCCTTATCCCTCCGCCGCCTCATCCATTCCGCCAACCATTAGATCTAGCGCGCCGCAGATCAACGGTGGGCGGGTCCTTTCCCCTTCAAAGCCGTCGCAGGTTAACGCTCGGGAGATCGGCGGTTTTGTCGTCGTACTCCCGCCACGCGTCACCCTCTTGGCTGTGGCAGAGTGCCCCATGCCAATACCACTTTTTCCCAAAGGCGGTGCGCCCAAAACTGAAAACCACCTCCGCCCAGTGACGTCATCCTGCTACGTCATCAACCTGCATTAGGCCTCCTGCCACCGTACTTCCAAGTCATCACTGCCACATCACTGCCACCATGTACCTCCATGTCACCCGTCGTACTGCTGACGTCACCCTACCACATCACCGATGTACTGGTCCCACCCGCTGACGTCATGCTGATGCCATCACTCAAAAAGGCGCGAAAGGCGAAAATCGTTGCTTAGGAAGCCCGGATTCAAAATATGAGGCAGTTTTTCATGCGCGATTAGTGCCTAGCGCTAATCGTGCATGGCTACGGGAAATAGACCAAAGTGGAAAGCCCCTCACCACGTAGCCCCCAGCAAGCCCGAAAGGCGCAGAATGACCTGTTTTTCTTCGCGAAGCATTCAGAAAGGGGCAAACACACTTTTTAAAGCAACAGAAGGTCGAACAACTGCCATGAAAGATAGATGGGACAGTCTAAACCACTCAAAAGATATTAAAGGCTCCAGGATCAGCGCCAAAGAGTATCACAGGGAAGATGAAGCGGCAAAGAGTATCAATTCAGCAACATCAAAGTAGGTGAAAATTAAAAACCTTCATCAAAGTCAGCAAAGCAGTTAAGGCCATTTAAAAGCCTATCTGGTCGGGATTAGTGCACATTAATGCTAGCAAAACAGCAGCAAAACCAAGTTAGAGGTGGAGATAAAGGACAAATCACAGTTATTACAGGAGGACTGCACCGAGCCACCCAGGACAGACATTAATTCAGTTTTGACACAGCTGCCCTCAGCGCAGCTCAAAGATATTTTCATGCATTTATTTATGGATAAGATTAGGTTAAAGTAATCATTTTCTTTCAGACCCGTTTAGGTCGGTTGTCATAGTTTAATTTTTGGATAATTTTCCCTATTTATACCGACACTCTGTATTGTTTAAAGGGTTGGTTGGTTGATAATCCTCATGAAAGAGTCGCACTGGATATCTGATATGTTTTACTTAATCAAATATTGTTGAAAAGCTTTGGAGGAATGACTGTCTGCTCTGTGTCTAATGGTTTGAAGAATTGAATGCGGAATTCTTGTGCTGCTATATGAATCAATAAGTTTTCCTTACCTCTGTTATTTCGATTTCACACATGCTCAAGTCACAGAACAAAGGATTGGTTTAGAATTTGCTTGGTTGCACTCTATGCTCAGTTTCTGTGGCTTCTTAATGTTTTCCTCTTCAATTAGGCATAAATATGAATTCTGTTAGGAATTCTTAACTGCTCCTAGATAGCGCTCATTTGTCTTCTCTTTTCTAACCTGAATGAGAGATTCTTAATTTCCCCTCATTCCTTAGCCTTTAATCCATCTCTTTTACCTTGAATGATTTTTTCATATACAACTATCTTGCTCCATATTCCTTCTTGTGACTAGGAAAATGCACCAGTAGTCCTACTCCTTGACTCCACGCCCAATGGTTCTAAAACTTTCATGCTATCCCTGCCTCTTTACTTGAAAGCATCATCCTTCCCACCAAGAAACAAAACAAAACCCCTTGAACTCAATAACTAGCCTAAAAACCTTATCAACAAAGCTAAATCAGAAAGAGAGAGCCCTCTCTAATTGCGGGTGGGTTAGAACCTGCAGTCCAAAGATTGGTCCGTGCTTACCTCAGCTTGAGCCGACTAGAAGGGCAACCTGAGTGATAACATAATGGCGACTCCACTGGGGACATCCTCAGTTATTTTCACAAATCAAGTTAGAAAACTCCATAGGAACAAAACTCAGTGTTGTCTATTCCTTAAAACTACAGATGAAGTCTGAATGTCGGTGTTATAGACATTTTTGTGCCTTACAGCTATAAGCATGAAATGTCCATAATCCAAGGGATCCAAAGTCCCTAAAGATGTTGTTACAGCTCCTAAAGGAACAAGGTCAACCAATGACAACTTCTCCCAGAAGTTCTCCACCAAAAGCCACTCAGAACTAGTCAAATCGGGATCAATTCAGAAGCTCCACTAGCTGCCTGCATTGCAAAGCACCCAAATGCACTGGCTAGGTGTGTTGCAACGCACTTGGATACACTACCCAGGTGCGCTGAGTGGGAAATGACAAATGGCAAGCTCATTCAACGAGGTGGAAAGACCATGGAAGCTTCCAGAATCTTCTCCAGTGACACTTGCCTCAATGAATTCGACTAGTGATGAGTAAGAGGCTCTCAACCTCCAAGTGGAAGCAAGAACTGACAGAGAGAAGCCACAAGTCAAAACATAAGCTGACTCATCCTCTCTTCTTACATCTATATATGGATCCCTCATCCCAGAGATCCAGAGGCTGGAATTTTGTACTTTGCAGAGAATTGTTGTTGGTTTGAGATTGAGATTAGTACATTGGGTGATTTCTGCTTTGTTGGAGGAGAGGAAGGGATTCCTTTGCTGGGAGGTAGATGCTGGATCGGGACTCACTTGGTTGTATCTCCTCTTGGACTTTATTATCATATCAATAAACTATTTGAGTTTCTCCTACATGATGTGTATCAATGATGTATTGTTATATTTGCATGTTTAGCTTAATCTGATCCTGAGCTTTTTATGAATGTATATCTATATCTTTTTGTAGCTTCTCTCTCTTGTGATCTTGCAGGAATTCGGTGAAGCTGGGCTGGTAAGGAAGCAGGAAGCTGGGAGCTATTGAAGAGAGGAGCGATTGGATCAACAAACTAGCGAAAGACACAGGTTAGTTACATCCTTTCTCCTCATTTACATTTCATAAAGAAGAATACTCAAGTAGTTTTCCTTGTTTGTTGCTAAGGCACTATCACACCTTAGAGTGGGATAGGGGCATTCTGAATAGATACTTTTCCCAACAACAGAGGGGTCCTGAAATTTGTCAAAAACGTTTCCTCAGAACATGCACTTCTGCACCCTCAGAGGAGGTTTTGATGAATGAATGGAATGATATTTATTGATATCTGTGTTTAATGTCTGCTATTGAAATGCATTTCTGTACACTTAATAGATATTGAATTAGGAAGATATAAATCTATATTTCTGAAGCTCATGAGTAGAACTTGTTACCAATGGTACTTTTATCTCTTAATGATTTTTGCTTATGTGTTAAAGTAATATTTTATGTTCAGTTATTTATATATGAAGGCTTGAATGTTTGAGTTATCATTTGGCACTTTTGTACGGTGATGATTATTCTGTTTACGCTTTACTGTATGAATGACTTATTATGCGATATGCTTCTCACAATTGTTTCAGCTAATTTCTTATATGAAACAATTCATTTTTATCGAATTCTCTTCTTATAGCGATTGAATGATCTTTATTACCAATTGTTGTTAGAAATTATTTTAGATCGCATAAGTGAAAAGTTATATCTTGGGTTAGTTTTAGAATTAGAAATTTCTATTTATGAGGATACAATTGCATGTTTTAAATTAGACTTATATTAAAAGCATTTTATTTAGAAATATTTAGAAAAGGAAATATCAATTCTTATCATCACATACAAATTGGGAAACTAGTCCCATTATTCCCAGTCGGACCCACCATCCCAAATGGAAAAGGAGCTACTTTCAAGGTCTGGACTAGGTGGGTATCCCCCTTGTTGTAGACCCGATTTTTGGGGCTTCAACAGGTCCCTAAATCACTATGAGCACTAAGACCTAAGAAGGATAAGCAGGCCATGAGATCGCAAAAATAGAGTTGAAGGCTTAGCCTTCAACTCTGCCCAAGGTTAAGGAACATCGTACCACCGTAGTTACGACATCGATCATGACAGTTGATAGTGCAGTGATAAACTGCATGAAGATGTTCGAATAGTCATTTGAGGTCCTAACCACCCTGTAGGAGGACCTAAATGTGGAGTGCCTAGAGACAGAGGCGTGCTAGCTGCAACAAAAATACGATGAGGTAAAAGGGACCGTGCAGACAATTGCCCTTACAAAAATTCTTGCATAGATGTTGTAGGTAAAGGAGCTTAAGGAACAGGTGGATGCTGCTCGGCACAAAGAAGCGGTCTTGAAAGTGCACCTACAACCATGGATCGATGAGGCTTATACAATTACAGCCTCCATTGAAGCAAAAATTGCACAACTACAAGCAACTCAGGAGAGGATTCTAGGCAGCAGTTCAATAGCAGTGGTCACTGAACAGTGCATGGAGGAAGTCTAGTAGCCAGCTGCTCAGTGCGATGCTGAAGTTGCAGCGATCCAAACAGAACTGGGAGGTCTTCGTACTAAGATCTATGGACCTGCAGAGTGACTCGAGGGTGAGTCACAATGCTTGTGTTGGGGGCCTGTTGGGTGCGGGATCCCCTAAGGGAATTTTTAGGGCTTAGAGCCCAGATTTTGGTCCAATGTTGTAATTCCAATGTAAAGACTCCGCATTTTGTGGGCGTGGAGCATGTAGTTGAAGAGTCATAGGGTTGTCCGCCCCTATTTTGATAATGTAATGTCAGTTGTAAAAGATCTACCCATGGTCCGTGGACCATGGAATTATATAAATATAGCTAAGCTCTAAATATTTACACACAATGTCCAAGTAATGAAGTTTAATATGAGATAGCTCTGAAGTGTAAGTCTAAGTTTTGGGTCATAACGTAGGTAGAGGCTCTGCAGCTGAGTGCACAGAGGCTTAGTAATGCACAGCTGAGTGCGCAGGGCGAATCGAATCTATAATCATATGGAAGTATTAGTAAAGAGAACTTTTCTATGATTTCTCTGTAATTATTTCTTGTTTATGCATATGCTATATCGAGTATGAATTTCACTTCTAATGCTTATAAGATGTGCAAATTTGTATAATTACATGAAGCTAACTAAGATCTATTAATAAGGTAAGTAAGATACTTAGCCTAGTTTGGGAGATATCATAGTTCGCTACCTTAGTAGCGCGAAAGGACTTCAACTCTTGGTTAGGACTGTGCGAATGTCGATTGTAATAGATCGTGAAGGTACTGAAGGGTGGAACAAATCATGAAGAGACCTGCATAGAGGCAGGTATAGTTCGAATAAACCAACATCATAACCATCTCAAGGGTGCAGAAACTTGGTTCCAACATCCCTCCATACTGCTTCAGGTGAGACTTCAGTCCGCGCTTCACGGGTTGATGCTGAAAGGGTTAGTAATGTAGGGATTTGTTTGGCTAACTAACATTGAACCCAGGACGGGCCCCCTCAAGCCAACAATTTCTCTCGTGCTTGTTAATGATTTACATCATTGACCGGTAATGAGGTGGTTTTCTATCATGTTGGACTTTGACACATCTATACACATGTTAGAAATAGTACATTGCTCGGGTCGAGATAGAGCGCAATACCTTGGATTCTATCTGATAAAATCCAAGTTACGTGGAGTTATGAGTTATTCATGATTGTACATATGTTCTCCTCTGTACAAATGGCTGTGACCATAATGTGGGTCCATATATATGATCCTCTTTATTCAGATGGTTGCGACAATACCATGGATCCATACACATGACCCCTCCTATTCGAATGGCCACATCCATACTATGGACACATGTATCATTAGATGCACATTCATGTATCAGTAGGCATGTTTATCAGAGATGTCATATATGTATATGTATATGTTTATGCTTGATTTGCAGGTCTCATGACGTTGTTGTTCTAGTCCTTGCCTTGGTTTGTAAAGCATCTCATTCATCACTCCCTGTTATGCCTTCATGCTTTAGGGGGCATATTTTACATAGTATTTTGTCACACCTCTTATTCACTTCTTGTTGCATATCCCGAAGTGCCAAAATGTTGATAACTATGAAGTATATCCATCATGATATACAATCAAAAACATCCCTAAAAAACCAAAGGAAAACTTCCCTGATTCAATTATGTAGAAGGTTATCTAAAACCATAATTTTTAGGGCCATCGCGCATTGCTCCACTGGCTGCCCGTGCTAATGGCAAGTTGCATTGTTTTACGCTAGTGCTTCCAGCGTGGATTTTGATATGAAAACCCATGTTCAACCTCTTATGGAAGGTTTTCCAAAATGGGGGAGAAGCTTCATGTGTTAGAAACTTCGAGAACAACGAGATGGATATTGATTGTTATAGATATGGTTGAGCTATCCCATTTGGAGCTGTTGATATTATCATTATGGGCCTTCCCCTTGAGATGTGGACCTTCCTCCCTTTGTTATTGAACCCTAAATCCCTCCCCCTTCCCATAAATCAACTCCCTTCCATCTCCAAATGGTTGATCATTGATTGCATGCATTCTTATACTGAGATTATGCCCAAATGCTACCCATTCTAACTTGGAGGAGTGGTTGAAGAGACTTTGATTGGACTTGGACATCCACCAAAAGGAGGTCTCCAACATCAAGGCATATATTGTATGCTTCCCTTTTAAGCTTATTAATATATACATCTGATGTTCACTTTCCATAATTTTGTAAATGCTTACGATTTTCACTTAATACTCCTTGATCTATTAAGTAGCTTATGTTTTATGGATGCCATATATGCTCTCGTATCTTGTGTTTCTCTTTGATCTTTCTTGCAGGTACTCAGACAAGAAGAAACAGTATAAGCAAGCCTGGAAGTGAAGTAATCAAAGTCATCTCCAAAGGATTGCATGATTAGCATCAAAGCAAGTTAGGTTTCTCCTTCTCTCTACATTTGCTAGCAATAAGCTAGAAAAGTGTATGTTGTTTTGTTTAGTTTCTTGCTAGTACCACTCATTGGCCTAAAGGGATCACCTCTATCCACAAAGGGATTTACCTTCACAACGGAGAGCCAATTAATGTAGATAGGCAATCACATGCGATCTAAAGGAGGATGGTCACAGGTGGCATCACTATGGGTTAGGTTTAGATCTCCAAGTGCGACTGATGATTTAGGAGAGACAATTTGAGGTAGGCCTTGAGATATGAGAGTTTCTAAATCTTGAAAGGACTTGGGGATGTATGGGATAATGAGAGGCCACATAATGCCAAAGACAAAGATCGAGGAGTCTAGCATGGGGATTCCAAAATTTTGAAAAAGGTCAAATTTTGGGGTTGTTTTAGCTATTACAGCACTATGTCTACTATTTTTGTAGACATGAATTCCTCCATTGGCTTCCCCTTAATGCATTTGTTTGTAATAAATGATGAATAAATGGCAGAGCCATGGACAAAAATTTAAAGTGTGAATCCGCAATATTTTCGTCTCTGAGTCAACCTTTATCTCCAATTTCATGACATCAGCAATAGTGGGAGCACTGACCAAACTTATGTGGATGTTGGGGTTGTTCTTATTAATGAATCTGAGCTTGTGAGGTTTATTGTAATTATTGAAAAATCTCTCATAATAGGCTGTCACGCCTCTTATAGTTGACGCATGAGCTTCCCAAGTCATAATGGTTATTTTAACTCTAACTTTCCTAAACATATTTGCTAATCATCAATGAGAATAGATATCTTGTTCGAAATCTTCAATAGCCTTGAGAATACATGGAATCCTTTCTAGTAATGGCCCATTATATTCTAAAGATTTGATCATTAGGTGTTGGGTTTTTGATTTCTTGTTTATGTTAATTTTTCTGCCCATTCCCAATGTTTTCGACTTAGCTAGATCTTTGGTCAATTTCCTAGCCCCTTTTTATCCCTTGAAATCAAGACAAACTTTTGTTGAGACATTCTTCTCACAAAGAATTAAACTTACTCCAATTATTACCTTAAAACAAATGTTGATTCATCGTCAAATAATTAAAATCACACATGGGTTCAATCTTCTCATACATACTATCTTATACCAACCAAAGATTGGAATTATTAAGTACTTATGCATATACAACTTCATCAAATCAAGAAAGAGCATTCTCCCTAGCAAGAAGAATCAGGGATTTTTGGATGACATTTATCACTTGCTTCATTAACTTTTCTAGAGAACATTTTGCAATAGATGATTGCTCTACATATTTCTTCTTGAAACAAATATAATAAAAAGCTACTCCATGTATCTCAAACATTTGTGCTATAAAAGATAATTATCCCTATCTCTAGTATTTTAATACCCAACAATAAGCTGAGATAAATAAAAACCTGGCACTTTACTAGAGATTTTGGCACAACAATTGTGAAAAATGGATTCAACTTATATTAGGATCCATAATGTGAGCTCAAACCACCTTCATGGTGGAAGAAATATGTCTCCTTTGGATAATTGTTGTAGTCACCCACATCAGTTGGCCCTCAATAACCCCATTCTTCTTACCAACAAATTCAAATTCAAATTTATGGTTAGGCAGCATATACTTGTCATTGTATTCATAATCTTCAAGCCCAGGAAAATTATATGTACATTTATTCTAAAGATAAGAAAGTTATTGTAACTCTCTTGAGGATTTATTAAGCATCTAGTGTGAGTGTGTATCTCAAAGTATAAGTCTTAAACTAGACAACGTATGCATTGGTTTTGTTAGCTCTACTATGCACTTATGCATTTTGAGAACCAAATTACTACTGTGGTTGTGTGTTTTTGCAAGAAAGGAGCTCGCAACAGTTCATTTTATCCTTCCCCCTTCATTTGCTTCATACCCTTATAACTCCCGCCACCCCTGTTTTCCTCTGTTTTCCTCTAAATTTCTCCTTAAACCTCCGAAATCCATCGGAGCCCCATTTCAATTTAGCCCCGGGTGCTAATGGAATTAAACCCATATAGTTGCATGCCTTGCAAAATTGCTACTCATGGGGTCTTTTCCCCCATCATATCAATCAAAAGCACGTGGTTTTAGCCTGAGTCGTCCGATCTTTTCCCGCGAAATATGATGTTGTTCGCTTTCCCCGCTGCCGAGACCTGCACACCCGTTAGCCTGCGGGGAAAGCGGGTTCCTCGACTTCACATCTGCCATGCATCACAGTTCCATTGCATCACATGCCCGTGTACGAATACCACTGCAGCTGCATAAGCGGTGCGGGGAAACCGCTAACCTTCTACCCATAAGAACCCCGTTCATTAACGCTCGCACAGATCCCGCTCCAGATAGCCATCGGATTTTCCTGATAGGGATCTGACAGCCCACATCTATCTCCATCTCTTTCCCCAATATCTCCCTCCGATCCAATCTCCATCATCCATCTGCCAGATCTAACAGCTTACATTCAATTGCACCTCCACTTCCTCCTGACGCTGCCCACCAAGAGATCTCGGCCATCCATCTATGCCATCCAATGACTAATATTCATTCCCAGGCCCTCGTTCATTTTCCATATGGTTTTCATGTTTTTGGCTTGACTTGTGCACCTGAAGGAGGAAGGAGGCCATGATCCAACACTCTGCGCATTAAATCTACAACAACCGCATTCAACTAGTAGCACGGACAAGGAAGGAAAGTACAACCTCGAGCAGTTAAATGCCTTCGGAGTTATGGAACTTGTTCCATACGGCATTCCACCGGTTCATGAAGTACAACAGAGTACCAGAAAGGGTCATTTTGTTCATTTAAACAGTCAGATTATATTAGAGACCCATATCAAACAGTAAATGTGGTTGGTGGTCAGTTATGGCCCCTCCACGCATAGGATAGCAGATATTTTTGTAATCAACCTCCATATATACCCAGAATGAAGATATAATGAGGGTTGATGGATATTGTTTGATGTAAAGTTCAACTTCTGGAGACTGTAACTACTGTGATACATGCAGCATCTGGTCTTCATTTTCAGCTAATGCAAGCTTCTTTTGCTATTAATTTCTCACTTTCCACTTCTTCTTTGTTCCAGGCTATGCCTGTTATGCATTTTTCATGTGCTCTTGATGTTCAGCATTAGAGGGGCTGTCATCCCACCTCTATGTTAGAATCTATATTATTGAATGTGTATGCAGGTTTCTATTATTTTAATGCCAGAGAGCTTTCATCCTGTTTGTGCATTAAGAAATAGATTTGTAGACCTTTCTACTAGTTGCAGCTAACCATCACATGGTCTTGTGCATCTACTGGTGTGGTTAGTATTCTCCATGTTCACCTATTCCTTAAACTGTGAGTAATTGGTGGTCTAAAGCCTTGTAGTCTGGGGGTGTTCACCCATGTCTGAGGTTAAGCATAGTAGAAGTGGTTATCTGGCTTGAATATGCATCATTCCTTCCATTCATCCACCTATTTCCAACATTTTTGTTGAGTTTGTAAAGTTACCGAGCATCTCTGAGATACAACCTAGGAGAGTTTCTTGGGGTGATAACATTTAATTGCGTCGTTGCTGGGGAGAGGAGATTGAAGTTCAACTTCCCTGGGAGAATGACACAATTCCATATTTTGATGATAGACAAGGTCTGGGAAAATATTCTAGTTGTCATCATCTATCTAGCGACTCCACTGGAGGAGGACCAATATCTGGTGACTCCACATTGAAGTTCTAGCTCAGTTTGTGAGACATACTCGAAGAAATCCTCAGAAATCACCAGCTGAACCAGTGCCTAACTCTGAGAAGATTGTTAATTTGAAGAAAACATCACAGAAAGGGCCATCAGGATCAAGTAAGCCCAAGAAATCTTATTTGTCTCTGCATGAGGAGTTTTTAGTTGAAAATACACAATTTGAAGACTTAGATCCTAGTGCTGCTAGTGAACAAACACCTGCAAAGAATAATAGAGCCCCTTGTCCATCTAGTTCCCCTTTGAATCTTAGTCCAAAGAAAGCTTCCCATTGAGTCCAAAACATCCCTTTGTCTCTGCCATCCATCACATTACTTCCTACCATTCAATCTGCCAGTATCCCTCCACATATCCCAATCATGGCAGGCCAGCAAGAACCCACAAAGATAGAAAGAATTGTTGCTGCTAGATATGGACCTT
>Ga0115851_100340_pt1 | contig 19659 bp, 11 predicted proteins | sample InSIn2gowninarea_FD_83865 | JGI IMG/M metagenome (GOLD analysis project Ga0115851, IMG submission 83865)
CTTCCCCATTAAGTCAAGGTCTCCCCTCTGCTCTACATATCCCCAGCCACATAGCATCCCTCAGGGCAGGGTCTTACCACTATCTCCCCCACCCTATCTCCCCTCCATAACTGCTCTACATATCCCCATCCACATAGCATCAATCAGGGTCTTACCACACCCTAGCTCCCACAACACCTCCCCATAAATGCTATAGAACTTTCAAAGCCACATGGCACGAATCAGGGATTGTTACATCAACAGAACCGCACCATTCTAGAGAGGGGAATAGAAGCACAGAGAGTGGATAGGATGGGTATGATTGGATAAGCTTAACCTGGACCTATGGCTATGGGTATGGTTGGATAAGCTTAACCTTTACCTATTCATGGGTATACCTCTATTCGTTCGGTAAAATATCTCTATCCAGCTTCCAGCTTCCAACTAATAGATTCCAGCTACAGGCTTCGGCAACAGTCAATACCTCACTGTCGTTCGGCATGGGGGGGTAACGGTGAATCGGCCCATGGACTGTAGCTACTTGCTTTAGGTGAGACAGGGTAATCAATCAATCTTATCTTCCAGGGTTGGTGATACTTGCTTGAGGTGAGGCAGGTGAATCGTACAAGGTCAAGTTGGTGATACTTGCTTGAGGTGATAAAGTCTTACTCGTATAGGTGTCAAGCTTCCCGCTAATGTATTCCCGCGAAGCTACTCCCTTCGGTCGTAATCCGACTGATATTTTCTCACAGTCGTTTGGTCACGAGTAATACCTCACTTCGTTCGGCTACATTATCTATGCGAGCATGATACCTCACTGTCGTTCGGCAACAACGAGTATTCCCTCCCTTTGGTTGGGAACACTCTCTCTTCCCAGCTGAGCTCAGCTAGCGAGGATGACCAGCCCAATCACTTACGGGAGATTTCCTGTAGTTAGGAGGTAGGGATTCCCACCTATCATAGTCATTTTCATCAGTCAAGAGGTAGGGTAGGTTTGCTTACTTGTAGGTGAGGCAGGGTAATCGTACGTGGTAGGGAGGATGCCCACCTTTTAGGAGGTTTACGAGCCCATGAGCAGCACGAGGTCCGGTTTCAAGCTTATAAGCCACTGAACTTTCACGAGGTCCGTGCAACAGATGGATACCATTTGCTTGGCGGGATGATAAGTACTCGCTTGTACAGATTGGATGGTTACTACTAGCTTGGTTCGGCGAGCAATCCGGTCGGTTTTCAGTTAGCCTTAGCATGGCTCACGTGACCATGGTTCAAGTAAACGAGGTTCACGAGCTATTCATTTTTTGTTTCATGTTGCGTTAGTTTCTTTAGGCAACAGTGTGCGGCCACTTAGCATCAAACCATTACTTTATAGCCGCCCCAGTGAGAGCCAGGCCATGTGAAGCAGGCAGGCAACAGAGCCCCCATCCATGTGAATTAAGCTACATTCTCTGTGCTTTTTTAGGAGCCTCTAGGTTTAGACAACTCCTCGTACAGCTATAAATCAGCCGGAAACGAATTCTTTTACAGGGAGCTCTTATCCAGGTTTAGGATCTACTACGGATCTCTGCCTTAGGATACCAACTCTTCGTACAGGTTCAGGAGGTGATTGTAGCCTTAGTTTAGAATACATTACGGGGGGCTACTTCCCTGCTCGCTACTCATGGCCTGCCTCCATTGCTACTGCTTCTTTAGGCTTCCTTCATACTGCTCCTGATGGCCAGGTGGCCCCGTATTCAAGGTTGGTTAAGTAGTTGGTTAAGTCATTCCAGAAGCACCACCAGTATATGCACCGGTTCGATATTCAAGTGCCAGAGACGGGGGCTAAGACATAAGCATTTGACCGAGTTGACCCGGTTCCAGAAGTTGACCCGGTTCCAGACCTTCCAGGATTAGAAGCCGTCGCAGAGCCAGATTCAGATGTTCGTGATAGAGATGATTAGTTTGATGAGAGATATTCTGACTTTCCAGATCCGGAGCCATAGTCACCAGCAGTAGCAGGAGTTTCTGTTGTTTATTACTTTGATTATTCTCTTTATTTTGATCCTGCAGAAGTTTCTCCAGTCGATTAAGCAGTCGAAAAAGCAGCAGTAGAGCCAGTTGGTGGACCAGAAGCCGCGGATTCTCTTACTACAGAGCGGACGTACCTTCCATCTCTAGATCCATGACCAGTTCCATATCCAGCTATAAAGGCAGAGGCACTACCATCATAGGCAGGGGCAACGGAATATTGAGTAGTAGACCCGGCATCAAAGACAAAGGTAGGAGTAGGAGATACACGAGCAGTTCAAGATGCAGGAGCAGTTGTTCCAGTATATTCTGCAGCTGATGAACGAGATCGATATCCGTCCACTAGCATCAGAGCAAGCATCATAAGCAGAAGTCAATCCATCAAGCATCCGAGTCAATTTAAGCTCCTATAGGTGGTGTTACAATATTAGCAAGTGATCCAAGAAGTCTAGTTCCGACCAAGAGCAAAGACAGATGCAGATCCAGAGGCAGTGGTTTCAGCACCCTCAGCATCCTTCCCACCATCCCTTCCATTTTTAACACCAGCAACATCCCTTCCTGTTCCGCTAGCATATCTAGCAGCAGAGCCAGTAGCCGCGGTTCCAGTTCCAGAAGCAAGAGATCTAGCTTATCCACCACTACTACCAGTACTAGCAGCAGAGAGTAAGCAGAGGCTAGAGCAAGGACAGCAGCATCTTAGCTAGTTGTTTAAGCAATAGATCCAGTCGATGATGCAACAGTTTCTTTAGTTGGCACTAAGTAGAAGTGTCATATCCTTACCCAGTTGGAGTTCCAGTAGGATATATAGTTCCAGATCCACCAGCACTAGTGAAAGCACCAGTTGGAGCACCAGTTTCACCTATTGAAGCAGCACGAGTAGCCGCTTCTTTCCTATCCTAGCATCCCTACCACCTGTTCCGATATTTTGCACATATCTACCTGTTCCTACTTTTGGTACATCAGTAGTGTGTAGAGTTGACCGAGCACCAGCATCACCTGCACCACCGGGCTTTGCACCAGCACCTGGGTTTGGTATTTCATTTCTTCCACCAAGGTTTGCGAAACTTGGAGAATTCCTCTCCTTATCAGTCGAGCACCTAAAGGTCCTCTTCAATTTACTTATTTGCCCCTCAAATAAGTCAAAAAATGGTCGAGCACCTAAAGGTTCAATTTACTTATTGGGTGGGGGGGCTTATGGTCGAGCCTGCTTGCGCATCCTTATCAGTCGAGCCTGCTTACGCATGATGGCGGCCCTTATGGTCGAGCACCTAAAGGTCCTTATCAGTCGAGCCCCCTAAAGGGTCCTTATCAGTCGAGTCACTAACGTATCATTTGACTTATTGGGTGGGGGGGCATAGGTCGAGAGTTCGACAGGCTCACCCTCACCCATATGATGGATGAGCGAGAAATCGATGGCGGCCCATAGGTCGAGAGTTCGACAGGCTCACGATGGCGGCCTTCTTCTACTCGACCTTTGACTCCATTATCGATAAGGTAAGTCTTCGAATGACTCCTTTATTTAGGTTTGACGGGAAGAATATAAAGGACTTATAATGACTCCTTTATTTATAAGTAGGTCCTCCCAACATCGGGAATATCAATAAGTAAGTCCTACCAACATAGGTAATCTCGATCTTACCGTAACCATGATACATTCGCTTTATGAAACATTCATAGGCCTTATGATACATTCCGTATGATACATTCCGTATGATACATTCCGTAAAGACTACAGTTCGCCATTCGGCAAGGACAGTCTTCCCCTTACTCGTTCACACCCACACCTATAAGGAAGGATACTTATTTATGAAAAAGGTTGTGCCCTCCGGAGGGCTGACCGGGCCAAGCAGTATCGTGGGAAAGAGTATGGTCTGGTTCGTACAGATAGGTCTACATGCCTTTGCCTTACCCGTAGCCATCCTCAGAAATCAAGGAGGAGACAGCACTGGCTTGCTACTGGTTATAGAGGAACTGGCTGGCTACTGTTACTGGCGCTGCTACCGGCTCTGCTACTGGCTCTTCTATTTATGTTCCCTGCGGAGCTCGCCCCCATAGGCTCAGAACCCAAGCTAGCGTTATGCTTAACACATGAAAGTATAACCTTATCCAGAGTATTCCATCCAGAACAGAATACCCTCCGCAACAGGGAGACTGAGCCCTACCAACATCATTAACCAAGGGAGCGATCAATAAGCAAGCTAGTACTCTTTTTGCTTTTTGTATGAACTACCTGCCTGACGCTCTTTCTTTAGAGTTAGAGGTTTGATTCTCACCCAGCGTTACAACTTCCCTTGCCTTACCCTCTTAGAAGGATCTTGAGTTTCGTAAAGATATATAGTGAATTCCTCTCCCTTTAGTCGAGCCCCCTACCGGGTCCTCACCATATGAATAGTGAGTCCCTACCGGGCCTTGCCCTCAGAAGCGCAAGACCTCCGGACCTTGAAGGATATTTAGTTTCGTATGGACTTGTTAGCTCGTACAGCCAGGTCTATCTCTTGCTCACCATCTCTTGCTCTTGCTCCCACTCGTTCATACAGGTAAGGAAAGAGTTTGGATAGGATATCTCTAGTTTGGAAAGGTCAGTGAGGGGCTTTGAACTGATCTCTAACAAAACTGAGAAAGCTTCAGTCTACTCCTTTAGGAGGATATAGTATATCGTCACCGAGAACACACATTTTGTGTTCTTGCTCATTGTATGTTCTCAAGGTCTAATCGAAAAGTGGTGGTTTACTCGATTAGCAAGCAAAGGTCTATTAGGGTTATCAGATGATGAAAGGATCAAGATCAGGAGTTGTTTGAAACTATCCGTCCTAAGATAGCTAGATGGATAGATAGATACCCCCTTGTATATGTTGAAGGGCCAGAGCAAGCACGATGAATTAGGTTTCGTTGATCGGACCTTTGGAACTACTACATCCTCTTCCAAAGCTAAGGTGTTCGAGAGACATTCTAGCTCTCCCTAAATACACATAACCATATCTTAGTCCTGCTCTCACCTTCATCTTACCTCAGGGACCTTACAGTGATAGAACCAGAAGGTAACCCGGCCTTTTAGATTAATAAGGGCAAGAGGTAAGGACAGCAAGCATGTTCAAGAGCTATGATTCGAAGGGTTGGCCTGTAAGAGCTAAGGTCTCGAACGAAAACATAGCAAGCTCAAGACCGCAGCAAGCAGGTTATCCCTTGATAACTACTCTATGTGGTAAGAGCATGAGTTCCTTTTCTCTGGGTTGACCTTAGATTAGACCTTACCAAAGCAGAGCTGTTGCCAGAACCTTCGATTTGAGTTGGGCCCACCCTTCTGAATGAAGGTCCATTCATGGTCATCAACTTCAACTGGTGGATCAATAGGTTCCGAGTAAACCACTGCTACGGGTGTTTCAGGCGGATCAACTGGTTTCGGTTAAACTAGCTCTGAAGCTAGCTCGGATGCATGAACAAACTCTTGATCTCACTTTCAATATACTGCGGGTGAACCTGCTGGATCAACGACTTAAACTTATGGTGGTGAAACTTACATATTCACCGGTGAAATGGTCGCTGTTGCTGAGGTGAAAGTGCAGGTTTCAAGTTCTTATTAGTTACCCCCCCTTAGAAATACAATGAAATAGTTGCTGCACCATGTTCCAATTGGGTAGATCTAATTGAATGGACCCAACCCTTCCACTTCATTGATTCGCTGGTTTTCTCCACCAGTAAAGGCCTTCCTTATTTATCCGATGAGCATCAATATGTTTCTCTAATAGTTTTCTGCCCACGTAGATAGGGGAAGGAAACAGCCTGATCAATATCAATTTCGGAAACCTCGAAGGGATAAAGAGCGACCAGTAAAGAAAGAACAGCAGTAGGTACCCGCTTGCATTGGGTGGTAGCAAGCATAGTCGAGCCTGCTTGCGCATCATGACTGGAAGAAAAGCATAATGACATATATAATAGTGGCATTTTCAGCGGTGCAACTAAACTTCGATGGATGGATTCAGTTATCATTCAAGGGCAGGACCAAGATGGAGGGAGACGGGCGCGTGAAAAGACCGGCTTGAATGACCTGTATTATAAATAAGCATCTGGGACTTGCGACCAGGGGATGAAATTGATTAAGTGGTAATCGTGTCGTGGTGAGCTTTCAATTTGATTTCGGAGAAGGAGTAGAGACCCTGACCTTTCTTTCTTATCCATAGATAGATCTTTATACTTCATGGCCGATGAATGTGCCCGCCCCTTCGACGAATCTTACTCTCCATTCAACGGATAGGATGCCAACATGGAAGGAAAGGGATCACCCACAATGAATGGCGCGCACTTATATCAATTTCCACGACCAGACCACGCACGGATAGGGAATCGAAGTGGTTGGCCGGATATCTATTCATAAATGAAATGAAATAGGCCTACATACAATAGAAAGAAAGAGTGCGATCGATAGGGACTCAACGAGTTTAGGCTAGGCAAGGATGCATGCCATTTCTATGATCATGAATTAATGTCTGTGGAGACGGAGACCGCCCCATACCGGAGTGAGTGGTTGGTCGAATCAAATATCCTTCCTAATAAGCCGATGCACTTATAGCCCTCTGAGTAAATAGGAATAAAGAGAATTGCCTGATCTTCGTACTTTTCTCTATGAGTTGGTCCTGGTCTTATTCTTCGCTAGCTCTGCGAAGGGAGGGTTATCACTTACCTGTTTGAGGGGAAGAAATCAGTCACTTACGCTATGCTCAGGCTTTGAGGGGAAGAAAAGGTTATCCCTCTTCAGGTCAGAGCTGGCTGCTACGTTCAGCCAGCCCACCCAGCTTGGACAACTGACTGAGCCAACAATAGTCAGTCAAGAGATATGGAAAGGTCCTTTTCTTATTCGGGCGCGACTCCTGGCATTAGTGCTGCTCTTAGGTCTATAAAGGAAATGGCTCTTTCATAACCAGTAGGGCAAGCCGCCTTCTCAGCTTTGTTTGAAGAACCAATATTCTGTCCGAGCTAAGAAAGAAAAGGTCATCTACGAGTCTTCGAAGTGTTGTCATACCATAAAGCAGAACGATGACGGCGAAGATGACCCCGATGAGTGAGTTCTGATGGACCTGGGCGTGTCGTGTGTCTTCTGCTGGTGATGGGAGTTCCGACTCCACCAAAGGTGCGAAGCAGCACCTATTGGACCAGCGCCAGTGAAAGAAGCACTCCCTGCAGCTCGCACATGGATGGCGGCATTTGACACAGAGTAGAACCGGTCGAATGGGACCGAATCAATTCTGGATGGACAGTAGAGTCGAGACGGATGTATATTTCATTGTCCGTCAAGGTTATATCAGAATTTGTGTAGGTTATCCCTCACCATATGAATTCATTCGTCCCTCTTCAATTTACTTATTGGGTGGGGGGGCTTTTGGTCGAGCACCTAAAGGTTCAATTTACTTATTGGCCTCTCAAATAAGTCAAAAAAAGGGCGATGGCGGCCTTAACAGTCGAGCGTTCGTACCTCACCCTGCCGGGGGCATGATGGCGGCCCGTTGGTCGAGCGTGCTCCGCATTCAATTTACTTATTGGGTGGGGGGGTCTCGATGGCGGCCTTAACAGTCGAGCACCTAAAGGTCCTTATGGTCGAGCACCTAAAGGTCCTTATCAGTCGAGCCTGCTTACGCATCCTTGGCGGAGGTTTTAGCAGAATACACTATTCGTTTTGCCACTATTTACCCACCCACCCCAATCCCCGGCGGAGGTTTTGAAGCGTAATGACATATATAAAGAATGAACCACGGGAATATAGAATTCATGAATGCATAATGACATATAGAATTCATTACGGAATTACCTATCTAATTCTTTGATCAATTCTTCGAGAGAACGTAATGACATATATAACGAGCATCATTCAATCTCTCAAGAATGACTAATGAATCACATCGAATCTGGTATGACACATATATCGATGCAGTCATTCATTATATACGTAATTACGCTTTAGCAGATCATGCATATATGGGCATATGTCATTATGCATTCATTCTTTCGACTACGTTCCCTACGAGATTTGTCATTTTCACCCAATTAGGAGGGGGCGGAGGTTTTGATGCGTAATGACATATATAATTCATTCATGCAGAATGACATAGAGAATATATGCTTTGGCGGAGGTTTTCACATCTTTCCCTTCAATTTACTTATTGGGTGGGGGGGCTTTTGGTCGAGCACCTAAAGGTCCTATTATAGCCACTATTTACCCACCCACCCCAATCCCCGGAGGTTTTCACATATTTCGATGGCGGCCTTAACAGTCGAGCGATGGCGGCCTGTTGTCGAGAGTTCGTCCCTCACCCTCACCCTCACCCTCACCCTGCCGGGCCTTGCCCTCGGAAGCGCAAGACCTCACGGACCTTCGGCAAGCATAAAGTTGTATCGATTAGCAGGCAGTGTGCCTCAGAGTGTCGGCCCTGTACCGTACCGGGTTTGAACATATCCGTCGTTAACTGCACATAGCCATTACTAACTGCACATAGTTGCTTCCCGGGGTATGGGATAAATAACCTCTCTCGGACATGTTGTGAAGGGGTACTTCTCCTCACTCGGGTAAGGTGTATTGAAAGGGGATTTCTCCTCTCTCTGTTCTGTCGGTGCGGACTTTTCTTCTTTCTCTCGGGTATGGGGTGAAGGGTTCTTTCTCTTCTGCCATCTGTTGGTAAGGACTTCTTTGCGGTAATAACTTATCTGCGGTAAGGGGACTTCCCTCTGGTCTGGTGGGAACTATGGGGCCGATGATAAAGCAAGCAACTGTGGGCAAGTTTTGCATCTCCAGGTAGAGCAAGATCGCGAAAGTAAGAAGAACTTCGGCAAGCAGTTCGATCGATCAGCGGGTAGGTACTCAAAGTGTCAATCATTACCGTGTTGGCTCGTCAATGTGGCTCATGTGAAGGTGAACTCAATCTCTCATCTATTGTGTGATGGCTAAACTGGGTATGCGTATTTTGGGATGTAAGCTAGCAGCCAACCAGCAATAAATAACCGATGTAGTTTGGGGAATGGGTGCTAAGTATCACCTCCCTCTGGGCTCCATCCGGCCAGCAGCATAAGCCATCAGATGCTTTTCTCTATTCGTGCCGACGGTTAACTTAATCTCTTTCGTCTGACGGTAAAATGTTTCAATCGATATGCTCGTAAGTAAACAATGCTAGAGCGCTGTCTTCAATCCGACATTCTATATACGTGACTTGCCTTGTATCCTTCCTCATTCATTATTTCATTATGGGTTGAGCTGTGTTCCTTCGATCCCTTTCCCTTATCCCCTATCCTACGTCAATCTCCTTATGGTTTCTGTTCCTCGTCCCCCCCTTTGCTAATGGGTTACTCTCCCTTTCCGTTATTTATTCCATTTCCTTCCTCTTTCTTCTCGCTCCCTCTATCTCTTATCCATCATCTCTATTCCCATCCCCGTTCACTCTATCTACATCCCCGCTCTATTCCCCTCTCTATCTATCCTATCTACCTCTCTCTGCTGCTTCCTATAGTCTGGCGTCCATCCCTTGTCCGCTCTATATCTGCCTCCTCTCTCCCTGGTCTCTTGTTTGCTTCCCTCCTTCTTCCTGAATATCGTGCCCACCTTATTCCTTTCCCTTCCGTCCAATTGCTTCTTGGGTTCTGTCCACTCGCTTTCTGGGCCCGGTCCTGCCTTCTCCTGTCTGCATTCCCTTGTTCCTGTCATACTTTTTTCCGTCCCTGGGTCTTTTTTCGGTGTCTGCTTGTGCTATTATCGCTGCTTGCATAGGGGTCCGTGCCTTGTGGTGGGGAACTTCAAATGGGTGTAGGAAGGAGTTAGGGGAATAGGTGCTACCGCCTCCTAACGCTGGGCACTAAATCACCTCCCTTAATGTAACTACCCGCCCGACTAGCGTGAATGCCACTACCGGACCAGCATGAATGAAACTACCTTCCCTCCCTCTCTCTTGTCTGTTGGGAACGTGGGAACATAATCAATCTGTTCATTGACTCGATGGGTGAACTAACTCCTTCTCTTGGGTACCTCCTGTGATGTGTGGTCCTTATCCTATCGGCCAGTGATGCTTACCTCTCTCTTGTCTGGATGTATACGTGCTGCTATGTTCCGTGGATATGTATGGCGTGACTGATATGAAAGGCTATCGAACCCTATGGCAATGCCTTTCTGGCAATTATTGGCAATGATGGGCTATCTCCTACTACGATTTATCGGACACTACTACTGGGCTATGACCGGCTGTAAATGATTGGCTAAGTGAGATGCTCTATGTGATGGCTGCTATGTGAGGTGGCTATGTCTGTCCGCTATGTGAGGTGCTTCTGTCAGCTATGTGAGTCTTCTATGTCTGAATGTCGTATTAACCTCTTGTGAATTCACGTATGTAACGCATCTTCATTCCTTACATTGAACCGTACCGTGCAGTGAGTAACATGGATTGTTCCGAACCGTTCAGTCCAGCCCAGGTAGGAACCATTGCAATGTTCCGTAGCGCTAAGTGTGGATAGGCCTTCTCTCTCTCTTCAGTATATGTGGGCTGTAGTCTGTCCGTTGGAACCCCACTCGAATACCTGGTCAGTTGAACCCATCTCGAAAACCTAGTCTGTTGGCCCGCCCATCTCAAAGAATGTAGTCCGTTGCCATATCGAAAGATGTGAAAAATCAATCAAGATCTATCCAAGCCTAAATCACCTCCCTGACTGTTTGGGTAGCGGGCGATCTCCAGCAGGCCAGGTGGTGTATCAAGAAGATTCCAACCAATAAAGGCAGGCACCCAGAGATATAGCTCAAAAGGCACCCTTGTTGGTCCGCGAATTCCTAATACTTCTCAAATACGGGTTTGACTTAGGCAAACGATGGCGGCCCGTTGGTCGAGCGGCTCCTATCCTCGCCCCTCGCCCTTAGGTTGATTGGCGATCTAGATCTCCTAGTTAGTGATGGCTTGTCAACTCTCTTTCCAGTGCTTGTCAACTCTATTCACTCTATTTCGGCCCACAGATAAGAACTCTCTTTCCCATCAAGTGATGGCTTGTCAACTCTCTATATAAGAACTCTCTTGGCAGGTGGATATATATATATATATATTAGTAGGAGGGCACACTTTAGTAGGAGGGCAGGCTAAGGCCCGGTAGGGACTCACTATTCATATGGTGAGGAAATAAATAGTCAATAACTACCCCATAAGTAGCCCAAAGGCCCGAAGGGGATCTCATGGTGGAAAGGAACGAAACCCCGAAGACTGAACGTACGTATGCTAGGGAAGGATAACAATTCGTACGTACGGAGCGTGGCGGGTTTGTACAGATAAGATAAGAGTAGAGCTCATATGGACCTTGCCAGCCAGCATTGCCCGAGAACCAACCTCGCTAGCAAGCAAAGCGATAAGTAAACGTTAGCTATCGGAAACTGAGCTATTGGGGTATTAGCTATTGGGGGGTGAGGCAATGAGCTATTGGGGAGTGGGGAGCTATTGGGGGTGGTCAGTGCTTCTTTAATGTGAATGAATCTCTAGGCAGAAAGAAGTAGAACAACTAGTGAAGCTAGTTCAGGCATATAGTGTAGTTAAGATTGGTACTCCGCTGGGCACTTCAAGAAGGGATCTCATGGTAGCAAGTCATAAGGCCAGGTTTTGTACTCAGCTGGGCACTTATTAGGGAGACCCTAACCGCCAGCAAACTCATAAGCAAGCCTATTTCTGGATAAAGAGACTTACCGGGATGGCCCATTTAACCCTTTCACTAATAGAATGGAAGTACGGCTTCGCCGCGTAGTTAAGGCCTTAGGTAACCCTATACGAGCGATTCTGTCCTTTACCGGGGAATAATAGAAGATAAGAGAAGACTTAACAGCAGTGGTGAACCGGAGACCAACTAGCAATGCCTTCCTGTATGTAAGTGATTTACTTAGTTGACTTAGTGGAACTTTGAAAGTGATACTTAAGGATCGATCGGGGGAGGTAGGGTTCAAATTAGTAGTTTGGCAGCCGCACCCTTACGCATCTATCGGTGGATTAGTTCGATAGGGATTAGTTCAATAGGTTGAAAACGAGGTATACTTATTTCAACTCCTTAATCAATCTGGGAAGAAATATAAGTTAAGGCAGGTGAGTGAGGGGAAAGGGGTAGGTGAGTTACTTAAAGTAGGTGTATTGGGTACCTAGAATCTGGGGATGTCATTACGTTAGGTAGGCAGTATGGGGAGCAATACCCACTAGGGAAGTGAGTGATTAGGTAAGTGAGTCCAATCGATATAGGAGGTGGAGGGAGGAGGATGAGTCACTATACCAGAGCCAGTCTTCCGCTAGGGGAGGTGATGCTGGCTTTCGAACTGGACTGCATTTGCCTCTGACTATGATGCTAACTATCGAAATGGAAGGGATGCGCGCTCAGATGCCCAATTCATAGTGGTAAAGGATCAACTTGGTCAACCGTCCCTGCTACTGATGGCTCCCACTTGTTTACGTTCTCCAGCGCTTCTTCGATCATACAGCCAAGCGCCGAAGGTCCGCGTAGGTATTTCGACAGCCAAGGAAGGAATCTATCAGTCGACAGAAGGTCCCGGAGGGGCTTGCGCTTCCTAGTGCAAGGAATCTACCAGTCGACAGCCAAAGCCATGCCTTCCCATCCATGCCGATTCATCCATGCCATCAAAGCAATCGATCCATGTTAGTAAGCCATGAGCTCCAGCGATGAACTGGGTACCACTCTCTCAGTCTTATCAGTCGCCTACCGTGGGAGATCGATGAGTTGAATTCTGGCTGGGTGGGTGCAATGCTAATCGGAAAGAAAGCAAGCGAATTAGACCACCTTATTCTAGCTTATTCTAGCTTATTGTATCGGGCTAATGGCATGAACTAATTCATTTACTGATTAACTGAACCATGATGAGTCCCTCCCTCCCTACCGGTCGGAGTGAAGCATACCCACAAGCATTCGAAGGAACCAAGCTGTGGGAACCATGACTCGCTCACCCCGTCTACTGCTTCCAACGTTCACTACCTCGTATCGCACCTACCGCCAATCATCGCTAGCTATCGAACCGTCCACTACTTTCTATCGCACCGTCCCACATACGTACTTCCGCATGCCATGTCAAACATCAATTGGTATCACCCAACATCAATGGTACTTCCACTGTGACTTGAACTACCCTTACTAGCGCATACTTACAATCGTAGCAGAGCTACTTTTTATACCTTGCCCGATGCGGACAAGCGGCTACACTCCTGAATTACTTACTTGGTGTAGGGGCGAAGGTAATTTATTGCTCACCCATAAAGAAAAAAAGCGTAATGACTCAATGTTCCCTACGATCTTTTTTTCACCTTGGCGGAGGAACCTGTTCAGTTAGGCAAGTTGGATATTGTAACTTGAGAAGTGGATGGTCGAAAGGTCAAGGAGGAATAGATCAGAGATCGGGAGGGATGATAGATCATATCAGGAGGGAGAGGGAGGGAGGAGAAGGCAGTAATTGCGTAAATAATAGCATTCAATTCCGCCGAGGGTGAGGGACGTGCGAGGATAGGGTGTTAACGCTAACCATTCATATGGTTAGGAGCAACTCTCTTTTGGGGGAGGGGCCCCAAAAGCCGCCATCATGCTACAGCATGACTCGACCACCGCCATCAACTTGAAGAACTAAAAGGCCGCCATCGCCTTATCAATCAAGAGCACTTCGCAGAGCGGACCGGCTGCTTCGTTCTATGTATGAGGGTATTCCTGTCCCATTTTCCAATTGGTGCGGCTGATCCATCTCTCTGTCCAGTTCGTCCATTTCCGCGTTGCTCATCGTTCTCGTGTTGTCCTTCCTGTCGTTCATCCTAGATACTTATTCGTCCAGCAGCTTAGAGATTGTCTTGCTCATTTCCTAGATTTCCCTATCATTGTTGGTCTCTGCCAGCGGAAAGGAGTAGCTCGCCCCTAAGCTAAACCCTATGGGGCAGGTCTGACCTAGTCCGGGTTGGCTTTATTATATATCGGCCGAAATCACCTAAATAAGAGACGAACCTTCGATCCACTATCGATCGGGACGGCTCCCGGGCAAACCGAAATCTTACTTACTTCCCAACATACCGAAGCCCTGAAGGACTGGGAACGATCAAATTTCGATCAATTAGATCATAAGGGTTCAGAGCCAAACACAAATCATTGTCAGTTATAAAGACCGAGCTCAAACCTCGGAGGTGGCGGGCCGGAGGAAGATGAGGGTCATTAGGGCGCTCATCTCGCTATTCAATATTATTTGTTCGAGACTAGAGGCGCAGACGGGAGATATAGGGATCTAATCCAATCTGTTTGTCACCCCGCTAACCTAGTTCTCGCATACGAGAGTATCAGGGGCAATCCGGGCAAAAGGAAAGATTAAGGGCTACAGAAAAAGGGTGGAACATGGTCGTTCCCTAGATCTGGTACCGGCCATAAAGCAAGGGGGGGGTACAAATAAGGGTATTTATACTGCACCGCCTAAGGAAAGATTCTTTACCACGCCTACAAGCACTTACTTATTTGGTGGCCCCTTAACTAAATAAGTACTGCGGTCTTACCTCTCTTTCTTACTGATGTATCCGGGCCCGAGGAACGCGTAGATAGACGTGCCAATTATGCATATTCTTATTCGACCGAAGATAGAAGCAAGGTAAGGTCACGTTGCTTAGCTCCGTCTTCCCGTAGTGGGTGAAAGGATGAAGCCAACCTAGTCCGTAGGTCATGTATCGGTATTCCCCAATCATACCAGTCAGAAACTACCCGCATATAGCCCGTAGGTTATGTCCCCGTCTTCTCTTACAGAATAGATTCCTTATACTGTCGTAAGGGTTAAAGGCGAGGTACCACCTTATGACCTACTCCAAGGCCAGGGTGAAAGGAGCAATCTTTAGGAAGACCCATAAAAGAACGATTTCTTTATTAACCTGTCTCCCCTAAGGCTGGTATAACCAACCCTGCCCGAGAAGAGTTGTGGTCTGATCGCCCGCCTTACGAGTTCGGGTCGCCTTTCAATATTAGTTCTGGTCGCGGGCATGTATACTTTAGATTGGGTCGACTACCTTAGATAGGGTAAACTACCAGGGCGAAAGGTAAGGCTCTCTAGTAAGACTCTTTCTGCCTGAGCTCTTTGGCCGAGGATCCTGTATATTAGCTTTCCTTATGACTAGTCATTTCCTTACCGCCTGACGGAGAACAACTAGGCGAAAGGGCTCTCTAGTAATTCCCTTACCGCCTGAGCTCTTTGGCCAAGGAACAAGGGGGATCTTAGATATAGAAATATCTATGAACAGATAACAACTAGGCGATAACAAGGGCTCTCTATGAAGGGGGATCATATAAGAGAATAGTCTTTTCTCTTTGCTGGCCTTAATTCCAAGGGGAACATGAAAGACTATAAAATCTGGTCGTTCCCTAGCCTAGATCTGGTCTCCCGCCTATGGAAATGCACGAGGAAGAGTCCGTAGCTTAGAGTCAGCAGCTAAGTTACGTTCTTACAAGAGCCGTCATTAACACGTACGGGCATTTCACATGAACACCCCAAGAGCCTACATTTCACATGAGCGGAACAAGAAAGGGGGGATCGATATTGTCTTACTTTCCTGCTCTTAATGCCATAAATGTGAACGAGATGGGTATCATATTTGTGCTGTCCCAGAGCGGTAATTCGCCCTTATTCTTTCTTTAGTCCGCAGTAGGCAGGGCAGTCAGAGGCTTAACTGCACTTTATTGGGGCACGAAAATGCGCTTAGGTGCCACTTTCAACGCTTCGAAGGTTGGACCGGGGGCATCTGAACTCGATTTCTTTCTTCGAGCCGAGTCATCTCCTATAATTGGATCCGTATCGGCATCTCAATCTGGAACTATAGGATCTGAACCTGCCCCCTGGAATATTGTGATTATACCTGTATAGAGATTCGTTTCATTCTGTGCATGCTCCTACCTTTACCATTGCACCTGCCTCTGCTCCCATTGCCTCTGGTTCTATAAAAAGAAGATCAACGCCCGGCTCGTGGTAATTTCCAATGTTTCCATCCGTTCGAGATGTAGTTATAGCGGTAGCTTTTATTACCCAAAAAGTAGGCAGTTCCATTATAGCCCAAAAAGGAGCGGTGTTGAATATTACCCAACCAGTAGGGAAGCGGTAGGGTCAAACCCCATTAGCTAAAGCTCATAACAGCATCTCCTTCCCTTCCTTGGTTCATAGTCGCAGTTATTCAGCCTTTCATTTGGTCGAAGTTTCATTGGGAGCTAGTGAGACCTCATTGGGCTCTTCTTTGCTCTTTCTTTCACACTTCAGCACCATTAGCTTTCGCTCTTTCTTTCCACCACCATTCCCGTTCCGGTTAGGTGGAAGAGTAACCTTCCGTCCCGTTGAGTGTTCATTAGCAGCCATGAGCTCCAGCGATTAACAACATTTGAACCATTAGCTTTCGCTCTATCAAGGTTCCCTTCCCATTGAACCATTGGTCTGGTAGTAGATGGGGATGGAAATAGTTGATTGGTGGAAATATTATATTGTTCATATTGGTATTAGTGGATTGGGCTGTTATTAGATTGGGAAGGTCTTAGTTGATGGTCCTACCTCTTCGCAAGCAAGGAGCAAGCCCGCTGTCAAGTTCATTATGTAAGGTCTCAATCGAGATCTCCTCAGTAAGGCATAAAGAGATCGAGCATGGATTCGATTCCCGGGAGTTTGTTGAACTGCGGACTCCGGGTTCACAGAGCGTTGTTGCTAGCTGTGTTCTTGAGGTAAACGTTGTGTCTTGTTCGGTGTTTTGCTGGGTGAAGTGTGGTTATGGGTTCACTTGGTGTTGTCTTGTCTATCCACACGTCTAGCAAGCACCAGCCCTTTGTCGTTGGTTGTTCGAAGTAAGGCAAGCGAGTAAGCAAGCTCGCAAGTAAGCAAGTAAGCAAGCGAGTAAGCGAGGGAGCACCAGTTGGAGTTTGTTTGGGGAATGGCTCAACCTCCCTGATCTGAAAGGCTCTATGTGTTATGTCTATGGACCTAAACAGGTGAATCGTATATAATGCGCAGTAGTAACTCGCTCTTGTTAGAAGGTATCACCACCAACATAGCCGTTGTTCACAGCACATATTCCCTATTCCGGGGGTATGGTACATCTTTTTCATGTATGTGTGAAGGGGGATTGAATCCGGAAGGCAAGGACTAAGCACGCTGCTGAAGGGTCTCAATGCTTGGTGAGATACCAGCGGTTATCTGAGAGAAACGCTAAGTCAGAAAGGGTATGTTTTATAGCGAATCAAATCCATTTTCCTGTGCCGATGATATATTCTTCTTCCTCTTTCGTCAACATGTCCTGGGGGAATGAATTCACGTCACCCACTAGTTGAATCGTAAATAACCAAGCTGTTGTAACCCTCGCTCTCTTGGTGCACCTGACACTACTACGTTGGAGTTGTCCGTCCGTAGTTGCTGTATTCGCCGTAGCTGTTGCCGTATTCGTATCCGCAGCCGTAGAATCTGTCGGTGTAGCTGCCGTGTGCCATATCCGTTTGCCGTAGCCTGGTCCCACCCCAACGATGTTCTAAAATAGAATAAAGAACTCGTCATCCATCAGTGACTTAATCCTCTACGTGCATGTGAATTGGGCTCTACTAGGAATCAATAGTGCTATGAGAGAAGACGACCGCTATTGGCGATGTCGAACCTAATCAGTAAATTGTTGGAACCTTATCTTATTAGAGCCATTCATTGTCAACCCCGGCCGGTTTTACTAGTCCTAAGGGTTCAAAAGTATATGCAGAGCGATAAACGGTGAAGAAAGAGCAGCAGGTGAGCATGAAGATTGAAGTCGTTCTGCGTGCACTCTTTAGTCTTGTATTATGCGATTATGCAAATGAATATCTATGTGTCACTCTATGTGAGCTCAATGTGTGGCTTAGTATCCTGTGCCCCTGTGAGTAGGCCTGGATGAAGTTTCTCCCTGTGAGTAGCTGTAATAATTCCTTCCTGTTCCGTATTGATTGGTAAGGCTGCCAACGCTCAAGCTGTCATTTGTCCAACGCCTCTTTGGGATTCATCCACTGTCTGTAGCGTATGATCTTCAGATTGTGAATCAACGTATGTAACGCTTCGTCATTCCTTCCAGTGAGGTAGAAACTATTGTTCTTCCTTAGCGGTAAGTTTCGTAGGGGTATGTGGGAACTTCTATCTCGGGTATGGGAGTGAGGTTGCACGGGGTCTGTTGCCACGGGTATCGTGTGATGGGTTCCTTTTATGGTTGCCAGGTCTAGCCGCGAATGAAAGTGCCCACAAGGTTGAGGCCTAAGGCATCCCCTCTGTATCCTGACAGGTCCAACAAGCTTTAATGCTTACAGAACCCTTACCTATTTAGTTGGTTCAGGGATCTTCTTTACGAACCTTCTCATTGATAATGTTCTTTCGGATTCCAGGCCCAAGGCGGATTGAATGCATGTAAGGTTATTCCTTTCATATTAATAATAAGGTTTCTGAAGACTAGTCCCTTCGCAAAAGAGACTTTCGGAAGACCAATGGCCAAGCTAAAGTCTCAGGGAATGACACACGCTATCTCTTTCTTCCAGTCATTCATTATATATGTAATTACGCTTTTTTCTTTTTCTTTCGAAGCGCTTCAGTCTCTTTTCTTCCTTCTATGGGCAGAAGCTATTACTTCTAGGGGACCTCTCTATGGTTCAGTGGGCATTTATATACCAAAAGCTAATCAGGTACTTATTTCATTTTTCATTTTCTTTCCTACGATGCGGTAAATCAATGCTTTATTCCCGATCTATAGCAGTAAATGGAGGGCTCTTTCCTTATGTCCTGGAGTTGTATTTCCTTCCCCTGATGAAAGATTTCCCTTATTTCATTTCATTTTATTGAATAATGTTTGTGTATTATAGAATAATAAGTGGGGTCGAAACCAAGGAGGATGCTGAGGTGTGGGAAGGTAGAAAGCATGCTCAGGTAGGCTCCTTCCTCGTTCGGGACGGGTAGTTCACTCTTTCGGTCCGGGTGGGCAAGTAGTTTATGGAGGTGCCTAGAGAAGGTAGTTTATGGAGGAAGCTTTCATTTCCACCCTTCTTCTTACTCTACTGCCCCCTAAAGGCTATTTGTAGTTAGTTGGCATAATTACGTATATAAAACACTATGTAGTAGATTGCTTCAATCTCTCTAAGATACCCCGCCTTCCTTTCACCATTCTCAGTCTTCTCTGCTGAAGATAAGGAAGCGTAGATGTTGCCACGCTGCAGATACGGTCAGTCTCTGCCCAAGCAAGTGACCGGCATGAATTGGATAAATCGGAAGAAAGAGATCGATGCGACCGAACGGGATCAGATAGAGTTCGAAAGATTGAGGGAAGAAAATAGGGTGCTTGCCGAAAGGATAGAGTTTTCATACTTGCCTGAGTTTGAATGCTTGCTTGCTGGGTTCTCGGGCTAGCGAGAATTGGTGGGTTGGGTTATCGCTTCGCTTGCTGGGTTCTCGGGCTTAGGAATTGTTCTCGGGCTACATCGGGAAGTGGGCCATCCCGTATAGATACCTTCATTGCGAAAGGTCATTGGTGGAGCTACTTCCTTGGCTCTTCCTTGGTATTGCACTTCCTTATATTCGGCCTGCCTTCCTACTAATATCTTCGGCCTTTCTATCTTAGGCCTGCAAGGACCCGACAGGGGGCTCGACTGATAAGGACCCTTTAGGGGGCTCGACTGATAAGGATGCGCAAGCAGGCT
>Ga0115851_100292_pt1 | contig 19655 bp, 27 predicted proteins | sample InSIn2gowninarea_FD_83865 | JGI IMG/M metagenome (GOLD analysis project Ga0115851, IMG submission 83865)
TCCTTTTTCATCACATTAATGGTAGCTCCCAAACCAATCAAGGTATGTGGGACCATTGTGCCATTGATGTGGACATCAACTACTGGGCTTCCAGGGTCCAGATATTTTGGACAGATTATCTTCCCCAACATCAGGTCGGACAGTTGTCCTATGACATTGATAGTTGGGGAATCTCTCTTGCACATTCCTGGATGCCTAAATCACTTCTCTTTTATCAACCTATTGTAGATAGGCACATTTTTTATGGCTTGGAGAAGTGGTATCTTCACAAATAAATGTTTCAATTCTCCCAGGATTTCAGTCTCTTCTAGGGTAGGCTAGATTATCATGGATAGTCTCTCAAGAAAGGGTGGATTTGCTTTAGGTTCGCTTTCCTCTTTATCTCCCTCAACCTCCCTGGGTGGAGGCTGGCTATCTAAGAGATCTTTCCTAGATCACAAGTTAATTTCTTGAATCTCCATAGCATAAGTTGGGCATGATGGTTCCCCACTATACACTTGCTGAGCCTATCTATTGTTCAGGTTTAGATTTGGCTGGGCAGGCATTTGGGGTTGCCTTGGTGGAGTAGAAGGTAGTGATTGTGGTTGGGTAAGTGGTGGAGGCAGAAGAGTGGGAAGAGAGTTTTATTGGGCCCTCCACCCCTGATGAGATGCATTCCACTGAGGTTGCGGCTGAGAATAGGATTGAAATGAATGGGTGGCTGGTTGGGCATGATATTGAGATGTGAAGGACCAAGGAGAAGGCATGGACCAAGAAGAATGAGCAGGGGGGCCCCAAGAAGGTATGGAGGTGACTTGGTTGGGGTTGTAGTATGCCTGAGATGTCCCTTGCATCCCTTGCTAGTATGGTATAGGTCCATGCGGCCTCCTTTGGCTTATGTAATAGATCTATTCAATGACTTCTTTGGCCCCATGGTATACAGATTTAAGTCGAGGCAAGGAAGGGCACTTATTTGTAGAATGATCTTATTCATAGACTAAACAAACCTCTATAGAGTTCAATGGGCATTCATTCCTAGGATGCCTCCTAGTGCATCTAGGGCAAAAAATGGCTAAAGCCCTCTCTACTTCTTCTTGTTTACTTTTGATATGTAAGGTATCCATTTGCATGGCAAGAGTCTGCAGCATCTCACTCTTGAAATCTTCCAGCATGTTTCCAATTTCACCTTTAATGGATTAATTGGAAGAAGAGGTACTGGCTATGGGTTGACTCCCCCTACCTTTCTTTTTGGCTGCTCTAGGATGGTTTCTAAAAATAGTCTTTATGTCCTCATAGGATAGTTGGTAGATGTCTCCCCTAGCCAGTAGATGGAGGGTGTCTAAAATGTCTGGACCCTGGAAGCCCAGTAGTTGATGTCCACATCAATGGCACAATGGTCCCACATACCTTGATTGGTTTGGGAGCTACCATTAATGTGATGAAAAAGGACACAATGCTAAAACTTAACCTCCAAGGCTCCTTGAGGAAGACCACAACAATGTTGCAACTAGCAGACTGCTCCATAGTGACCCCTGAGGGGATTGTGGAATGGTCTCCATTGATTCTTGGGAGTACCCTACTGATTTCTTAGTTCTCTAGCCAAAGGCAAAGCTCACTGGGTATCCTCTCATTCTGGGAAGACCCTGGTTGGCTACAATCGATGGCTACGTCAACTGCCGAGCTGGGAACATGACCATAAAGAATATGCACATGTCCAAGTACTTAATCCTATATCCTCTCGCCCAACCCTTGCTAGAACATGATATACCTCTCTGGTTGGAGGAGGAGGATGAGGATGAAGTTTATTCTGCACCATTTTGTACATTAGAAATCACCATGGGGGGGAACTGCAACATGAGGATGATATGATTGAAAATTTGATTTAGAATCCACTTCCCAATGTATCACCATTAGAGGACATAGTAAGAGAAACCAAAAACAACCCCTCAACTGATCTCTGTGTGGCCGACCTCACTTCTCTCCGTGTTATAAATATAGAGTTTGGCCTAGAAAGAACATTGAAAATAAATCCATCCCTATCTACTTCCTAGGAGGAGCTATGCAGCATACTGAGAAAACATCTAGATGCCTTTGCCTGGAGTTATAAAGAGATGAAGGGACTGCACCCTTCAATATGTACTCATCATATGTACATCAAGGAAGATTGCAAGCTAGTCAGGCAGCCTCAAAGGAGGATGAACCCAACACTTAAAGATATTGTTAAGGAAGAACTACAGAAATTGCTTGATGCAAGATTCATCTATCCCATCTCTAACAGTGAATGGGCCTCTCCTTTGGTGCTAGTGCCAAAGGAAAATGGTAAGTGGAGAATCTGTGTCGACTATTGGGAATTGAACAAAGCCACTAAAAAGCACCATTTTCCTTTACCTTTCATAGATCAAGTGTTAGATGGTATGGCAGGGGAAAAGTTTTTCTCCTTCCTAGATGGGTTTAGCGGGTACAATCAGATTCACTTGGGGTACCTTTTCCTAGAAGACCAAGATAAGACCAATTTCACTTGTCCTCAGGGTACCTTTTCATACCGGGTCCTTCCTTTTGGTTTGTGCAATGCTCCAACCACTTTCCAAAGAGCTGTATTGAGTATATTTTCTGAGCTGGTTCATGATGCAGTAGAAATATACATGGATGATTTTACTCCTTATGGCTCTGACTTTTAGGAAGCTTTATCTAACCTAGGAAAAGTTCTAGATAAGTGTATTGAGATGAACTTGTCCCTTAGTTCATAAAAATATGAATTTTTGATGACTAAATGGACCGTGCTAGGCCATGCAATATCTCAACATGGACTGCAGGTGGACCCCAAAAAAATTGCCATCATCAAAAGGTGAGAGATGTCAAAAGCTTCCTAGGCTGAGCTAGATATTACAGGAGATTCATTAAAGACTTCAACAAGTTAGCCTCTCCTTTGTTTGGCCTCCTAGGCAAAGATGTTGAGTTCATATGGTCGAAAAACTGTCAAGAAGCCCTAGATACCTTGAAGAGTAAGCTAGTGACTGCCCCAATTCTCAGAGGCCCAAACTGGGCTCTACACTTCCACATTCACATAGATGCCTCGAACAAAGAAATAGGAGTAGCCTTAGGAAAAATTGATGAAAAGTTACCTTATGCTATATACTTTATAAGTAAAAACTTGTCAAAGGTAGAGTTAGCTATACAGTGACCGAGAAGGAACTCCTAGCTGTCGTGCATTCCTTAAACAAATTCAGACATTATATCACAGGCTATCAAACCTTTGTGCACACTGATCATGCTGTAATTAGATATTTAATGAATAAACCAAATGTAAATGCTCACATTATTAGATGGTTGCTTTTACTGTAGTAGTTTGATCTAACCATTATTGATAAGCCTGGTAAAGAGAATGTTGTTGCTGACTTTTTGTCTAGAGTAAATTTGCCTACAGGTGAAGAAGTAATGGTGGATGACTAAATTCTATGTGAACACCTCTTTTCTATATCAGTACTCTCTCCATGATTTGCTGATATAGCAAACTACTTGGTTTCAAGACAGTTCCCACCACACCTATCCTTAAAAGAGAAGAGCAAGATAGTAAGGAAAAGCACCCCTTTCACCTGGATTGGAGGCAATGTCTTCAAACTTGGCCTAGATTAGATCTTAATAAGATGTGTCAGGGAGGAGGAAGTCTTTGACATCCTCCTAACCTATCATGACGGGCCTTGTAGAGGTCATTTTACAGCAAAAAGAATTGCCTTCAAGATATTGCAAGCAGGCTACTATTGGCCTACTCTTCATCAGGATGTGAGGAGATACATGAGCTAGTGTGATCGGTGTCAGAGGATGGGGAAACCCACTCCAAATGATGAAATGCCCATGCATCCTCAAGTGACCTTTGAGCCATTTGAGAAGTGGGGCATGGACTTTGTCAGGCCTATCAACCCCCCTTCAAAGCAGAAGTAGTACATCATTATGTGTACCAACTACTTGACAAAGTGGGTGGAGACAAAAGCAATTAAAGCAACGACAAAGGAAAAAGTAGCTGAGTTTTGAGGGAAAACATATTCTACAAATTCGGGTATCCGAGAGAGTTGGTCACAGATCAAGGCAGTCAGTTCACTTCCAACCTAATTGAAGACCCGCTCACACATCATAAGATCAAGCACAAGACTTCCACCCCTTACCATCCACAATCCAATGGGAAAGTGGAGGTCACTAACAGAGCATTGGAAAGGATCCTAACCAAGGTAGTGAGCAGTAGTAGAAAAGACTAGGCAGATAGATTAGTTGAGGCCACTTGGGCCTACAACACAACATGGAAGACCACCACCAGGTTCACACCATATGAACTGATATATGTGAAGAAGTCTTTCCTATCAATAGAGTTTTAATTCAATACCCTAAGGATGGCAGCTCAGTTGGACCTAGACCTCAGCCATGCACAGAAGGAAAGATTACTTCAACTCAATGGATTAGATGAATATAGATTGCAAGCCCTTGTCCATGCATAGGTAGTTCAGCTTCAGAGAAAGATATGGCATGATAGAAATATCAGGGAGAAGCAACTCCAAGAGGGAGATTGGGCACTACTCTATGATTCAAGATACAAGGATTTCAAAGGCAAGCTGAGGACAAGATGGTTGGGACCCTACACTGTGGAGAAATGCAATGACAATGGTTCAATTCTGATCAGAACCATTGATGATGAAGCTATCCCCATGCTTGTCAATGGACATCGATTGAAAGTCTACAAGAAACCTCTCTCCAAGCGAGAGTTTATTGAAGATTTGAATAAAACAATGATGGTAGTGGAGCATGTCTTAGCTTCCACTTCACCCACTCACTGAAGAAAAAGAGAAAAAATAAGGACTCAAGTGAAAACCTCCATGAGGCACTTGAGTCCCATCATTGGGTTGAAAACCTCTTCTGAGGCGGCCCAGTGATGTAAAAAAAAGGTAAAAGAATAAGATCCCTAGGTGAAAACCTCTCTTGGAGGTGCCCATGGTAGGAAATTAAGGTGAAAACCTCTCTGAGCTACCCTAGTTGTTTAAAAAAAAAAAAAAAAGAGAAAGAAAAAATGAATTTTTATTGCATTCCAAGTTTCCAGGAGAACTATATGCAGTAAAAGAAGGTGCCAAGGGGACCTTGACATTCATACCAGCATCCATCTCATCTTCTCCACACCTTCCTCCATCATTTTTGGCATCTCTTTCACCCCACTATACCTCTTCTTCCAAAACTGTGTTTTATATAGGAGGCTCTGTTTTTTCTATAGGAGGCTCCTGTAGGAATTACAAAGAGCCAAAAGTGTCTACAGGAGGGAGTTTGAGGGACAAGAAAGGCTTCATGAGGAACCTATAATTCCTCTTATCATATTCAACCTCCTTGCCATCATTTCCAAGCCTGCATCACACTCTAAGCATCATTATTATTTTTTTCCTTTCCAAGAAAAAACAAAGAAAAACAGTTTTTCAATTTTGAAAAAAAAAGAAGAGGAAAAGGCACCATTAACTTTACTTGAAGCTTACCTACTATCCCTCCATCATTCATCTCCACATCTGGCATCATTCTCGAGCTCCAAGCATAGGGAAATAAATGAAGTTTCAAGGGGAGAAGTAGCTACAAGAGCTCCTGTAGGAAATCCTATAGCAGCTGATCCCATAGAAGTCCAGCACTAGCAGCAAGGGACAACACATCTGAAGGTTGAAAAGACACATGCAGCTCAACTCTAGCAAAAGAAGAACCTACAAAAACACACAACAACACATCAGCAAGCTGAGACAACATGCATGAGGGAAAATGAAGGCACGCAGCAGAGAAAGCCACAACACCTCACAGTCGATGGGAACAAATACACTTGGATTACAGGTAAGTAGCTAAGTCACTCCTCTATCTACATTTGTGTAATTTGGAATCATACAAAGGAAACAAGATGGTTGAAATTAAAATAGGGAAAGGTGACCAGTTAACTTGGCCACCTTCATTTAGTTGACTCCACTTAACTGAGATATCACCCACACATGCACATAGTCAACTCAAGCAAAAGATGCAAAAGACAAGTAGTGGGAGGAAGAGTTAACTCCGATGCAATAATGAGGGAATGATTACCAAGGGGGTCATGATGACCAAGCAGGTGGGGACCAATGGTACTAATATTGGTAACGTACACCTTGCCAGCTCAACAGTCATAATCGAAAATAGCCATAAAAGGTAATGAGCACTCCTGCCTATGCATTCTCACCACCTTTTCTTCAGTTTCTCCTTGTAACTCAGCCACACATCAGTCTTCTTATGCCCCCAAAACCTCGTATCCACCATCCTCCATTGATTTCCTCCATATTTTTTCTCTCGACATCTTCTACAGGAACACTTACAGGAAATCTATAGGAGCAACAACAGTTTTCTACAGGAGGGGTAGTGAGTCATTTTAAAGGGAGGAAATGTGATTTTTGCCACAAATTTCAGTTCAAAGAGGTAGGGTTCATGAATTCCCTCTATTGAATATCAAAATGTGAAAGAGTTGGTCTCAAATTGAAGATAAAATGAGTCTTTAAGAGGGTAAAAAAAAAGCTGTTTTTAAAAAAAACACAGTCCTCTCCATTTTTCTATTTCACTCAAAATTATTTGTCTCCACCTCCATATCTGACAGAGGGGTTTATGAGAAAAGATCCCACTAACTCCACTAGACTTCATGCACATCCTCAAGTGGTGGAAATATTTACAAGGGCAAACTAGATGCATTTCTTTGAGAAGTGTAGAGGGTTTGATGATGATATTGCCCATGAATTTGCTCTCATTATGGTCCCTCACACAAGAACTCATGCTACTATAACCATTAGAGGTCTCTCCATTGAAATAACCCCTGAATTCATTAGTAGGGTCACTACCCTTCCTCTTGGGCTGCCTTGGAGTAAAGATGAGAAAATAATTGGCCAGGTTGCCAAGAGGAAATTTTTCCAAGATAATGAAACCCCTGTTGAAGACAAAAATGGGATTGGGAGGGCTAGTGTACCATATCCCTGGGATGAGGTTAGCTACCAAGTGATCAAATACATTTATTGTTAGGGGAGCCACAACATTGTTTATGGATATCATTTCAGAATCCTCCAAGAATTTAGATATGGCATGGATACCCCAGCACATCAAAAGCTCAGTATCCCTTACTTTCTCCTTCAGTCCCTCATTGACTCCAGTACCAAGGTACAAGAAGGAAATTCACAATAGCTAGCTCACCATGGTCTAATCAAGATTCTAGTAGAAGAAGCCCTCCAGACCCTTACAAACCCTATAGCATGGGAAGTTTACAAAAATATGACAGTTGAGGATGATATCAAGGAATTAACCTATGATGTCAGTCCCGCTGTCAGTAAGGAGGGAGGACAACAAGGAGGAGAAGATGAAGCCAATGGTGATATAGCAGACCAAGAGAGGAAGGAGGAAAGAAAAGAAATAGAGGAGGGGAGAGTTGAAGAGACAGAACAAGAGGTAGAAAAAGAGATAGAGCAGGAGGAGGAAAAAGAAACAAAAGAGGGAGAAAAGGAGGCAAAGAGGGTAGAGCAAAGAGAAGAGTCCCCTAAAACTTTGGAAAGGGAAGCAACAGCTTCCCTCACTGCCTTTAGTACACCAATCAAGCAGAAGTAGAGGAGGAAAAGAAAAACCTCCATGTATTTTAGGGCAAGGAAGAGTACCAGAATTAAAACAGGGAAACCTCAACCCTCATCAAAGACTCCCCTTAACATTGAAGATTCACCATCTGCCAAGGTTAAAAAATCTCCTTCCAAGACACCCATAACCTATGAAATGAGGACTACAAGATCTTCTACATGGAAGGGAAAGGCAATTCTATAAGACCCCAAATCAAACCTACAGGAGGCTAAAACAGTCCTACAGGAGACACTGTTCAAACTACAGGAGACACAAAAACTTGAGGAAAAGATAGGAGGACAGCTAGAGGTGAAAGAGGAAGCACAAGAGCTACAAGAACCTAACCCCCAAACTATTCTTGACTCCTATTATAGAACACTTGAGGGAGGTAAGATAATCCCATAGAAATTTGCAATTCCACTGTTTTTTGAATTGGAAAAAGAGAGAGTTAGAATGCATAGGTGGATGCAGATAGCCAAGTCCAAAGGAGTTGAGGATATTGGCCACATGGAAGACAAATTCAAGGAAATGGGCAGGGAATTGAGTGCTCTTAGAGACAGAGAAGCCGTTACAAGAAGCCACCTTTAGAATGAGAATGAATTACTAAGGAGGCAATTGCAGAAGAAAGAGACTCATTTGGCATACATGACCAACTTATCCATAGAAGCATTACAATGGAGAACACCAGCCAAATCTTATTGCCTCTATCTAAAGGATCAGTGGCTTTAATTCCAAATAAAAAATTTGGCACAAAGAGGCATAATGCCTTTCCAAGACTACAGGTAGTTCATGGATTTGTGTGACGAAAGCACCTTTGAGGAAAAAGCAAAGATGGCAGAGTTCTATCTACATAGCATGGCCCTCATAGACCTGAATGTGTGGGACCCCAATGCCAAGCTAGGGGATCTGCAATTAATGGCCATGGCGTCATGGATGAACCATGAAGAATTGAGGGCAACAGAAATGAAAAGATTGTTAATAAAAGAGCAGAATGAACCATTGATGATAAGAGCTGAGCCATCATATCCTATGGCACTCATCAACACACACACAACCTGCTTGCTAATGACCCTCAGATTGCCCCTAAATATCTAGCCAATCAGGAACAAGCCATTGCACACTTTGAAGATATGCTTAGGCTACTTGGGGATGACTGTGTGCATGCATGAATGAGAAGATGGAACACCCTACCCCACATCTTGTAGATTAGAGAATACCATTCCCCCATGAGGCTAAAGGAGGCATTGAAAAGAGTGCCAATGTACAAGTACTCCATGCAAAGGCTGAAGGTCAATTGAATTGGCCTCAAACTGAGTCCTCCACTCATATTAGGCATGCTAGAAGGTAGAAGAGAAGAAGAAGAGAAGGAGCAGTGGAAGAACATAGACAGAAAGGCAAGATTTTATGGAGAACATGAACAGACCACATCAAAAGCCTAGAATGCTAGGGAGGCCACCAAGGCCATGAAAGACCAAGAGATTGACTAGGTTGCTTAGAGGATGAGAAACACCTTCAGTAGGGGGGTGATGATGAGCCTCATAGATGGGTAATTATATGGGTTCATTTTACCTCCTAACCTAGTCAAATCAACCATTCTCTTAGCTTATTGTATGATTTTCTGATTATATTTATGCTTATAGGGTGAGTTGAGTTAGTTATTATGCCATGTGGTCTAACATGTATTTAATGCAGATCATTGATGGATTTCGAGGTCAAAGTCAAGGATCTAGTGGTCAAATTGCACCAATAACTTGAATTAAACAGAGCAGAGGACTTATAGGAGGGAATCCCCCTCATTTATTGCTCCTCACTTTGAATTCCCCTTCATTCAGCTCAAAGTACAAGAAGCCGAATCATGCACTAGAAGGCAATCGAGCAAGTGGAAGATGATTGATAGTTATCTTGAATTTTGGGAGCCAAGCCTCAATTATTTTAAGGAAGTTGTTGGTAGCTTTAGATATATAAGTAGAGAGGCCTAGGATCTCACTAGGGTCGTCTTTTTTTGCTTGTGTAAACTCTTCTCAAATTTTGAGCTTCCTATTTTATGACAATTTTATGTAATCTTGCTATTTTTTGATAATGAAGATGGAATCCTTTTTGAGCTAGCACTGAGTTACCTTAGAGGGCTGAAGCTCTTGGGTTAGGGCCCAATCCAAGTAGCCAAGCTTCTCTTTACTTGTATTTGTATTCTTTACTTCAGTTTGTAGATTAGTTTGCTATTAGATGTATTTCTCTTATGCTTAAGAATAGGTTGCTTTTGATGATTTAGTAGCTTGATTCCATTTGTGCTTTCTGTAGCAGGTTAAGAAATGATCAAAGAAGATTCAAAATTTTAGGAATAGTGCCTTGGCCTCTCTTCCTCCATCTAGGACCATGATTTGAGGCAAAGACTCTCTTGCTGCCCCAAAAACATAGATTTTCCTCATTCCCAGGACTTCTAGTGTTTGCAGCTCTCTAGGAGGTTGATAGTCTAGTTTTTATTTGCTTTAGATATTCTTCATCACATTAACTTCCTGATTTGAAATAGTCCTTTTGCATTCTTTCCTTTCTTACAGCATTTCCCAGCATTTCCTTCCATACATCATAGTTTAGCCAATTTTAATGCAAAACTTTGTTTTTCCTAGGATGCACTCATTTCATTGGTTGCTTGATTTTCTTGGTTGACTACTAGTTTCTATGCAGCAGATCTCTTCTAGTAGTAAGCCAGCTTACCAGAAACTACACCCTACATCTAATCCATGCCCAATAGGTCTCCCAAACCTCACCTCAATTATGCCCTAGTTTCCTTCATTTTTCATAGAACTTCTTCCTCTCTCCTTGAGAAAACCCAATCATCTTTCTCTCTCCTGGTGATTTGTGGTAGACCTTAGGCACCATAACACATTATTCCAACCCTCATCCACCTTTTCCACCCACTCTCACGCCCTCAAACTAGCGAGAATTTCTCTCGGCCTCCTCCTGTAGGCCTCCTGTAGTTTCCCTATTTTCCTCTTGTAGTTTTCCTGTGTCCTCCTGTGGTTTTTCTTGTAGGATTTTTTTTGAAGGCCAAGTGTGGAAAAAGCCTCCAAAAGGACACTTAAGACTCCTAGGACTAATCCACACCATCCTACATCCTCCCAAACTCCAAAACCACCATCTAACACCACCTGTTCGCTGCCACACTCACATACAATAAATTAGATGCATGTTAAATTCACATAAAAACACATAAAAATCCAAAAATATGTTTTTTTCTTATTTTCTTCCAGAAATAGCATGGTGAGATGTTGTTTACTTCTTTGAGTAGGTAATGACATTTCTTTCATGGTTTTCATAGTGTTTTTGGCAAAAGTAGAATTAGCTTGTTAATTAGGGTTTACTAGGTTTTTCTTTACATTTCAATCTTGCTCCTTTCTGCGGTTAGAATAGCATCTGTAGAGTAATATTTATTTCCTTTCATCACACATAGAGTTTCTTCTAAAATCTATAGAAGTTGGCTTGAGCTCCTAGTGATCTCGTGCCAACTGACTAGGTGACAACCTACAGTGAGAACTAGTACTTGTGCATATAGCACCGACGCTTCCAAATTTGTTATGAACTATCGGGTTGATAAAAGTAAAGTAGGTAGCCCAGGAGTTGTAACATTCTTGATGCAATCCTGGTGCTCACCAGAACACACAAAGGAGATGTTCATGGAAGCTAAGAAGAGCTTCGCGGAGGCCTCCACTTTAGGTAGTAAGGACCAACCAAAGCCAGGAATGGATACTTCAATGCTTACTACCTTTCTGGAGACATGAATGAAATTGTTGTGCGAAAACAAGGTAGTTAAGGGATTATAGGAGCTGATCACCAAGTGTGTGGGGTCAGGAGAACTACATGTAGTCCAAAAATTGGGAAAGCATGCATTGCACACCGGGAGGGAAATGAGATTGACTGCGCAGATTAGTGAGTATGAAATGGATAAGGTAATCCTAGATCTAGGTTTGGATGTGAATGTGTTACCAAAGAAAAAGCAGGAACACATGGGCATGCCCGCATTACAATGGTCCCTTATTCAATTACGAATGGTGAACCAATAAAATATTTTGCCCATGGGAATTTTTCAAGGGGTAATGGTTGATATTGAAGGCGTGAGTGCACAGACGAATTTTGAAGTGATAGAGATTATCGATGACAACAATCCCTACTTGCGTTGTTAGGAATAGACTGCACCACCGATATGAATGGAGTCATCAACCTGAAGAAGCGGAAGATGATATTTGAGAAAGAGTCACTGTGTGTAGTAGTCCCATTGGACCCAGCCGAAGGAGCTTGCTACATTGAACCAGTATGCGACGATGAGCTGGATTGTATTTACAAGATAACTAGGCAAGACTAGGATTGGGTGAATCTGACTGTAGATGGGAGGATCTCGTGGGAGCATGAAATCTCTTGCACTTCAGATTTAGATGAGGAAGTAGAGCGATGGTAGAATTGGTTGCATGAAGTGACGACGTTGAATTGGAACATGATGGTTAGATCACTGTGTTGCGTGACAACAAAGGCAAGAGAGATGCCAACATATGATGGATTGATAGTGGTGGATGAATTCCTAGGTAAGTTTGAAAGCACAGTGCTAGAAAAACAGTGATTTGATGCGTTGAAGTGGGTGCTGCATGCAACACTTGCATGCTGGTAGGGAACACATCAAGGAAGTTTTGAGGACTGGCACAGATGTAGAAGGATGATGCGTCTGCGGTTTGGAAGCCCCCAACTTTGAACAAGAGTCGGGTAGCTAGGACGAAGCAGCTTGCGCACCCACCTATGTCGATGGGTATAAACGTGTGCTGTGTAGTCCACACAAACACACCCCAAACTAAGGATAAAAAATTAGAACAAGACCCAACAGTAGGAAAAGCGATGCGCACCATAAACATTCCACATAGAAGCATTCAAGAAGGTATGTGAAATCCCGAACAGGGTTCACTAGGTGAGACGAACTGATTGGAACCAGCGTGTGCCAATGTTCGATGGGCCTATAGGGCTATATACAAAAACTTGAGCACAGAGACGATCCCAAAGCTAACGAGCAGAGTCAAGGCCATAGTTTTGGAAGGAAGGAATCCTCACGTGGTAGCTCCCATAATTGGGACAGTACACAAGGACCAGGATGAAGGAATTATGCATCCATGCGAGGACAGACATATGTAGATTCAGAAAGCCATTCGGCAGGGGAAACTTAAGCTTCATGAACTCAAAGATCGGGTATGACTGAGGAAGAAAATTGTGTTAATGGATGTAGAGATCAAAGAAATGGAAAACAAAATCACGAAAGCCTGCCACGTTGATAAACTAAGAATGACAAGACAAGATATGGGCAACCATACTACTACATTAGAATATTTCCGACGAGAATTTGTGGCTCTGCTACCATGGCTGTGACCGTACCTTACTAGACAAAGTAACTACGGGAACACACTACATAAGGAAGAATGCACAGTGTTGAATGTCACGAGGGTAGTTGAAGAGTACCCACGAACTAGGCTGGAAAGTGAATTGAAGCCTCGCACAGGTGGTGTGACCACCTGACTATTTGTAGGGAACACAGTCTCAGTGCTCCAAGCAATTGAAAGAGAGCAGGGGACTATAAAAGAGTCTGTATGGGTGTTGCATGATAAGGAGGTTGTGCGCAGGATCAATATGTCACAGGGGTCACGCCCACACATAGGGGGATACGCTACCACGCGGATACGCTAGGAAGTGACTCTTAGTGTCACCATTCATGACAAGATGTCCAATTTAAGGCAATGAGGAGTGGGTGGCGGGCAATTAAGACACGAATTCAAAACTAGATTTGCGACGATCTGCCACCGATCTTGCATTAATGAGCTGAATGAGGGGGGAACAGTCGAATTTGAATTCAGAAAGGCCAATAAATCACAGGTGGTTATCCACCAAACAACCCTTGGCATTTTGAGAATTCAGTTGTTGTGTTATTAATTAGGTATGGACCTTACGAATTTAGAGGCTTTGAGATCAAGTTCAGTGTTTGAGACATTGCCGAAGGAGACGTAGGACTTCCTAAATAGAATGATTTCGACAACCGAGGGAGCCGTGCAGAGCCCTACGCCACCAGTGGGGGATGCACTAGAAATTCCAAAATCACCCTGAATGCCTAGGCCCAAAAAGGATCCACAGGTAGTAGGACCAGTCTGTATGTCTCTGTGAAATCCACGATTTGGTAAACTATCTATGGAAGACAAGGGCAAGACTGTTAATCTTGAGACAGATGATGAAGAGGATGATCTCCAGGCATTCGTAGAAAAGATCGAGGTGGATAAAGAAATGGAGGAAGACATTCAACCAGTGTGCATTGCAGCAAAACTATTCAAGTATGTCCCTCTACGGAAAGGGAGAGTAAAAGTACCCAAAGATTTGGATGTTGTTAAGAGTGCACTCCAAACCCTGCTCCTCCCAGGTGGAATTTTGTTTGAAGGATAGGTTCTTGGCAGTGTGGCCATGATGAAATTTGAAGATTGGGACCTCGTGGATAGCAAAAAGTTCCCACATTTGGAGGCTAGCCAACTCATGAAACAGAGCAAGGAGGGGTCAGTTATAGCACTAGAGCCGTGGAAATGGCTGCGTGGTGTGGAGGAGGCCAGGCTACTCCACCTATTATGGATTCCACACTTTCACTCGGCACAAATCATGATCTTTGTCATCAGGTAGTTGATTTTCCTTGTGCACGATGGGTATTTGTGGCTGGAGGAGCCTATTCCTATCACGGTAGAGCTTATTCATAGGATTTCTTGGCTTCCCTATACGGGAAGGGACCCCGTGGAAATAGCTGGAAAAAGCAGAGATTTGGCACTAGTAGAGGCCATGAAGAAGAAATACATGTTGGAAAAGAAGCAAAGAGGCTATGTAATTAGTAGCATTGAAGATAAGGGGGTGCGTGTAGCCACCCAGTTGTTGGTCGGGAAGGTGATGAGAAAATGTCATGGCAATGAGGTACTAGCGATGGTCGTCGCACTGGCCGAACACTGCGTGGAGGGGGTCAAATTCAACTGGGCCGAATTCCTTTGTGAGGAATTCCTAACCAATTGCAAAGAAGCTTAGGAGCAGGGCAAGATCTTCCACTATGTATGGTTTCTCTTTTCTATCTTATTGGTGATAGGGGAACTATGTGACGACAGTCAGTTCCCTCCCCTCGAACAGGACTTTCCAAAGGCGGCAAAATACGCGTAGCTCTGGGTGATGAAGGATGCCACAAGGATCTGCGAGACCAAGATTTTCTGGGTGCTCATGGAGGCGAGCGTCTGGATGTGGATAAACAAAAGACCGTGACTATCCCTCACAGTATACAAAGCTTTATAGACTTTAAAGGGGATATTCACAATGTGTATATCATGGCATGAAAGGATCTGGTGTAGAACTGGACCAAAATCCCTTTCATCGCAATTGATGATGCTGTTTTCGCTATGCTTGACTCATGGCCACCCGAGTGGCGCGCCTTAGATATGGTGGTGCACAATGAGACAACAATACAAAAATAGAAGGATTCCACCAAGCTGCTAGCACAGCAGAAGCGCAACGAGTAGTTCGCCAAGGAGGTAACGGCTTCCCGCGAGGTAGTGAAGGCCACTGCAAACCAGACCAAGGCCGCTGAAAAAGTAGCAGTAACATTGGCCATCGAGGCCACCATGACACAGGTGGAAAGAGGCCCAGACTTGACCACAAGATAGGGGATAGACAACACAGTGGAAGGCGCAGACCCAAGCACGACACCTGCACAACTAAAACGAATGTGCGGTATAGAACAAATAGGGCCACGGAAGAAGACCAAGGCTTCCAAATTGGAGGGTGAAACCATTACACTAACAGAAGGTGCTCTATACGACATCAGCGACATAGTTCATGAGGTCACCAGGGAAGCACTCCAGGAAGCAATGACGAAGCAGCATAATATGTTGGGGGCCCTCAGGGCGTAATTGCAGGAACTTCAAGTGCGGACCCCACAAGAGGGAATGGTAGCCGCTTACGGTGCCGTGGATACATCGGAAATAGAGTAGTTGTTGCGGGCCAAAATGGCTAACATCGTCATGTTGTCGGAAGGAGCACTGATAGCGAACAGGATGGAGGATAGAGCCGCGGTGGGCCAGATCAAGGGACTTGGCCTAAACTTGGCTACCCTTCCACGGGATATATTATACCAGGTGTAGGACAGAGCAATAACAGAACTCCGCACTAGGGAAGGACGTGCAGTGCAAATGCTCAGTGAACAGTGAATCAACATCAAGAAGCTTAGCCTACAATGCGATGAAGCACTGGCGCAGAATCAACAGTTGGAGCAGATAGTATAGGAAGCATGTCGCTGCGCCCCAGAGTTAGAAATTGCGACAGACCTACCAATCAGAGTGCGAATTCGCAAATTGGCCAGTGGATTTTGTGAGGCAAAGGAGGAAGCAACAAGGATCCAACTGGACCTCAACCTTCAGATTGTTGAACTATGATTAAAGGCGCAGTCATCCACATCACCAAAAGTTTGGGAACAACGCACTGGCGCTATCCAAAAGGGGCTAGGGGAAATAAGACAAGCAGTGCAGACCTGTACAAATATGTTGGAAGAATCCTTTGCAGTACTCACTTCCTTACAGGAGGATCCCACCATACAACGCTTGGAAACATAGGTGCGGGAGCTTCAAATGTAATATGATAGTGTGCGCGAGAGATTCAAATGGAATATGATAGTGTGCGCAGGACAGCGCAAATAGTGGTCCTGACCCAGCAGCTCGCGAAGCTACAACAGGCGAAGGCATTGAAGGAAAAAGTGGATGCCGTGTGCTAAAAAGAGGCAGTACTTAAATCACGCATCCAGCCTTGGATTGATGAGGCCTTCCTCATCGCTGTCGACATTGAAGGAAAACTTGCACAGATGAAAGCGATGCATGCTTTAAGATAGGGATTTTCCCCCGACAGTGAGCATTCAATCGAGTGAGTAGAGGAGATCTAGTAGACGGTAGAACGATGCATTATGGACCTTCGCACAGCACAGGCACAGTTGGAAGGAATTCGCGCAAAGATCGCCGCACCAACAGAGTGGCTCGGGATGAGTCATGATGATTGTGTTGGGGGCCTGTTGGGCAACAAATCCCCCCACAACAAGTTTTTGTGGGTTAAATCTTAAGTTTTGGTCAATGTAATGTAAAGACTCCGTGAAGTACGGACGTGAAATGTGAAAGTATAGGATGAGTCATAGGGTTTTCCACTGTAAGAATTGTAAAATAATGTAAAGTTGTGTCGGCCTACCCATGGTCCGCGGGCCATGGGATTGTATAAATAGAGCAAGGCTCTAAGTGTAAAGATAGTTTTTTGGAAAAAGGCAGTAAGTAATTGATGCAAAGGCATGGTTAGAGGGTAGAAGTGGATCTGAAGTGTATTGGGTCGTAGTAGTAGGAAGAGTCTCTGCAGCTGAGTGCGTAGAGGCCCAGTAGAGTTCGCAGCTGAGTGCATAGTGTGGAGTCAGGTCTGTAATTGAACTAAACTTGAAAAGGATTATTAATAAAGATAAGTTTGATTTGGAATATTTTGCATCTATGATTCTATTTATCTTTATGAATGTATATCCATTTTGATTATGCGCACTTACTTGAAAGTTGAATAAGTAATAAGAATACTGGGCCTGCACAAATTAAGTCAAAGCACTAATATAATAGCGTAGTAAGGATTGAGATCATGATATTACTGTATTCATGCCCCTTACAAAGGTGCGCACAGGCTGTTGTGTGGAGTAGCGCAAGTGCGCAGGTTCGGACTGCGAACCTCCAGAACCTTCATCAAGACATCCCTAGGGTGCAGAAACTTAGTTCCAACACCCTCCCATACTACTTTGGGTGAGATCTCAGTCCGCGCTCCATAGGCTATTGTTGAAAGGGCTAGTAGTACCGGGATTTGCTTGGCTAAATCACTTCTGAAATTGGGTCAGGCCCCACATAGCCAACAATACATGATCAAGTTGTCTCTTAGCTTATCCATGTTTTCACTCAACTCCACTACCTTATTCATTCTTCTTATCAGAGCATTGGGCTCTTATTTTGCCTCCTAAATCATTACAATCACAGGCTTCACAAGTTGGCTTGGGAACAGGGCTTGAGTTCCATACACTAACTCAAAATGTGATTTTCCTGTGGACCTTCTTGTAGTCACCCTAGCAGCTTATAGAGAAAACTTTAACTTAGAATCCCATTCTTTCTGGTTCTCTGCAATAGTTTTCTTAAAGATCTTCATCAAAGTTTTTGTAGTGGATCCAACTAATCCATTTCCTTGTGGATGATAAGCTGTTGAATGAGACAAAATAACATTATACTTTTGACAAAAAACAATAAACTTACTTGAATTGAAGACTCGAGCACTGTCTATTATGATTTTGACAGGGCATCCAAATCTACTGAAAATATTCTCCTTTGAGAACTTCATCACCACCTGGTCATTTACCCTCTTAGTGGGTATAGCTTCTACCCACTTGTTAAAGTAATCAGTAGTTGTGAGAACCCACTTGTGCTATCCACTTGAAGGTGGGTTAATCTCTCCAACAAAATCTAGTCCCCGTTTTTTGAATGGTTCTTCTATGAATACTGGGATTAGAGGCATTGGAGCTAACCTCTTCTTCTCAGCAAAAAGCTGACACTTCTGACAGTTTCTGACAAACTTATATGTACCACCAAATAGAGTAGGCCAATAAAACCCCACTTGGAGGATTTTATGTGAAGTAGCCTTCCAATTATAATGTCCTCCACATAACTTCTCATGATAATCCTTAATGGTATCTGTAAATTCATCCTTTGTTAAAAATAGCAACAAAATTCCTATGGGATCCTTCCATTACAATCTACCCTCAACTATCACATATCGATGGGCTTTGATCTTTAATGCTCTATACTTTGTTCTATCCAAAGATTGAGGACATGAGAGGAAACAAAAATAATGGACTATGTGCTTGTACCATTCTGAACATAAAAACTTATACATGATCTTCATACCTGAGTCTGATCTTTCTTCACCTTCTTCAATTGCCTCCTCACTCACAGGTGTCAACAAGTTGATTCCCAATGCCTAAAAACTTGACTCTGTCAACATCTTCACCAATCCTTACCCTTTGAATAGCTTTGTGGGCTTTATGTCCAAGTCGTACTCTTGGATCTTGGCTATCCATTTTCCCCTTTTGCTTTCTACATTGCTTTAGACTAAGACATCCTTTACCGCAACATTTGGCACATAAGCAATGATCTATGGCTGTAGTACATAAGTCTTGAAGGCCTTTAGGGCTTTTACCAAAGCATATACCTATTTTTCAAGAATATTATACCTTAGTTCAACATCTCTGAGAATGTTGCTAAAAAAAGCAACTGGTTGCTCCTTTTCTTCATTATTTTTCTGCAACAAAACAACAACTATTGAATTAGGTGATGCAAGTGAAAAAAATTGGAAAGTTTTTTGATAATTAGGGCTTATTAGGATTGGAGAATCTTGCAATGCTTCTTTAATCTTGGAGAATGACTCTCTAGATTCCTTGGTCCAATGCACTTCATTCTATTTCTTCAACATATTAGTAATTTCTTTTACAATCTCTGCATAATTGGACATAAACCTCCTTAAAAAGTTTATCTTTCCCAGAAACTTCTGAATATCCTTCTTACTCCTGGGCAGGGGTATTTTTTGTACAACTTGCACTCTTGCTAGATATATCTTCACTCCATCTCTAGAAACAATGTGCCCCAGCAGTTTTCCCTCTTCTAGAGAAAAAATGGACTTCTTAGGATTCAAGGAAAGTCAAAATCTTCTACATTTCTCAAAAGTATTTTTTAGATGGTCCAAATGCTCCTCATCGGGCTTAAAGAATAGTTATCTCATCCAAATATATCATCTACAAACTTATCTCGTACAAACGCAATGTCCATAGCCTTATGAAATGTAGCACCTGCGTTCATCAACCCAAAAGGAATTCTAGCATACATAAAGGTTACCCAAGGAGTTGTGAATGCAGTCTTATTCTAATCTTCTTTAGCCACAGCCACCTGGTTATACCAAGAAAACCCATC
>Ga0115851_100341_pt1 | contig 19610 bp, 18 predicted proteins | sample InSIn2gowninarea_FD_83865 | JGI IMG/M metagenome (GOLD analysis project Ga0115851, IMG submission 83865)
CATGCTACAGAAGTTGGGCAGTTCTGTAGAAGATCTCATGGATAGGAGCCCATGAAGAGTTTTGTGCTCAAGAGTCTGATGCAGGAACATGAGGCTTGAAGACAAAAGGCTTCAAACGTATTCCAAAAATACAAAAAATGTTTACAAGAAAAGGAGTGGGATACTTTAGTTCTCAATTTACGAAGTTTTCTAGATAGGATTTGAGCTAGGATTTAGGGATTTAGTAATTTTATAATTAATTTCAAGTTGTTTAGATTCAGTTGAGATTCTCAAGGAGAATATCAACCACATTAGATATTGTCTAAGACTAGGCAGATTTGATCCATTGATTAAGGATATAATTATTAGAATGAAATTGTATTTATGTAAGTTCTCAATGATTATGAAGGGATTTTGAATGATTTGGATTGATTAGGTAGTGTAAGATTAAATGACAGAAATAGTATATATGTGTATTTGTGTATAATTGGTTAATCCTGGAGGCATTATATTCCTTCAATATATCTCTGAGTTCTGTTGATTTGCAGTTTGGATTTTGAATTAGAGTGTGTAAAATCTGTATTATATCGTCATTCTTGTTTTTCCATGTTCTGAAATAATTTGATTATGTTCCAAAAAAATCAGAGAATATGGCTTGAGGCAAGTTAAATGTAGCGGAGACAAGTTAAATGTAGTGGAGGTGTTAAATCTGGTAGAACAGAGAAAAGAAAACCTGACAAAATCATGTTAACCCAAAGGAGTCTATAACCTTCTAGTCTACAGATCCAATAGATCTAATGGTCATCGCGCATCAATAAGCTCATGCATTAGCCATGGAAGAAAAGCGATTTTATCAGTGTAGTTATTTATCGGGTGGAGAAAAAGTGGTAAGTTGTCTTTTGAAATTCTAAGCGATTCAATTTATCAACCGACACGTAGCATCTGGGTGGTGAGAGAAAACCACTTTATCAGGTGGATAAACGCTGCACAAAATTCTCATCCGATGTCGATGTTAACCATTGGATCAAGTGTGCTTTGATCAACGGTGGAGGATCACTGATTAATTTGTTGGTCGGGTGAACCAAAAACTGTTGGATTGAAAGGTAAGAATCAATGGCAGAGAATTAATGCGATAATGTTTTTCAAAAAGCAGACGCAATAAGGAATTAGCCAAAGGTTTGAATTCCTATTGATTCCATGGCAATTGAAAGGTTGTCATGTTGTGGTTAAAATTAAGCAGTGATGCTAATTTAGCATAATAGCCAAGTTTGGAGGTAGATGATTGATACTCCAAAGGAAATCCAAGAGGAAGTTCCACCTAAACTTGCAGAAATCGTTTTTGGATTTGAACGATTATCCATTACACCTGCACCTAGGCCACCTGAAATTAGCCTCTTCAAGGGGGAAACCTCCTTTACATTACACAAATGAAAAATTCTTGGATGATAAAAATGACTAAACCTCCTTTCTATACATATGAGTCTAAGGGGTCACAATATAATCAAAGCTGACATAACAATAATAATATAAGGGCACAACAATAACAATAGTGGGCTTCTATGGGGCACACTAATAACAATATGGGGACAATAGGGTCACAATAATAATAGTAAGGGCTACAATGGAAATAGTAATGGGCGAATCACTAGTATTATGGGGACCTAACAGAGGTCTTGCATATTGGCAATCACATTTCATATGTCTTTCATATCGAAGCATTGACACATTGGAAGGTCGGTAGATCAGAGAATCGGAACTTCTTAAGATGAGAACCTTTAAAATTTTTTGATATGCATATGTGACGATAGTGTTAAAAATTGTAAGGGAATGCTAGTAAAACTTAACAAAGGATTTCTTCACAAAATAAAATGTGGACAATCCCTTTTCTCTCTCCTCTAGTAGGACACATGGTAACATATGACTGGTTCTGATAAAGCTACAGTGGCATCTGATGTCAGCATGACATGGTGGTATGACAGGACACGTGGCAAGAAATTTTGGCATTTTGAGGGGCATAAGGTGACAAATATGGGTGACACCTATCACCACTCATGCGGTGCCACGTGGAGTGATGACATCCTATGGGAGGATGGCATATGAGAGGTTAAGGATGTTGGAACTTTATAAAATTTGGTAATTCGAAACTTCCGATAAGGAAGTTCTGATATTTTGGATGGCGCATGGTCAAGAAGAACTTAGAGAGCCAAAGGAGCTTAGCGATAATGGACTGAGAAGTATCGGAGCATTGCAACGATGTGGAATTTCTGTGATAAGGCAATATAGAGAGTTGAAGACATATGGGTCGATGACTGTGAGATTGAGTGTAGGAACATAGGAGTTGGTAGTTTGGAAGGGAAACTAATAGGTTTTATGAAAACAACCTCAACCACTCTAGATTCCAAGGTAGAGGTTCAACATTAATTAACCAATTTCCATATTTGAAGGCTAAATATTTTCCTGCAGAATTGAAGAAGAAAGAGAAAAACAAAGGAGAAGATTTGATGGATTGTTGCAAAGGGACCTGTTATGCTAGCAGAGATGCTAAAGTATAGTTTAGGGTTCTATTCTACTTTCGAGGGAGGCAGTTGACCAAATATTTCTTTTTGCCTAAATACAAACATATTTTCCTATAGTTATTATAGGGAAGACAAAATGTTTTTATGTTTATCTTTTGCATACAAGGACTTGAAAGACATCTAAAATATCTAAGTTTCTGTAATTATGTGATGATTATAATTTTACAAACTGTTATGTAAGCACTATATAAATAATTTATGAATGTTGAAATGAGGTTGGATTTGATTAGAAAATCACTTGCATTCCAAATATATTTGAGTAAATCTTGAATGTGTTCACAGTGTTTAATGAGAAGTCAGTAGGAAATTCATGTGTTACTTCTCCTTGTCAGTGTTTCCCTTATGTATAATTTTTTTCTTCAATGTCTGAGAATGTTTTTATCTAAGATTGGATTTCACTTATGCTCCTTTCTTGTATTTATCAGTCATTAATATGTGTTATTCTATCCATTTATAAACTTTGTTTTCTTTCAGTCATCTTTCTTCTAAATCTCCAAAACAGTCAAAGGACTTGTCACTTTTCATGTGTTGTACAACCTGCTCATTAGTGTTTTGATCTGATTTGTTGAGGAACTATACTCCATGCCCAATGGTATGTTTTGAAAAGTACCCAACCAATTTCACCCTAAGATTGAAATTTGGCCATCCGAACTCAATTGCACAAAACCTTCTACTACAGTGACCATAGGGTAGTTGAGTTTTACGGAGAGATCCCTCTCCATGATGAAGGGATAGCTTCAACCTAAAAAGGGTTCTGAGGTTATCTTAGGGTTTTTTCCTACAACCATGGATTTCCCTAAGTGATAACATTTTGGTGTCATTGTCAGGGAATGAAAGGCATATTTTTTCCCCAAACGATTTGATTTTTTAAGATCATATCTCTGAGGAAAAGCAACGATTTTTATATTAGTTTGGATGCAATGTGTTTTCTTTGACGACTCCATTTTCAAGAATCCAAAGGTAGAAGCTTCCATGGTGACTCCATTGTCAAAATGATTCATAGCTCAAATGTTTCAATGGTTATTTCACTAGGCCAATGAAGGACTCAGACATTGCTACTATTGTTTCAAGGTATGCAAGTTTAGATTTTACAATTATTCTTCATTTTCCTAATCATCTACTGAAAGATTAATATTTTCTAAGAAATGGACCAAAATTTAGTGGTGATGATTTGAGCTTGACTTTGAAACATATTGCAATATTTTGTGACTTTATTGATCTTATTAAAGTCAAGTGTGGATATGTATACATGAGGTTATTTTATGATTCAATCCAAGGGAAGTACAAAAATTAGATTGAATGTTTGTCTGCAAAGTCCATAACATCAATAACAAGATTTTGGGTTATATTCTTAGAAACATGGATGGAGAAAGAAGAATATGTAATAGATCATGTTTCCATTTAAAGTTTTAGGGAATGGAATGATGGGTATACTGATGGTGAAATGGATAAAAAAAATATGCAATTTTTTCCTCTTATTTAAACTCATGAAAATGTAACGTAGAACAAAAGATTCATTCCTTAGAAGATTATTCCAAGGAAATTGAGATAAATATCATAATCTTAGAGGATCAACAATTTTTTCCATATCAAGATCATTCTTTTGGAATTTCTTCTCAAAAAAATGAAAAGACATATTGCTTCCCTCTGCTATTGAGAGTACGAAATTTTCTATTTTGGGTTATGAATTTGAAATAGAAAACATATATGCTAAATTCAACCATAATAATATGGTCATTAAATACATTGAGGGTCATTAGATAGATCATTTTTATGATCTCGTAGTTGACTACATAGCGGGTTTTCTCAATTTGAATTTTTAACCTTTTTTCGCTATGGATACAAATTATATCATGGGTTGCCTTCACCACTATACTGTCCACTTTTGATTTTGCTGAAGCATGGTAAGAAAACCACAGTACTTGAGTAGCTACTGGATTAATTGCATTGGAAATTTTGTATTATTTGATTGAGCAGCTATTTCGGCAGTTTGGGATAGGTTGGTGTGCCAATAAGATCAACACTGGATATGTTTTGTAGCAACTTTCAATTTCATTTTTTAGTTTGTAGTATGCAGTAGTGTGGTACAATTTACATGTTCCAGGGTTACTAGCTAGGAGCCACCTAATGGATCAAGCCTTTAGTCTATGGGGTTCTCCCTACCATCTATTGTTAGGAAATCGGCTCAAGAAAAAGATAGAAAAGATAGATCAACGCCTTATAATTCAGCCTCTTCGAGGGGGAAACCTCCTTTACATTACATAAATGAATAATTCTTGAATGATTCAAATGACAAAACCTCCTTTCTATATATAGGAGTCTAAGGAGTCACAATATAATCTAGCTGACCTAACAATAATAATATAAAGCCACAAAAATAACAATAAAGGGATTCTATGGGGCACAGTAATAACAATATGGGGGCAATAGGGGCACAACAATATTAATAAGGGGTATAACTACAATAGTAATGGGGTAATCACTAGTATTATAGGGACCCAACATGCCCCTCTCCTTCAAAAAAGTGTTGTCCTCAATGCTTGAGTAGTTCTGTATACTTCTACATAAAATTATCATCCTCCCATGTGGAATCTTCAGTGGATAAGTTCTTCCACTTGATAAGATACTCTGAAATTGATCGATTTCGTAGCTGTTGAGTTCTTGTTTCTGTGACTGCTTCCGGTTCCAATATAATTTTTCCTTCCTCGTCAAGTATGCACACTTTTGTGCATTATCACATCCATTATCACATCCATTTAATCACTAGTATTATAGGGACCCAACATCTATGATCGACAACATCCTCGTGGAGAAATTTTTTATCACATTAACTATGTTTTTAATTTTTTTCAAAAAATGTTGGGAGACTCAGTGTCATCATTTTATTTCTAATAAAGAGGGAAAAATTCTTGATAGTAGGGTTATCAAAATGTTTTGGAAATCTGCGTAAATAAGAAGAAAATTTTGTAGTCATCCTCTAAGAAATAGAAGGATTCAAAGTCTACATCATACCATCCCCATTAGAATGTGCTTTGAACAAGCTTTCCAATTATATCTAGAAGTCCAAAAATGCACTCTCGGATCAAAAGATATGGCCTTTTGAAGTTTCAAAGATTGAAGCCTTGGAAAGGAAAGAGATATTTAGGATCATATATCGAAGGTCCATAGATATCCAAGATCGCATATCAAAGATCTAGCATGTCGGTGGTCCCATATTTGAGTTCCAACATATCGGTGATCACATATCAGAGGTCCAACATGTTGGTGATTGTATAGTGGAGGTCTTGCATATTGATGATCACATATCGGAGGTCCTTCTTATTGGAGCATTGGCACATCGAAAGTTCTACGAATCGTATAATCAGAACTTCTTAAGGTGACAACCTTTAAAAATTTGTGATATTCATAATATGCTAATAGTGTTAAAAACCATCGGGGAATGTCGATAAAGTTTAACAAAGGATTTCATCACAAAACCAAAGGTGGACGAGCCCTTTTCTCTCTCCTCTACAGGGACACATGGCAACAGTGATTGGTTATGATAAATCTACAATGGAATTTGGTGTCAACATGACATGGTGGTATGACAGGACACATGGCAAGAAGTTTTGGCATTTTGAGGGGCCTAAGGGGACAAATATGGGTGACACGAGTCAACACTCATGTGGTGCCACATGTAGTGATGACGCCATATCAGAGGTTAAGGATGTCAACACTTAATAAAATTTGGTAATTGGAAACTTCCAATAAGGGGGCTGCAATATTGGGATGGCACTTGGTTAAGAGGAAATTAAAGAATCAAAGGATCTAAGTTCCAATTGACTAAGAAGTATTTGAGCATTGCAACAATGTGGAATTTCTATGATAAGACAGTACAAAGAGTTGAAGACGTATGGGTTGTAAGTTGCGAGATTGAGTGCATGAACAAAGGAGTTGGTAGTTTGTAAGAGAAGCAAATAGCTTTTGTGAAAACAAATTCAACCACCCTAGATTCCAAGGTAGAGGATCAACATTAATAAACCAATTTCCATATTTAAAGGCTAAAGATTTTCGAATAGAATTGAAGAAGAATGATAAAAAAAGGAGTAGTTTTTATGGATTGTTATGGAGGGATCTTTTATGCTAATAGAGATGATAAACTACATTTTAGGGACCTGTTCTACTTTCAATGGAGCCAGTTGACCGGATATTTATTTATTTCCTAAATATAAGCATATTTTCCTATAGCTATTCTAGGAAAGGCAAAATACTTTTAAGTTTATCTTTTGCATACATGAACTGGCAAGATATTTAAAATATCTCAGTTTCTGTAATTATGTGATGAATATTATTTTGCAAATCCTTATGTAAGCACTATATAAACAATTTATGAATACTGAAATGAGGTTTCATTTTATTGGAAAAAAACTTATAGTCTAGATATATTTGAGCAAATGTTGAATGTATTCACAATGTTTAATGAGAAATTAGTAGGAAATTCATGTGTTACTTCTCCTTGTCAGTACTTCTCTATTGTATAATTGTATTTTTCAATGTCTGGGAATGTTAGTATCTAATATTGGAATTAACTTATTCTCCTTTCTTGTATTTATTAGTCATTAATATGTGTTATTCTAGCCATTTATCCAAAAATTCAAAAGACTTGTGCCTTTTCATGCTTTATACAACCTTCTCATTGGAGATTTGATTTTATTTGTTAAATAACAGGACTCCATGCCTAATGGTATGTTTTGAATACCCAACCAATTCCATCCTAAGATCTAAATCTATCCATCTAAACTCAATTGCACAAAACCTTCTACTACAGTGACCATAGTGTAGTTGAGTTTTACGGAGAGATCCCTCTCTGGGTTGAAGGGCCACCCTCAACCTAAAAGAGGTTTCAAGGTTACCTTACGGTTTTTCCCTGCATCGGGGGTTTTCCCTGAGTGATAGAAAAAGTGAAAGACAATTTGAGGGGGATGATTAGGCATTTTTTAGAGTATAACCTTATAAGAAATATACAATTAAGAAAATGAAGAATCATAATTTAAATCTAAAATATTATGCAACCTACAAGATTATTCATGAGATTGGAAAAGTGGCATATGAATTATATTTGAATTCTTCACAAATTCATAAATTTTTTCGTTTATCATTCCTAGAAAATGTTTTTTGGTCAAACTATGTCAGTGCAAATAAAAATTCCAGCATTAGATGAAGTATGGAATTTTTATTATTGAACCATAAAAAGTTATAGATCAACATTTCTCATAAATATAATAGAACCATTATGGAGTACCTAATCAAATGGAAGAATATGCCTCTAGAATAAGTTGAATGTGAAAATGAGCAATTCATGAAGAAGCATCCTTAATTACAAGCTTTGAGGGATGAATTTTTTTAAAAGTTTGGAGTTATGTTAGGACCATAAGGATCTTGTATTAAGGCCCTAATAATCAATCATTATTAGTTTGTTTGCTACGGTTAGATTGGCCTAATCATAGTTTCATTTGTATAAGAGTCATATCTTGTCTTGTATATTGGATTAATTATAAAAGGAGGTTTCTCCCACAAAATGGGCTATTACAATTCGAATTTTTATCATTCTCAAGGCACTGGTTAATAAAATTCATACATTCCTAAACTCCAAGTCATAGCACACCATCTAAACTACATTATATGCCTAATGTAACTCTCATCCCATTTTTCTCACATCCATTTTTCTCATTCCATGTTGGAGATCCATCAAAAAATACACGATGGCCCATGACTTGCGCACAACACTCCCAATTATGGAAATGTATCATTTGTTCCATGTTTCATTGGTATATCCTCCCCACACACACCATATTTTCCATTCACTCAACCCATTCTAGAACACATTGTTAATATCTTTTGTACACTTAGCCACCAAGTTGTTACTTGTAAGGGATACCATCTCCCTTGTATATTGAAACACCCCCCTTACTACTTCTTATGCAACCACCATTACCACTACCTAGACAATGTTTTTAACATAAATGAATTTTATGGATTCCATTAATTTAGTGACATAATAGCACCCAAGCTATTTATATGTGCATATAAAGTAGTGATAATACACATATGTACTAATTCTTTCAAAATATTATTTGAATTAAGTTTTGAGAGTTAAAAGAGCGATATATTAAGGGAATTTTGTGGTTAAAATTCAGCCTTAAAAAGATATGTACTAACAAAATTGACTTTGAAAGAACCAATAGGATTCAAGATGATGATGTTATCTTGAGGGGTAAATATTTTGGAGGTAAAAGAAGGAAACAACTTTTTTAATCGTATTTTCAACTTACCTCATTATAGTTTCACTGAAATGTCAAGTGTAAACACTTGTTGCATGTGAAATTAACTTCTACATCCAAAAGGCACTCTCTATGCATGCTTATGAGTACACCCACATCAAAAAAAATGAAAATATGTTGAAAAAACATGTTGAACAAGATTCTCTCATTTATTTTCAATATTTTTCTACGTGGGTCTACTCATATGCATGCAGAGCTAGGACCCATTGGACGTGGAATTTAAATCCACATGCAATGAGTGTTTACACTTGATGTTTGAGTGAACCTATAAGGATTTACGCCTAAAATGTAAATAAAGGGTAGTTTCCTTTCTTTTGTTTAAAAAATCATCTCTTGTTTTATTATTTTAACTATTATTTTATTATTTTCCTTAGGACAACCATTTCAGACCTCAAAATCCCCTTAATTAGCTCTTTCATAGTGTTTGTGTGTAAGTAAAATCACTAAGTAGTGAAAGGTGCATTAAAGGAAGCACCAAATCAAATATGTTTCATTTTAGCAAAGTGTAGATCTAAAGCATAGGATGAAGGAAGTTCTATATTACATGGTATCAATTAGGTTAAACATAATTTTAGAAATTGATGTAACTAAATAGAGTAACTTAATGGCATATGTAGTTTCAAAAAGATCGATAACGAGAGCATATAATTGTAGAATATTGTATTGGAGGAAGTGCCTAGTTCAAGAAAAAATGAATGAGAATTAATAGGTGGTTCCAAAACTTTAGAAGAGGATAGGGATGGAAGAGAAAATTATTACATACCAAAGTTCATAGGGGATTTGTGTTTCCTATATGTTGGTGTCTGTAAAGTAGTCATGTGGATTGGTGTCTCCAATAGGTTAGTACCTAAAACTTTGAGAGACCTATGGGATTAGTGTCTAATTTAGATTGGTGAATACAAATATTGTAATAGTTGGTTAGTGTGTACAAACAAATAATCAATTAAAATAGTTTTTGTGGTTTTATCCTTGAAGGGTTTCCACATATATCATGCATTTCATGTTTTGCTTATGATATCATTGATTTATGATTTTTTTATGTTTTTAATAAGTAAAATCTATATAATACTAGTTTAGTCCCCACCCCCTCTCAATATAAATTTGAATCCAACATTTATTTTTCAGTTTCATACTTTGTCTATTTACATCATGAGAAATGCAATATTCATGGTAGACATAGAATAGAGAAATGGATTCTAGTTTGTATTTCCAATTTTGTCTATATATAGTGCACGACTATTAAATTATTCTTATCATTTCATCCTTCTACAAATTATATCCAACATCAAGTGTCATGCAATATTTGTGTAGCCTTTGAGTGCAAGAGGAGCTATAGAGTTGATTCTATGTTAATATTTTATGAAATTGAAAGCACACAAGTTACATGTATAATTCCTATAATAGAGTCATAGGGCTCTGGTAGACCTAGGGGATTGGTGTCTCATGTAGATTGGCACATACAAATTAATATTGCACTAGCAGGTTTGTTCCTATAGAGAAAAATCAATTAAAAGAAGTTATGTGTTTCTTTCCTTGAAGGTTTCCCACACATATCATGTATTTCATGTCCAACGTATGATATTGATGTTTTATGGTGTTTGGATGTTTTATATAAGTAAAATCTATATTATACTAATTCTCTTCCCACCCCTCTCCATATAAATGTAAATCCAACATTTATTTTTGCTTTTCATACTTCGTTTATTTAGTTCATGAGAAATGCATAACTCATGGTAGACATACAATAAAGCAATGTATTATAGTTCTTATTTCCATTTTGCATTAGGGGAATTTTGAGGTCTAAATTGGGCATCCTAAGGAAATTATGAAATAATAGTGGAAATAATAAAATATGATTAAATTACCTCTTCAAATTTTAGATGGAAAAAGGAAAAAAGAAAATTCAACTTATCTCCCTATGGGTTTACTTGAATTTTTAGTGGCAACACTTGTTGGATGGAAAATTTCATTCCCCATCCAAGGAGTACACATGTTGCATACTTTCGATGAACCCTGCTATAGGAAAAATGAGAAATAGATGAAAAATGTGATTGCAATCATTATTTTTCATGTGTTTCCCATTTTTCATGTAGCAGGGTCCATTGAAAGTATGCAACATGGGTACTCAGACAACGAATTAAATTTTGTATACAATAAGTACTCCCGCTCAAAATTTTATTAAAACCATAGGGAGATAAGTTGAAAATACGACTTGAAAAAGTAGCTTTATTATTTTATTATTTTTTAATATTTTTACTTTTTACTCCAAAAATGATGAATCATCCCCCATGGTTGACTTCATCATCTTGAATCCTATTGGTTCTTATAAAGTTTATTTTGGTTGTACATTTTTCTTCGGATGCCCATTTTAGACCTAAAAATTCCCATAATGGTCTATATATAATACACAACTATTAAATTATTATTATTTTTGCACCCCATCTACAAATTATATCCAACATCAAGTGGCATACAAAATTTGCGTAGCCTTTAAATAAATAGGAGATGGGGAGATGATTCTATATTATTTTTTTAGGAAATGGAAACCACATAAGTTAAATGTATAATACCTATAGTAGAGTCCTAGGGTTCTATAATAAAAATCTTCTAGGTAAAAAATTATTCGTGTATTATAATCCATACAACATAAAATTGATAAGAAACCAATAATTACATTCCAATTCGAGGTGTAAACCTCTGTATGTAATAAGTACAATGAAAAAAACAATATTGATGATCCTAAGACTATGTATCCTTAGTATATATGTTGGATACAAAATGTACAATTACAATACAATGGTACAATATGGGTTTTTAACCTATAAAATGTTATAACATTATAAATGAAAACACTCAATATCTAGGGCTTAATAAGAGGCTTTTTGGTTAACATTAGAGATATATCAGTCTTCATATTTCCCTCACCTTCAAAGAAGTGTTGTCCTCAATAGCTGACTATCTATGGGTGTTGTTTGCATGAAAAAAAGTCCTCCCATATCACTTCTTCCATTGGTAGGTTCTTTCATTTGATGAGGTACTTAGTAAATATTCAATTTCCAATCTACTTATACCTTGTTTCCAAACTTGTTTTTAGTTCTGGTATCATTTTCATTTCTTCATTATTCCTTGGTAGAATAGATTAGACTAGTTTCATCACTAATTATGTTCTTTAAAACATGGAATACTAGATGTACATTTGAATATGGAGGAAGCTCTAATTTGTAATCCGTACTTCCACTCCTTTGTAGTCCCTTATAGGGGCTATAATACTTCGGATCTAATCTTGAGGGACATTTTTTATATGGTCGTAGTCTCACAAATACCTCATCTTGCACTTCAAATTCCATTTCACTGCAATTTTAGTTTGCTTGTTGTCTAACCCTATTTTGTGCCATAAGAAATTTTCTTCAATAGTTTGAGAATGTCTTTTTTTCATTGTATGTGTTCCTCTACTACTTGAGCTTTCAGATTACCTTTCAAGGGTTATATGAAGGATGGAGGATGATATCCATAAAGTTCTAAAAATGGTGAGTTTTTTTAATGAAGTATAGAGGGACGTGGTTTACCACCGTTCTTCCATGGGAAACAATTTGACCCATTGTTTCTATTAATCAAATGTAAACCAATGTAGATATCTTTCTAAAAATTTATTCAAAATCCCAATTTTTGCATCAAATTGTGGATGGTAAGATGATCAGTGAGCCAATTGAGTACTCAAAAAATAAATTGATTTAATCCTAAAATTTCTAGTGAAAATTTGATTTCTATCACTAACAATAATTTTTGGTATTCCAAGTATCTTTTGGACTATTTCCATGAATTCTTCTGTGACATTACTTTCCTTAAAAGGATGAGAAAGGGAGAAAAAGTGGGCATACTTTCTCATTTGATTTACCATTACCATAATGAAACTTTTTCTTCTAGATTTTAGTAAATCTATAATAAAATCCATTGAAACTCTTTGCAACACTTCCTTGGTATAACTAAGGGTTGAATGAGCCTTGTGGTCTTGATAGTCTCTCCTTTATTTTGTTGGAATATCACACATTTCACCATAATGTTTAACACATATGCCTTATGACCTTCCCAAAAAATATATTTCTTGATCATATGGTATGTCTTCAAGAGCCCTAAATTTCCTCCTATATGAGAAGTGTGTAATACCGATAAGAACTTTTGTTTGAGTTAATAATTGTTATACAATTACAAGTATTTTTGATACCATAAAAATATTCCTTTAAATTTTTTGTATTACATCAAGGTTATCTTGTAGTTGTTAAATGATCTTACATATCTTCTCATCTTTCTCCCATTTTATTGATGTTTCTTCCACATCATTAGATTATGGAGTGGAAATAGCACATAGTAAATCATTTTTGTCTTCCTCTTTCATTCATAGTGCATCTGCCACAACATTTTGTTTTTCCTTTTGTATATAACTTCAAACTGATAACCTAAAATACTTGTAAGCCATTTTTTTTCCTTCTGAAGATAATATTTTCTACACAATGTACTTTATACTATCATGATCTAATTTTATTTGAAGTGTCTTCCTATTAGGTATGGACATCATTTCTTAATTGCATGTAGTATTCCCGGCATTTCGTTTACATAGATAGGTCTAAGTAAGTTATTTCATTTAATTTTAATACTTTCATAGGAAACATACCCTCCTTCTTGCACCAAAACTACACCAATGTCATACTTTAAGGTGACATTCTTCACAATGAGTATTTTTGTGAAGTTAAGTTTCGGTAAGATGAGGGTTGTACACATAACCTAATTAAGTTCTTCAAATTTTCTTTCTTGCTTCTTTAGTCCAAGAAAATTCTTCCTTCTTCAACATTTTTTTTAATTGTGTCACTATTTGACCATAATTCTTGACAAATTTGTGGTAATATCCTTTCAATTTTAAGAATCCTATGAGTTTCTTCAATATATTGGGGATTTTCCATTCCCTCATAGCTTTGATTTTTTTAACATCCACCTTGACACCATCATGTGATAAATTATGACCCAAATATTCCACTTCTTGAACCCCAAAGGAACATATAGAAAGATTTTTATGTAGTTGCCTCTCTTACAATAGTGTCAATACCCTATCAACATGTTGTACATACTCTTCCTAAGATTTGTTGTAAAAGTATTATATCATCAAAAAATACTATCACAATTTTTCTAAGGGTTTGAAAATAGAATTCATCAAGCTTTGAAATGTCGAAGGTGAATTTGTAAGTCCAAATGACATAACCAAATAATAATAATGACCTTCTTGTGTTCTAAAGGTTTTATTGGGAATGTCTTCTTTAATCATTCGGATTTGATGATATCCAAAACAAAGATCCAACTTAGTAAAGAAAATGAATCCATGCAATTGATCTAATAATTCATCAATGACAAGAATATGGAACTTACCTTTGATTACCATTTTGTTAAGTTATCTATATTCTATACACATATGCCATGAACCATAAATTTTGATAACCATCGCCCCATGTGAAGAGAAAGAACTCTATCTAGGTTGAATAATTCCCCTCTCTAACATTTACACAAGCATATGTTCATTCTCACATTTTGTGCATGTGGATATATGAAACACCTTAGTTTAGGTGTTACACTTTGATGTTGCAAATGAATAACCTGGTCAAGATATAGGACATGTGGGAGACCCTTAGGAATTTCTATAAATACCCTAGCATGGTTTCTGATACATTTTTGAAGATCCATGGAGTAGAGGATATAGGTATTTGAACATCTCATGAACAAAATTGTGAAATTACACATTTGTGTCCCTTTTTTAGAATTTTTTTGTTCTATTATAACTTAACACTTTAGTGTGCTTACCTTGGATACCTCCAAGCTTAATTTATTTTCTTCCTAAGAAAAATCATATCAAGGGATATTAGAAATTTAGGGCCACCATTTTGAGAGATTGTAACCATTGGATGTTAATTTTTATTAAGGGCTATATTAATCTTTGCTTAAGATAATTTCATTTCATCATTTTCATATAGAATTCACCCCGCTACACCATAAAAATATTCAGTTTTACAACATTATTTAACAACATATGAAATTATGTAGAATGAACAATATCATCATCAATGCAGCGGAACATAAACGAATAATAGAAGAAAATCATTCACACAAAGACAAACTAGGATTGGTCAGAGGCTAGGGAAAAACCCCACAAGTTGGAAAACCCTTTGAAATTATTCTTCTTATTAGATTTTCATTTAATGTTTCAAAAAATAAAGAGTACAATAATCCATATCTTCCACCACAAAACTATCCAACAAAATCATCTAAACAACATGTAAGAGATGAACCCAAATGTTAATAATGAAAACCATAATTTAGAAGTCTACAATCAACTCTTATCAATTGTTGGAATCTATGGTCAGCTGTGGTCAACTATAAAAATAAAACCCTAGGTTCTAACTTCATGGAGAGAGATATGTGTCTACACCTGAAACCCTCCAACCCCACTCATAGGCTTGTGTTCCTTTGGTTGCAACCAAAAATATCATGTAGCATTCTTGCAGTTGGGAACCAAAAGTCCTAATTGCACATGTGAGCTTAAAACCCTACAATTTCATACATGTACAAACCAATCTTCACGAAAGAAGAATAATTGATGATTTACAAGTGATGGTCACTTGACTTGTATTTATCGCCATCCAAGGGTGTCAAATCTCATTTTAGGCCAACCTATTTTTATTATGCACATTTGGGTTTCTATATTAAAAATCTAATTTTATTTAACCAAATTAAATTCTTCAAATGGCTAATAGGGGTCTTCCTTGATGAGGAAGATTTTACAAATGAGGGAATTTGTCCCTTAGCTACCAAAATTGACACTCCCTCTCAGCCAGGGAGAAATTACTGACTACAACATATGTCATATCTGAAATATTTTGGCATCATCAAATGTCATCACTCCATATATCATCTCATCTCATATTATATCCACGCATGTGCTCATTCGTGCTCATATATGCTCATTTTACCATTATTTTTATGTTACCCTACTCATTATCTCTATAACTTTGCTCATATTTTGAATTTTCTTGAATCTAAAAAAAGAAGAATTTGATGTTAGAGGGGAGTCCAAGCTTCCACCCTCTATTCATATACTAATGGGGATCCCAATTCTACTATTAGTTAAATATCAAAGAGCTTATCATTAGGGAGCCCTCTCAACCTTGAACAACATTAGGGAGCAGATCTCAATCCAGAATCCAATGAAAATGAGGAAGGTCCTATGGGTCACTCTCACCTTAATTCATCTCATAGGGGAGCACACATCTTCCACCCTATGTTGAGAAATAAGTGAGATACAATATCACATCCATTTTATTCCTTTCTGGTCTTTCCAAAAATGAATTTGAAGAGTCATGTGTTAGAAAATCCTTCACGATAATCTTGGATGAGATACTTAACTTTCCAAAGGTAAGAATTACACACCCCCAATCTCTCTCAACTCGTTGGCCAAACAGGGAGCTACAATCCCAACAGACCCAAGTTGTGGGTATGATGCAAACTGAGGTATACTTTGCTAAACCAAGATATAGGAGAAATGTCTTCCACCTTATGGGTGACAAAGAGGGACAATCCCCTATTGTACAAAGATCCCTCGACCCCAACATCCCTACATCTCAATTCCTTACCCTAGGAGCTCAAACAAGGGTGAACAGTTAGCTCAATTTCCTCGTTCATCCTTGCTCTATGTAGATCAAAAACACATAAAAATGTTGATATATGATACTTGCTTAAATAATTCAATGAAAATTTCTATCATACTACCTCTTACATTACCAAGAGGATCAATCCTTTAATTTCTCATTCATAGAGAACATTACATCAAATATTATGTTGGAATAATTACATGGTACACAAGAATACCCTATTTATCCTTCCTCTCATGGAGGAAACAATCATAAGCCTAAGCATGTCTCATACAAAAGCATTGTCTCAATGTGTTATGAAACCAACTCACAAAAATATAGAAAAGATAGATCAATGCCTTAGAAATAAGCCTCTTCGAGGGGACAACCTCCTTTACATTACACAAATGAACAATTGTTAGATGATTAAAATGACAAAACCTCCTTTCTATATATAGGAGTATAAGGGGTCACAATATAGCCAAGGATGACCCAACACCAATAATATAAAGGCACACAAATAACAATAGTGGGATTCTATGGGGCACAATAATAACAATATGGAGATAATAGGGGCACAACAATAACAATAAGGGATACAACGATAATATTAATGGTGGAATCACTAGTATTATAGGGACCTAACATGCCCCTCCCCTTGAAAAAAGTGTTGTCCTCAACGCTTTAGCAGTTATGGATTCTTCTGTATAAAATTTTCATCGTCCCTTGTGAAATCTTCAATGGGTAAGTTCTTCCACTTGATGGGATACTCTGAAATTGATTGATTTCCTAGTGATGGAGTTCTTGTTTGTTTGCCTGCTTTAGGTTCCAATATGATTTTTCCTTCCTCATCAAGCTTTGGCAATATTGTTTGAATTGGAAGCTTATCACCTATAACCTTCTTTAAGCATGAAACATGGAAAACTGGGTGCACTCAAGAAGTTGTAGGAAGGTCCAATTTGTATGCCATAGTACCTATCTTTTGCAACACTTTGTACAGATCATAATAATTTGGTGATAATTTATTTTCCTTCATAGCTTGCTTGAGGGACATTTGTTTATATGTTTGTAGCCATAGGAATATCCAATCACCTACATCAAAATCCTTCGTTTGATGTTGATCTGCTTGCTGTTTGATTCTATTCTACGCCAAGGTGAGGTTATCTTTTAAGAGTTGGAGAACATGTTGTTGATGCTCGATGTGATCTTCCACTGCTTTAGCCTTAGAATTTTCTCTTAAATATGATGTGATGGATGGTGGATGATATCCATAAATTGCCATAAATGGGGTCATTTTTGTTGTAGTATGGAAGGAAGTATTATACGACCATTCAGCCAGAGGCAACCATTTGACCCATTATGTCTGTTTATTAGATACAAAGCAATCAAGATATCCTTCCAAAAATTTGTTTACTATCTCAGTTTGCCCATCAGATTGAGGATGATAATATGAGCTATCAGCTAACTAACTACGAAGACAAGAAAATAATTATGTCCAAAAAAATCTAATGAAAATGGGATATCTATCGCTTACAATAATCTTTGGGTTTCCATGTAGCTTTTGAATTGTTTCCATAAATGCAATACAATCTATATTCACTTTAAATGGATAAGATAATGCACAAAAGTGTGCATACTTGGTAATTTTGTCAACTACCACCATGATAACACTTTTTCCTTCGGACTTGGGTAAACTTGTGATAAAATCCATTGAAACCTCCTCCCAACGTTGGCTTGCAATGGATAAAGGTTGTAATAGTCCTGGGGTCTTAATTGTTTCAACTTTATTTTGTTGGCAAACCAAACATTCCGCCACAAACTTTTGAATATCCGATTTAAGGCCAAAAATCCTTTGTAACCCTATGGTATGTTTTTAGAAATCCTGAGTGCCCTCCTATGGGAGAGGTGTGCAATTCCCTAAGAATATTTTGTTTGAGTTGGGAATTCTTACATAGGTATAACCGATCCTTGTAGCATAACGAATCAGTTTTCCATCTAAATGTATCAGATGTATTGGGATCTTGTTGTATCTTTTGAATGAGTGCCCACACTTCCTTGTCATTCTTCCATTCATCCCTTGATTCGTTTATCCAATCTGGTTGGATAATAGAAATGGTGCAAAGAAATGCTTCCACATCCTCATCCTTTCTTGAGAGTGCATCTGCCACAACATTTTGCTTCCATTTTTTGTAGATGATTTTTCAAAGTCATAACGTAAAATATTTGTGACCCATTTTTTGTTTCTCTTCTGAAGATAATCTTTGTTCTAAAAAGTATTTAAGGCTATCATGATCTGTGTTTACCTTGAAGTGTCTTCTCATTAGGTAGGGTTTCCATTTCTTAAGTGCATGTAGTATTGCCAAAATTTCCTTCTCATAAATAGCTTTGTGTAAATACTTTCCTTTGATTGGACAACTTTCAAAAGCAATGTGTCTTTCTTCTTGCATTAAAACAACACCAATTCCATTTCTTGAGGCATCACATTCCACAATAAAGGTTTTTGTGAAGTCCATGTAGCTAAGACTGGTGCTTGGCACATTGCCACCTTAAGATGTAGAAAGGCCTTCATTGCTTTTGGAGTCCATGAAAATGCATCTTTATTCAATAATGTTGTTAGAGGTGTTGCTATTCTCCCATAATTCTTAACAAACTTGCGATAATACGTTGTCAACATGAGAAATCCTCGTAGATGTTTTATGGATGTGGGGATTTTCCATTCCTTAATGGTTTTAATTTTTCTAGGGTCTACCTTAACACCTTCATGAGATAAAATATGACCCAGCTATTCCACCTCATGTACTCCAAAGAAACATTTGGAGGTTTTTGTATACAATTATTTCTCCTCCAATAGCTTGAGCACCATGTCAACATGTTGGAGATGAGCCTTCCAAGACTTGCCGTAGATTAGTATATCATCAAAAAATACTAATGCAAATTTTTTAGGGAAGGGTTTCAAAATGGAATTCATAAAACCTTGAAATGTATAAGGTGCATTAGTAAGGCCAAAAAGCATGACACAAAATTCATAATGATCCTCATGAGTTCTAAATGTTGTTTTTGGAATGTCT
>Ga0115851_100344_pt1:0-17500 | contig 19552 bp, 16 predicted proteins | sample InSIn2gowninarea_FD_83865 | JGI IMG/M metagenome (GOLD analysis project Ga0115851, IMG submission 83865)
CATGCCGACCACCTTTACCACCCTTGTGATGCCTCCTTGGCACTTCTATCTCTGGTGTTGAATCACTGTCATAACTCTGCTCATAATCTGATTCGTTTTCTGACATAGTTTTGAAGGCAAGATGGCTAAAATGTATATGCAGACTATGCACACAATTGACTGTTGTTTGACTTTTTCAAATGTTGTTACCAAGGGGACATAAATACAAGGGAATTGTTAGGGAAAGGGAAACATGAGGGAATTAGGGACAATAAAAATAAACAAGGAATTTAGGGAAGGGAAAGGGCATAGGAAATTATGATAATGTAGGGTTTTGGGGTGAAGTAGAGTTTGGGGATTAAGTAAGGATATTATAAAATTTTATGGGAAATTTTAAGGGGAATGCAGGGGAATATGGGGGAAAAAGAAGGACCAAAATGGGAAAACCTTGAGCAGCATATCACTGTGAAACCCTAGCAAACTAGGTTTTTAAATTTCACACAGCAACTTAGGGTTTTTACTTCTAATTTTCATGGCAACTTTATCATATTTCTTTCACATTCATCTTGGAAAACCAAAACCAGCCATGGAAAAGAAGCTTACTTGTATTTTGCTTGAGTTAAGAGAGGATTTGTGTGCTTGCTGGCAAGTTACTAGGCAAAAAACCCAACGCGTAGCGCACCTTGCCCAACGCGTAGCGCCCCTCTGGTGCGTAGCACCTGAACAAAATTACACTGAGAAAATCGCGCTGATGCGTAGCGCGCCCTGGGTGCGTAGCGCGCCTCTGCTGATGCGTAGCGCGCCTCTGGAACTGCCCGATTTGCTCAGGAATTTGTGAAATCGCCTTTTGCAAGGATCCACTTTGCTTGTAAGAGATGAATGAGTTGTTAATGAAGAGGAATGTGCTTATAAGGCTCCTCTTTGATTTTTATTTGACCAAAACCCACTTTGTAATGTTTGAGTGTTGACCCTTTTTTGAAAATAGGCTCTGACTTCTGGTTTCCCTTTTTAAAATAAATTGATTGAAATAATGATTTCTTTTGATAATTTTTGCAGGGATGGCTCTGAGATGCTTTGGCAAAGGAGACCAAGGTTGCGCTTCAACCTTTGGAGAACTTGAAATTTTGACCATTTTTTTACAAAAAAACAAGATGGTGACCTGTGTTTTTCAAAAACAGAGTTTTGACAACAAAGTCCAAATTTAGCTGTACAATGAAGAGAATTATTGAAATGATAATCTATGAAGGACATCCCTCTGGCCTGCTGGTCCTTTATGACTTCTTAAGACAAAATTGACTCAACCCTAGACCTAAGACCTCGAAATTTAAAACATAATGATGAATAACCTTTGAAGACTTTATTTACTTAAACAGACTTGAACCAGCAGTGCCAAACACGAGGGGAATAAATGACACAAACCACTCCATCGGAGTTATGGCATGCCTAACGGAATGCAGCTGATGAAAACTGATGGGACACCTAATCATGAAATGCAAAAGAGCTTTGATCTCTGATGGAGGGATACTAGACCGACTCTAACATTGGCTCCAATGGGGATGGTAGCTCCTTGGAGATGCCAAGAACCTCTGACCTCTGGGAGAGCAGACCAGTGCCTTTAACCATTGGGCGATGGAGTCATTATTTTCACATTTGACACAAACTTTGACAGCTTTATTGACTGCAAATTTGACTGAAAATTGGACACAACTTTGACCCAGACTGACTCAATTTTGAATAGAAAATGGACTGATAAAAACAACTTGACAAACCTCAAACCAACTAACCTTCATCTCCAGAATTATAGCCTTCACTGCGGGCCCCAGACTGAAGATGAGAGGTCAGTACACACATGCGATAAAACAGAAGTAAAATGGTATGTACAATGATGATGACAAGAGCAGAAAATGCTCAGACATGGTACCTCTTTAGCAGCCGACCATTGACCGACCCTCCGGGATAATCATCTCCATTCATTTCTTTGAGAAGAAAAGCATTTTGGCCACGATATGCTGCGATCTTGTAGGGACCCTTCCATAAATTGTCAAATTTGCCGTGCTTCCCTTTATCTTCATTCCGAGCATCCCATCTCAAAACCACATCCTCTATATGGAAGTCATCTGGTTTTGCTTTCCTATCATAAATCTTCTTTATGCGCTCTTGCAACTTGAGAGTATTTTGAAGTACTTCCTCCCGTGTCTGCTGTAAATGGATCATTTGATTAATCCGCCTCTACATGGGATCTTCCTCACTACCAGCTTCTTGAAGCAATTTGACCACCGGAATAGCAAGCGAAGTAGGAAACACTGCATCTGTCCCGTACACCAACTCAAAAGGAGACATGCCAATTGACTTTTTCTGACTTACCCTATCAGCCCACAGTGCATTCACTAATTTTTTGTGCCAGCTCTTTTTATTGATTTCCAGCAACTTTTTAATGATATTTACCAAGGACTTATTTGAAGATTCGGCCAACCCATTTCCTTGCGGATGGTAGGCGGTAGAATGCCCCAAGCTGATATTGTATTTGTAGCAAAAGTCGACCATTCTCTTTGATTTGAATGCTGCTGCATTATCTGTGATTAACTTACTAGGACACCCAAAACGTGACAGTATATTATTTTCAAGGAAAGAAATAATTACCGCATCCGTAGCCTGCCGGGTGGGAATGGCTTCAATCCATTTTGTGAAGTAATCTGTAGCTGTCAATATCCATCTATGCTGTCCTGACGATGGCGGATGAATTTCGCCGATAAAATCCAAGCCCCACTGCTGAAATGGTGCGCTAACCTCAATCGGTTTGAGAGGCAATGGCTGTAATTTTTGTTTTCCTTGAAAAATTTGGCACTCGTGACAATTCTTAACATCCTTATAGACATCTGAAAATAATGAAGGCCAATAAAAACCCGCCCTTAGAATTTTATTTGCTGTAGTTTTCCAAAACAAATGGCCCCCGCAGTCACCTCTATGAAAATCCTCCACAACTTTTTTGGCTTCCTCCTCGACCAAACAATTCAGCAATATTCCACCGGGGTCCTTCCAATATAATGCAGATTTGAGGATGCAAAACTTGGCAGCTTTCAATTTCAATGTCCTACTTTTATTTCGAGGCATCCCGGGAGGTGAAGACAAATTTTGAAGTACATATATAATATCAGAATACCAAGGAGAAGAAACAAAAATGTCAGATACCTGTTGTGCTGGATTCTCCTCATCGTCATCGGACATGGCAGCCATCAAATTGATGTCTAGGACATGCAGATTTGTTTCAGCCATTAATTTGGCGAGACCTTGACCTTTGATCAACTTAGTTGGTTTAATCTCCACATCATACTCTAATAACGCAGCAATCCACTTACCCCGCCTTCCTTCTGGTTCTGCCTGTACCAAAACATCCTTTACTGCTGTGTTAGGAACATATGCTATAATGTGGGAATTCAATATATACACACGGAAATCCTTCAAGGCTTTCACAAGCGCAAGTGCTTGTTTTTCGATGATGTTATACTTTAATGCTCCGTCCCTTATAATACGGCTGAAAAAGGCAATAGGCTTCTCAACTCCATCTCTTTTTTGCATTAGTACAACTACCAATGTGTGCTCAGAAGCAAATGAAAACAAAATAAAGTCTTGTGTGTAATCCGGACTGATTAGAGTAGGGGCTGAAGATAGAACCAACTTTACCAAATTGAAAGATTTTACCGCCTCTTCGGTCCACTTTAGCTGGCTGTCCTTTTTCAGCATGTTTGTGATTTCTCTAAGATGCTCGGCAAGATTTGGAATGAAGCGATGCAAAAAATTCAGTTTACCATTAAAGGACTGTATTTCTTTCTTGTTCCGAGGCTGTTCAATTTGCTGAATAGCTTCAACACGTGCAGGATCTATACGGATGCCGTCTTTGGAAATGATGTGGCCCAAGAGCTTGCCTTCACTCATGGCGAAAAGACTCTTCTTTGGATTCAGCGAAATACCATATTTTCTACACTTTTGAAAAACAATTTTCAAGTGATACAAATGTTCCTCATCAGTTTTCGAAAATACAGTCAAGTCATCAAGGTAACAACCAAAAAAACATCTTTCTCGTTGGCGAAAGCCATATCCATCGCACGCTGAAAAGTGGCACCTGCATTTTTCAAACCAAACGGCATCTTTGCATAATGAAACGTTCCCCATGGAGTGGTGAATGCAGTTTTGTCACGATCATCCTCATGCACCAAAATCTGATTGTATCTGGAATAGCCATCGAGTAGCGACATCCTTGATGCTCCAACTACTCGCTGCAATATATGATCCATCTTGGGCAGCGGATAATTGTCTTTTAAGGATACTTTATTCAAATTTCTAAAGTCAATGCATAAACGGATCTCACCGGTCTTTTTTCTTACGAGCACCAAATTTAATATCCAATCGGAAAATCTGATAGGCACTATGATTCCAGACTTGTACAACCTGTTCACTTCTTTCTCTATCAATGGCAGCAATTTAGGATTGATTCTCCTCAACTTTTGACGGAAAGGTTTCTGATTTGGCTTTATAGGAATAGTATGCTGAATGATATTGGTGTCATATGTCTTCAGATCTGAGTAATCCCATGCAAAAACATTAGAAAATGAAGATAACAATCTGATATACTCCTTCTTTACCTTTGGTGACAATGACTTTGATAGCTTTACCATCTTGGGATTCTCAGCTGCTCCAATGTTTACCTCTTCAACACCTTCTTCAGTTGGTCGCAATGTCGATTTGCGGGCCACATCATCTTGATCAAACAGCGCCTCCAAAGGAATCAATCCCTTAGGAATAAAATTGTCCTTAAGTTGCAGCACATCCATGTGATTTACTTCATCTGGTTCTGTATCTATGGAGATGTCTTTAAACTCACCTTCAATCTGCAGAAAATCTTTGATCTCTTCATCATCCTAAAAAACTTGCCAACATCGCTGATTATCCGAAACTATGGGGCGGTGTTTCACATAAATCTCAAATTTGTTGCTGGAATTCATTGGAATTTTTAAGTTACTTGCTGCCTTGGCCAATGCATCAGCAACACCATTTTGTATGCGGGGCGCACATGTCAAAGTATGCTCAGAAAATAACTTCAAAATATCTAGGACAGCATTTCGATATGCCCTCATACGAGGATGCTTGGCCTGAAACTCACCCTTAACTTGCTTTATCACCAACTCGGAGTCACCATAGACTGCAATCTTCTTTGCTTTCAGCTTTCGAAGAATTTTAAGGCCAGCAATGAGAGCCTCATATTCTGCCTCATTATTTGAACAATCGAAAGCTAGTTTATAAGAACACACTCTCACCTTGCTTGGGACTTTGTCTCGGGCAGAAAAGGGGCTTCGAATCCACACACCAATACCAGCGCCATCGCTGCCCACAACGCCATCAAAATCCATGGTCCAAAGACCATCTTCATCCTCCTCCAAGTGCTGAAACTGTGTTGACTCTGTTTTTTCTGTTTTTTGCCCCTTATCTTTAGCTATTTTCTTCGTAGCAACTGGCTTTTCTTCTCTTTCCTTTTGCAGAACCTCTCTAAAATTTTCAGTAATCTCTGGTATATCTTCTACCTGAACTAATTGACTATATATCTCATTAAAACTATCAGCAAACAAAACAAACGACTCCAAATCTGTATGTACATAATTTACAGGATGATTTATTGGCTTTTCTTCGCTAGTTATCATATATTTCATCTTTTGCTCCCGATATAGCTTTCTCTTTTGACCGAAGACTGGAATTCTAGCATATGAAAAATCTAGCTGAAGTGTACCTTTCAACTTAGCTCCCCAAGATCTTGAAAGTAGCATACCAAAACGCAGAGGAATATCCGCCACAACCACATCCATCAAGACATTCTTAGCTAGAATTTGATCTAAGCTTACCACCAAGTCCTTGATCAATCCGATACACTTTACCCGGCTGGAATCAAATGAATACAAATCATGGTATTTTCTTGTGATGTCTAATCCCAGCGTTTCTATGATTGCTTTCGGCATCAAATTGTGCGAAGCACCCGAGTGAAACATAGCATTATGTAAAACATACTCGTGCAACCTCAAACTGATATAGAAAGGAGGAACATCGCTTTCAGGAGACTCACCATCTAAAGCAGGCCCAAAAATTAATTTCGACTGATCATCTTCTACATTTACCGTGTCCAACATTGGATCGAAATTCAAAATTTTGGAGATTTGACCTCGGTAGCTGCTGTTTTTCATGATTTCAGTCAAAGGAATAGACACTTTCAGCTTTGAAATTTCATTCTCCAAACTAAATGCTGAAACCTTTTCACCCTCCTTGGCCGGAACTTCTCTTCTTTCAACTTTATCCCTCATTGTGCTTGGTGGCTGATTTACCTTATCTGCTGATGATGATTGACCTGCTGCGGGATCAATTATCTCTTTTCCTTTTTTCTGTGGGATAGCTGAATCATTTTTTGCTGAAGTATCTTTCTTCTTCTGAATAGGATTTATGGGCACAGCTCGATTTCTTAATTGTTTCTGCTGGGCAGACAAAGCGTTCAGGTATCCTCTTTGGTACTCCTCCGATTCTTCCTCAAGCGTTGCATCATTTGATAAGATATAATTCTCATCTTGGTGGATGATGGAGTTTCTCACAAATTCTTCCTCTTCCGTAACATAGGTAGGCAAATCATCAGGAGTAAAGAAATGATTTTCCTCCCCTACAGTATCACCTTCATCCTCGGATTCTTGGCTAACAAAATTCCGCTGAAGAGGAGTTTTTACTTGCTGCTGAACTGCTAACTCTTGTGTCCTTGTTTCACGCTGCTTAATTCTGTATTGTGGCTGCTACGGACCTCGGAAATTAGGATTGCGAATCTGCGGCTCCGACTTGTCGAGAGTGACCTTTTCGAGCATCCTCTCTACCTTACGAAGGAGCTAATCTGATGTAGAAGCTTCTTCTTTGATTGTCACTCGCTTTTCAGCTTTCATCCTTGCTCTTTTATCATTCAAATTCGCTTCAACACTAACAGCGATTTTCTGCATATCCTCCAAGGTAGGCGGATCTCTATCTCGCAATGAATAAGCCATCTCCGGATCAAAGCCATCCGGGAATTTGAGAAGAGCTGATTTTCTAGATGGTCTTAAATCATCCGAAATAGCATTATAAACTGTGTTAAATCTGATAATATAATCTTGGACAGACTGACCATGATTACGTTTGAGATTGTTGTACTCGGCATTGATCTGAAGTGGATCCTTTCTGATTTCCCATCGGTCTAGAAATTGTTTCTGAAGTTCATCCAATGTGGGTATGCTTCTAGCTGTCAAACCTCTGAACCATTTTCTTACCTCTCCTCCGAATGTTTGCACAAACAAACGCATAGTTACATCTTCTTCATCAATCTCATATAAATCACAAAAAGTTGTCATTTTGTCTATATGCTGCTGAGCGGAAACACTTTGAGGAGTGCCATCATACATGGGGATCTTACTCTGATAATCCGCAGGCATATCATGCAGATTTTGAGGAAGAGCAAGAGGAGCAAACCGAGCAGCCATTGCTCTAGGCGGATTTGGTCTAGGAGTAGTTGGTGGAGTAGGTGTAGCTGTAGTATGAGGAATATGAGGAGGTGTATGCAGAGGAGAAGCGATATGGGATGAAGGAGGAGAATTGACTGTAGATTCGGGATATGTGATTATAGGAGAAACGGAGATAAAAGGAGGTTCGGTCTGTTCGCGAGCCGTGATAGTGGATCCAATATGAGCAGATACAGTTTCTAGAAAATCAGCAAGATTAGTAGTGTGGATATCTGTCTGAAGAGTTCTTAGGATGAAGTTTTCAACCAATTTATTGTGTCTCTCAATCTCAAGGGCAGTAGCAAAATCAGGATTGGGAACCAGAGAATCAAGTGCACTTTCAGACTTGGTTTTAAACAGGGACAATTCAAAGCTCTCGTCAAAATCAATGTCTTCAAAATACTTAAAAACAGCCGGACATGAATGGGATTTAAATATATGACTAGGATCTGAAGCCAGCTTGTTATTCTCAAAATATCAAGGAACAAATAACCAATCAGCCTGTGAAAACTCTCAACTTATCATCAAAAGTTTCAGAGTTTACAAATGTACTAGGGTAAAATGCAAATGAAGTGTTATGTTCACAAGCTCACGGAGATCGACTGAAGCAGCGTTTATCTACTTGTGCTTATGCAAAGCAAAAGCGTTTCGAAGGCTACCTCGCATATCTTCAGACTCCGTCTAAGACTTATGAAATAAACACATCAACCAGCAAACAAGTTGTTCTCCCCAGTATAGTCGCCAATATGTTAGCGCTTGAATTTGCCTCAGGCTGAGGAAGGCGAAACTCAAGGCAACATCAAACCAAGCTCAGCCTCGTAGCTAGCCCTACGAGGACAGGAGAGGGCTCTCTCCGGGTCTATCTCGGCAAAAGGTTTTCAGAGGGGCTGAGATGATCGATAAAGAATACTGATTTTAGGCTAGTAAATTGATTAAAAGGGGTTTTAAATAAATGTTTGGGTTTTCTGGGCTGCATGGGAAAAAAACAGCTTGAAACAGAGAAATATAATCAAAAACACAGATTATCTCCTGAGGCAAGGTAGGCAAGAAATTTTAACATCAAATTGAGATTAAATGGAATGGCAAGACTGCTGAGGAGTTGACAAGGGCATAGAGGATGAATCCTTGTCAAACAGAAGAAAACATTAAATATGAACAATCTTAAAGGCAGAGCATACAAAATTATGAATTCTACCTTAACACTTCATTTGTTTAATTGGAAACGATCATGAAATAAAATGAACAAATAACAGGCTACATATGAAACAAAGGAGGGCACAAATGTCAAATCTCATACCACAGGAATCTCAGGAGTCAGAGCTGCATTTTTTATTAAAATCCCTATCAAAATCTGTACAATGAAACTCTGTTCTCTCTTCCACCAGCGCTCAGAAATCTCTCTCCCCTTACAAATGGTTTTTTCAATACATTAAATAAACTCTGCTAGGGGAAAACAAATCGACCCCAAGACAAGGAATTTGTTTTATCATTATTAATAAATAAAACTATAAAAAAAAAAAAAAAATCAGCTCTTCTGAAAATAGAAAAGCGCTCCTTCTTCTACTCGAATCTGTTGATAACTGATGAAGCAGTGGCCATTACAGGTGTCAATTCCATTACTGAAGATAAATATAGGCAATCGAATCTTGTTTTCTGCTGTGATGAATATCTACGTTCCAATTTAAACTTTGACTTTTTACTTTGCTGCCGTTCACCGTTATACTATCCAAGAAATATGGTATTTTGGCTCCGTTTGGATAGCGCTGCTAATTATGAGATGGCACTCCTTGGCATGCCCTGAAAAGACTGTAGTTTTCCCATCGACATCAAATTCACGAACACACCGCTTTCTGAGTTTTTTAAGAGTCTCTTTCTTGATGGTGAATAACCAGCAAGCATCATGTCCACGCCCAAAGATAAATTCCAAGTTAGGAGAATCAAGCACTGTGAAGCTACAGGGGTAAAATTGTGTTCTAATCTTAATTGGTGCCACATGTATACGACCGACTATTTCAGATTGACCAACCCCACGAGCAACACCCACATATCGTCGATCCAAAAGTCTCAACAACCTTACACGCCATCAACCACAACTCTTTGCACATCTCCTAGATATTATTGTCATCTGGGATCCACTGTCTACAAATGCCTTTAAAGGAACACCATTGACCTCCATGTCAACATACAACATAACCACTCATGCAAAAGCCTCTGGATTATGTTCTAGTGCGGCTTCCCAATTTTCATCAACACTTTTCTGTCGAATAGCCTCTTCAATCCTCTTCTGTGCTTCCACATCAAAAGGATCTGCATTAAGGAGTGCTATTTCTTCCTGTTTTTGGCGTTTAAGCTGCAGCCTTTGCTAGTGCTGCTGTCTGAGAGTATTTTGAAAGACATCCAAGTCATCCCCAATAACATCCTCTGCAAAAGCTGGATCTCTCTCCAGCAATAGGTCCATAAGATGTGAATCATTTCGAATGTGCTGCTGCATAGCTGTAGGATTTACAGCTGAGCCATCTGGATTTAGACTCAAATCATTTGCTCCTGTCCTTTGTAAGGATCAAAACCAGCCCAGCCTTTAATGCCTTTGCTATCCTTCAGTAGAAGAAATCTTTCCGGTTTCAAAATTATCAGGTTGATCCCAGAAATAAGGAGATCTATGAAGGCTGTAAACCGAAATAAAGATGTCAGTTCCCCGTGGTATCGGATACCCATCCTTGTCCCCTCTATACCCACCAGATAAAGTATCTGGCTGTAATGCTCTCCTAATCAGCAAAGGTGATTGAGGGTAAAGTTGAGGTGTTTTTTTGACGCCTATATCTTGTATTTTTCATTCTTTTCAAAGGTTGGAATCAGTTGGATGCTTGGCTATTGATTAAAGACACTAGTGTAATGAGTATTTGGCAGAATTTAATGAATGAGGTGCAACTATTTTGATGGAATACATGTGGTATGGAATTTTGAATTAGTTTCTTCTTATGTTGCATATGTTTGAATATTTTGTACTCCCATATTTCACTTCACTTCTATGATATGTTGATTTTCAAGTTGATGAGCATAATACATCTTATATGCTCTGTTTTGGGGAAATGTTCATAAATTGTCAAGTTTCTTCAGTTTAGAAAGAATACATGCTTGTCTTGGTCTTTCTAGAACCTCATTGGTCTTATCCATCTCACTTTAGAACCTTAAAGTGTTTGAGTATCAACCACACATACCAAACACTCTTGGAGGGTCAGCAGGTTCCAGATTTTCACCTCCAGGATGACCTGTTATGCCACCTAGGTCACCTTTGTGTTCCTTCAAGCGAGCGTGCCAAGATGATTTGGGAAGCACACTACAGTCGGGTTGTTGGGCATTTCAGGGTCGAAAAAATGGTGGCAATATTGCAAAAATATTTCTATTGGCCGAATCTTCGTCAAGATGTCGGGAAGTACATCAGATCATGCATTGCTTGTGCCATTGCCAAACCGACCATCAAGAAGCAAGGCCTCTATACCCCACTGCCTACCCCTAGTCGACCTTGGGAATCCATCTCCATGGATTACATGTCAGGCCTTCCTTCCACTAAGCATGGAAATGACTGTGTTTTTGTGGTCGTCGACAAGTTCTCGAAAATGGCCATTATGGCGGTCTGCAAGAAGAATATCACAGCAGAAGCCACTATTAAACTCTTCTTTGAATGAGTGTGGGTACACTTTGGGATCCCACAATCCATCATTCCAGATCGGGATAGCAGATTCCTCAGTACATTTTGGTCTAGTCTCTGGTCGATGTTGGACACCAAACTCACTAAGTCCACATACTTCCATCCTCAAATTAATGGCCAGATAGAGGTTGTTAACAGGATGATCGTACACATTCTGCGCATGTACAACTCAAAGCATCCACGGACATGGGACGAGAGCCTCCCCTATGTTCAGCACAGCTACAACCGGGCTCTCCACAGCTCAACTGGCCACAACCCTTTTCAGGTGGGCTTGGGATTCCAGCCACTATGTCCCATCGATGTGGCCATGCCATTCGCAGCTACTCACGCAGATTCTTCTCATGTCCAATCTGAAACAGAGAAGGCAAACAACTTCATTGAGCATATCCAACATATTCGCCAGTAGGTCCATGACATTTTGGAGAAATCAAATGCCAAGTACAAGCAGCGACATGATCAACATCGTGTGCCACACCAGTTTCAAGTGGGCGACAAAGTCTGGTTGCATTTGCAAAAGGAACGCCTTACTGGAGCCTATCGGAAACTCAGACCACTTCGATATGGTCCTTACACCATTACCAAGGCTGTGGGAGATAATGCATTTGAGCTCAGCATTCCCCCATTCCTTGGCCTGCACCCAGTGTTCAATGTGGATTGCCTTCGACCATACTTTCCACCATTACTAGACACATCCGACATTGCGGAACAGCTCACACCCACAAAGTTAAATCCAAATTGCATGGAACAAGCTACAATTGATCAGATCATAGACACACAAATCAAGCACACTCGCCAGCAAAATATCCAACTGTATCGAGTTGTCAAAGCAGGCCAACTCCTTCACCAGGGCAAGTGGCTAACCAGGGACCAAGTTCAGCAGAAGTTCCCTCATCTCATGGAGGAACTCAATGCAATGGGGACCATTGCTTCCTAAGCGGGGAGGAATGATCCAGGTGGATATTGGTGGCCATCCACTAATTCCACTTGGATCCCCACCAGTGCTTCTTTCAGTTTTTCAGTTTCCTTAATTATAGCACAGTTTACTATTTTTAGCAGTTTTTCGGGTCCTAAACTTACGAAGTCATTTTGAGGCCCTAAACGATGTTTTTTGGGAAATCTACCGCCAGCAATTTTCCATCTAAAATTGTTTTTTTTCGTCGTAGTCCTCGAAGAGATCTTTCCAACGAGCTATCATGCACGTCAAACGGAGATAATATGACCAATTTGCGACCCCGGGAAGTTGGTTGTCCAATTCACCCCAACAGGGCCCACAAACTCTTGGTGTTACATCTCCTCGGGTTAGGGTTTTGGTTGTTTAGGATTTTCTCTTATTGTTCAATAATAAAAAGGCACTTGAGCCTCATTGTAAGGGAGTTCAGAGGCATGTAGCCACCACATCTCTTCTCAGAGATAAGCTACCATCGCCCTAGCTGGGTTGTTTCCATTTATGTTTGTAAGCATATTTCAGTATTTTATAGTAATGAAATGAAGTATTATTTCCACTGCATATCTGTCTTTATGGTTATCTCTGTATTGTATTGTGTTCCTGTTTAAATCTGGATCAGTGGTATCAGAGCGGTCTGCATTTCTTCTCTATTTTTCTTTGCATGTCCCCAACGAGGTCAGGATATAAGGAGTTAGGGCTTGAACTGGTTGAACCTTTGCAAAAACAGCCACGCAAATCCCGACGGCCTCCCATGGCGGACGAAAATAAATACGAGGGGGCAGGAGATCCTATCAAAATCTTGCTCGAAGAAGCCCTCGAGTGACAAAGGAACGCGATGATGGACAACTTTGCCCAAATCCTTCAGCGGCTACCCAGGGGCGACGCATTGGCTTCCAACAGCAACTGTGGAAATGCCACACCATTTAAGGTACAAGTTAATTTTGAAATCCCCATATTCGAGGGTCAGATAGACACAGATGCCGTCGATAAATGGTTAAATGTGCTAGAGGGTTATTTTTCTGTTCATGATTTTTCCAGTCGGGAAAAGATTATTTTCGCTCCTCTCAAAGCCGCCCCCCACATCAAGGATTGGTGGAAAACCTACTGCGAGCAGAATGATGAAAGTACAGGCTCACTATTTTCAGTCGTACCGATTTGGAATTCATTCCGGGATGCCATCAAGGAGTAGTACTACCCTGTCAGAAGCCATGAGGATCAATACATAAAGTGGACCACGCTGCGGCAGGGAAGGGACCAAGACGTACCGGAGTTTACCAATATTTTTCATACCATTTGCACAAAGTTGGGTATCAAGGATACAGAGTAGCATTTGGTACTCAAATACCATGGCTACCTGCACAAGTACATCCAAGAAGAAATAGAATTCCTAAACATCTCCTTGCTCGGCACGACATACCGATATGTCGTCAAGGTTGAGCAAAAGTTTAAACAGAAGAAGCGAGAGTTTGGGTCTGCAAATCCGAAACAAGGAAAAGGTGCCCCCAAACCACAGAACAAAGGACAAAGCCAAGGCAAGGCAGCCCAAGACAACCCGCCAAAGCTACAAGCAAAGAACAGTGCCACAAAGCCGAAAAAGGACACAGGAAAGTGGTGTGAGTTTCATAAGAGCTCCACTCACAACACAAGTGAGTGTTGGGCCAAGCAGTCACTAGTGGCCGAGCTAAAAGTTTCAGAATCAGATGCATGTTCTAACTCTGAGTCAGAACCCGATAAGGGCAATGACAAAGGGAAGCAGATTATCGATGCAGAGCCCAACGCCACCGTTGCCACCACGAAGATCCAGAAGGAGGAACCTGAAGATCCAGAGGAGGAGGAGCGTCTCTTCCACTCCCAAATGTGGGTAAAGGGCTCCCCACTACAGTTCATTGTTGACAGTGGGAGCCAAAAGAACCTCATTTCTGCAGTGGTAATGAAATGGCTGGGCTTACCGACCACAACACATCCACAACCATACACCATTGGGTGGCTGCACCAAGGACGAGATCTTCGCGTGAGCCAACAATGTTGCCTTCCATACAACATCAAGCCCTTCACGGATGAGGTATTATGTGACATTGCTCCCCTTGAAGTTTATGATGTGTTATTAGGACAACCATACTTGTGGAAGCGACATGCTGTGTATGAGTCAAGGCCCCGTGCTATTATTGTTACTTTGGGAAATAAGTTGTACAGGATACCAGAGGTAGCACCACCTACCACCATCTCTTTGGTTACTGCAAAACAATGCAGTAAGCTCATTTCCAAAACTGGGAAATTTGTTTTCCTGATGATACGCCCTCAAGAAAAGAAGAAGATGGTGGCCACGACCTCCAGACAGGGCCCCTCCGCATGACAACTCCAGATGGACAAGGTCGTGGACACACAGATCAAGCACACTCGCCAGCAGAATATCCAACTATATTGAGTTGTCAAAGCAGGCCAACTCCTTCACCAGGGACCAAGTTCAACAAAAGTTCCCTCATCTCATGGAGGAACTCAACGCAATGGGGACCACTGCTTCCTAAGGGGGGAGGAATGATCCAGGTGGATATTGGTGGCCACCCACTAATTCCACTTGGATCCCAACCAGTGCTTCTTTTAGTTTTTCAGTTTCCTTAATTATAGCACAGTTTACTATTTTCAACAGTTTTTCAGGTCCTAAACTTCGGGAGCCGTTTTGAGGCCCTAAACGACATTTTTTGGGAAATCTATGCCAACGATTTCTATCTAAAATCGTTTTTCCCATCGTAGTCCTCGAAGAGATCTTTCCAACATGCTATCATGTGCGTCAAACAGAGATAATATGACCAATTCGCGACCCCGGGAAGTTGGTTGTCCAACTCACCCCAACGGGGCCCACAAACTCTTGGTGTTACATCTCCTCGGGTTAGGGTTTTGGTTGTTTAGGGTTTTCTCTTATTGTTCTATAATAAAAAGGCCCTTGAGCCTCATTGTAAGGGAGTTCAGAGGCATGTAGCCACCACATCTCTTCTCAGAGATAAGCTAGCATCGCCCTAGCTGGGGTTGTTTCCATTTATGTGTGTAAGCATATTTCAGTATTTTATAGTAATTAAATGAAGTATTATTTCCGTTGCATATCTGTCTTTATGGTTATCTCTGTATTTTATTGCGTTCCTGTTTAAATCCGGATCATTCCAACCTTTGAAAAGACCGAAAAATACAAGATATAGGCCTCAAAACAAACTCCTCCCAACCTCAAGGGTGGAATCCATGAGAGGAGGAGCAGTTCCACCAAAATCTTAACTGATAGCTAGAGTGTAGGGTGGTCAAAGTGACTCATCCCTAATTACAATGAAACTAGTTCATTACATCTCATAGAGTCTATTTACCTAATGTATTTACCCTAGGTAATAGTAAAAACTCCATAATTACATTTACATCATGAACTACATCAGTAAAAGTTGATTTCCCAAGATGAAAATCAAATATGGAGAAAAACAGTGAAAAATCAGGTAATTGGTCCAATGCGCCCTCTCTGTGTCAAACAATCCATCCATCTTACAAGCTTATTTTTACTACCTTCCCGGTGTCAAAATCAACGCCATGATAGCTCATGGGAAAGCTTGTCATGTCTAGTTTCCAAATCCACCTTCAATTTCCAAAATGGGCTTTCTTTCACCCTCCAAAAGATGATTCTCCCAAGACTGGTCAAACGCATAGCGCAAACCTCCAAAATAGGGAAGAAACATGATTTTTTGAGTGTTTGTTGACCCTTTGACTGCCTAGTTTGTCTCCAAATGCTTAGAAAGTGCATAAGGTGCATGTCCTCATCACTCTAAATCCAATTCTGTTGACCTTTTTCTCATTATATGTTCCAAAAATGAGCGTAGCACCCTAGGTGTTGCGCGTTTAACCTTTTTAATGTGTTAAAAATGCCTCAAAAAACACAGTAATTCACAACTTGCAAAATTTTCTCAAAACTTGTAAAAATTGTTGGGATGATAGATGATCATGTGTTTGAGGCATGGAGTGATGCCTCGGTAAGAATGTATAGCCTCCTTTTCTCCTATTTCTTAGTCAAGGCTTCAATCATCGCTTTTGCAGCTTTGATTTTTTCCTTGGTTAAAGCATGTCACAATGATGGGAGATTCCATGAGTTATTGGAGTCAAATCCTAGGGAGATGATGAAATAGAACGTAGGTGTACAGAGTATGGAATGGTTTGAGGAAATTGAGGAAATGAAAATGGTGATGTGTGATATGAGGGAGGTGATAGGGGGTAGTTGTGAAATGTAGGAATTGTAGTGGGATGCTAGAAAATTAAATTTAGGAATGGGATTATGTTACTAGGGTTTTTAATTTAGTAGGACACCAAAACATAATGAAAAACCATATAATTCAATTGTGGTGATGTGAATTCAACCTTCTTGTTTGCTGGAGCATGTTGGTGACACATTTTGAAGCTTGGAGATGATGAAATACTCTTTGGGAAATCTTTGGATGTTTTAGGGCAAACAAATATAAATCTGGTCAAACACACCCTCTCTTAATAAGCATGCAGCACCCTTAGGAAACACGCAATGTTTTAAGGCAAACGCGCCATCTCTTTGTCAAACATGCCCTCTCTGTGTCAAATGCACCCTCCAACTTGAAGGTTGATTTTGACTACCTTCCCCATGTCCCAATTGAGCCCAGGATAGGTCATTGGAAACACTGTCTTATCTAGTTTCCAAATATACCTGCCGCTTGATTTGACCCTCCAAAAGTTGATTCTCCCAAGATTGGTCAAAAGGTGCAGAATCAGGATGCAAAAATGAAGTGTTCTCTTGTAGGAAACGTTTGGAGGTCTTAATCAACTCCAAAATGAGCTCCTGATAGCTTATTGGAGAGATATTTCTCTTTATTTATCATTTGATGCATCATGAAAGTCATTTGGACACTCCAGGTATGAGAAATACTAAGTTTCCAAAGGTCACTCCAGAAGTGCAGCAACTCTCTTGTAGCAACTGTATTTTTGACATTTCTCCAAAACCATGATACTTGTGTAAAAAATGAAGGGAGGTTTTCATGCTTTGCTTATGATTGAAAACAACCTCTCTCACTTTTGTAAAATTCATCTCGGTTTGGTTGGAAACATACTTTGAAGCAAAACTGGCCCTATGTGTGGAAAATGATTTGTCCCTTGCAATGAATTCTTGAAAAATGTTGGAGACATGAAGTTTATCAGTTGGAATGGCCTCATACTTGCTGAAATGACCTTCCTTAGGCCTCCTCTACTCAGATGTCTCTAATTCTATAGCAAACCCTAGCTCCGTGGGATAGGAAATTAGGGTTTAGTGCTTGTGGAAAATGATGA
>Ga0115851_100345_pt1 | contig 19549 bp, 21 predicted proteins | sample InSIn2gowninarea_FD_83865 | JGI IMG/M metagenome (GOLD analysis project Ga0115851, IMG submission 83865)
AAGGGGATATGTAAGGTGAACCCAATGGTTCAACCATGGTGACCTTCTCTCAAAAACAATAGGAGGTGGTTTATTTGAGCTTATAATTAAACTTTACTATTAATCAGGCAATGTAAGGCAAAGGTTAACTACATAGGTAAGTCATGTTATCGTGGGCAGTTAAATTTTAGAACTTAAAAACAAGAAAGAAATAAAAAAGGGTGTATTAGGGAAGATGGTTTACCAAGTATTCGTGAATCACAATATACACCTTATCCGAAACCAAGGACTTAACATACGACGACCAATCTACCTGAATGCTGTGTTCGGTGCATCACATTTACAAGGTGGCTAACTCGGTTACATGTGGCTACAGGATAGAAACCTAGTGGGGTCTCCCAATATATACGCGATGGTACGAGGAGCACAAGTCTGTGTTAGCACTGTCTAATGTATAACCGTTCAATGAGAGCATACCCATATACTTTCCATACATGGAGCACCTTTGATATACCCAAGAGTACTAGAGAACGATCCTATATACTTCCATACATGGAACGAGATTTCACCCCCGGGATACAATGCAGGAAGTTAACGACAACTGCTAGGTTTATAGACACTGAAACACGTCTCTAGCCTAGACCTTCAAATGTTTGAATTAAGTTCCAAATGCTCCTTAGGTTGATTGAGTAAATTTTAACTTTTTTCTTGAATTACGTTTGAATTTTGGGCTCAAATAAACCACCTCCTATTGTTTTTGAGAGAAGGTCACCATGGTTGAACCATTGGGTTCACCTTACATATCCCCTTCACCATCTAACATTGAAGGTTCACCACAAGGAGTCCATCCTAAGATTTCAATGTCACTTGAAGACCAAGGTTTTGAACTTGGAATTATCCAGAGTATTCAACCCCTTGCTTCTTGTCCTCCACCTCAAGAGTCATCATCTTTTAAATATGATCCAGAAACTCTTGAGGTTCCGCAAAGGTTTTTATTATTCCCTCTGAACCCTCTTTTTGATCCATTGTTCATATCTCCTCAACGGACATATAGTTCATTTGATAACCCCAACGTACCTTTGGAAAGTTCTCCTAGTACATTGTGGATTTCTCCCAAACCTTTTCCACTTATGGCATCAGAAGGTGAGATTCCAACCTCTCCTCAAGATTCTCCTCATGAAGTCTCAGCCACTCACACTCCTGGTATTGGCGATGAATTTGAATATAAACTTCCACCTGAAGGATTTCTATATATGGGAAGTATGCCACCTCCACCACCACCTGAAAGTGGTGAACCTTTGTTTCCACTAGGTTACACCTCTTTCGTTCAATTGGTTTCAAGTACTCCAAGTGTGTCTTCACTTTATCATAATCCCATTTGGTTGTTGGGCGCTATGCCTACTTCTGGTCCATTTGTCTCAAGCGTGGCCTCTCAAATTCCTATACAAACTGCAGTTTCTTCAGTTCATGTACAACCGAAAATTACGGTTGGGACGGTTAATGTCCTTATAGGTTCCTCAAGTCCTCCATTAAGTGGACAATATGTGCCACCACCTATCCCACTGCATGGGGGGAAACAGCCACCTCCTCCATATGTACCTCTTGTTTCAGGTGTAACTTATGTGAGTGGATCTCAAACTCACACTACTGGAGTTAGTCAAACTGTTGGTAGTGTACCTTATCTTGGTGGGTCATCTATTCCATCTGGATCAAGCCAAATCTTGTATCGACAGCCTCTTTCAACCCAAATACCCTACCAGCAACCATAACCTTCGTATGGCTCACAACAGCCTCAAAATCCACCTTTTAATCAACAAGCAGGACCACAAATGCAGTGTGGTCCAAATGCCTCATTTGGGACATCTAGTCAATTTCAAATTAGAACCTATCAGTACCAACATGGAACCCAACAAATTCCACAAGGAACTCTCCAAAAACAGTAGCCTTATGTACAACAAGGACCTTATGTACAACAAGGACCTTATGTGCAACAAGGGCCTTATCAATAGCCATTTCAATAGCAAGGTCATCCCTTACAGCAGCAAAACCGACCCTTGTACCAACAAGGCCAAACCTTACACCAACAAGGTCAACCCTGTAGTAGTAGGGTCAACCATTGCAACAACAACCTTATACTCCATACTCTTTACAAGTTTTTTATCCACCTTATGGTTCTCAACGGCTTATGACAGGTCAGTATCAACCTTACCCTAGTCAAAACCCACCTTTGTGGGGACAAAATCTACCCTTGTATGGTCATAATACCTCTCATTGGGGGAAATATCAAAGTCCTTATGGTCAAAATATGTTGCTTTGGGGGCAGAACCCATATCAAGAAGGTTGGAATCCACAAACTAGGCCTTATCAAAGGCCCTCCATGCCTTTCAATCCACAATTGTCATTTCTAGCAACGTTGGAACTATTGGATGTGTCAAGGCTCATAAATGACCCAATACTCCATTCATCATATTGGCCTCTGGTTCCTACTAAGGTTCTTGGTGATTGTCCAAAATTTGAAACAAACTCTGGAGAAGACCCCCAGGCCCACATTATGACTTACCATTTATGGTGTTCATCCAATTCTTGGGTTGATGATTCCATTCGTCTGTGTCTTTTCTAGCAAACCTTGACAATGTTGCAGCGAAATGGTACATCGAGTTACCTCGAGGTGCCTTCCAATACTTCAACACTTTGGAAATGGCCTTCCTTACTCATTTCCAACTGTCAATTCGATATGAAACTAGTACCCATCTCCTTACATCTTTGAAACTGACAACCGCTAAGTACATTTCCGATCATGTCCATGAATGGAGACGTTGGCGTCATCTAATTAAGTTTGAGATTCCTTAAGAAAAAAAATTAACTAAATGGTTTACCAAATATTTTTTAATCAAATTGCTAAGGATGTAGCTATGGGTGGTTTTGTAACTGAAGAGCAAGCCATTGTCCATGCCCAATATCTTGATTTGATATATCCCCAATCTAGTACGTTGTATGATCTCTTGCCTAATGCTCTGAGACTATATACTGATCCTACATCTTCCAAACCTCCAGAGACACTACCCGTTAATGGTATTATTCAGTTAGTTACTAAAACTTCTAGTAAATCTTCTTCTTCTTCTACGAAGCAAAAATTTGTTTCAACTACTGCATCAAATTCTCCTTCGAATCCCTCTCAAAATCTTGGTAAAACCTCTGAGGTTATTATCATTAAATCTACCATGGCAGAAAAAACCTCAAAGGGTAAATGAAAGGTAAAGGAAAAACCAAATATGATGCCTCGAAATAGGATCCCCCGAAATCATCTGTTGATGATGCATCTAAACGTAAGCCCAAGTATCCTTGCCTCATTTGTGATGAAGATCACTATACCAAGGATTGTCCTCATCATGTTGAAGTCAATCATTTGTGAAAAGTCACCCAAGGGACACCGACTGTTTTAAAAGAACATTTTCCATCACAGTAAATCAATTGGTAGAGCAACCGCAATCTTCGACATCTTCGAGCTCTAAAGTCTATATGAGTGGAATGAGACCTGTTTCTATTGCCACTTGGTCAAAAGACTATCTGACTCCTCCCAAACAGGTTGTGGAGAAGGAAGTTATTGATACACCTTCCACTTCTACTCCACCCAACTCTGGTCCTCTTCATATTGAGAGACCTAGTAATGACTTTTTTATCTGACCAACTCGTAAGGGTGTGCTTCGGAAATCATCATACAATCCGAATGTGCAAACTACTCAACATTATAATATTGTCCAAGATTTAGCTCAAGCGCCTTCAGTTATCTCTGCCTTGGAAGTTCTCCAGAGTTTTCCATCATAGTAGAAAGAATTACTATCTGCTATAGGAGGAATTGACCCTACTGATTCAAGTTTGATTACCTTTGACCTGGAAAATCATGTTCCACATCTTCCACATCAGCTTGCCTTTTTAATACAAGTCATTATCAAAGGGAAGACAATTCATAGGAATGTTGTTGATGAGGGTTTTTCCACCTGCACCATATTTGTCTCATGATGGAAAGCTATTAGATCTCTACCTCTCAACTAGACTCCTAACACCTTAGAAGCTTTCGATGGTAGAGGATCTCATCCATATGATATTCTCACAAACTTGCCCATAACGTTGGAAGCGAAAACTGTTAATCTAGAAGTAGTAGTCATTGATTCCAACTTGAATTATAACCTTCTACTTGGTCAGAGTTCCACCCATGCTATATTTTGAGTGGTTTATACATTGTTTCGTGTGCTTTGTTTTCCTCATGAGGGGAAAATAGTCATCGTTGATCAGTTAGCATTTTTCTCTTCTAGCTCTTCGAATGGCAATGTGCCATATGTCGGAAATACTGACATCCCTTATGAGAGTGTTGGGGCGGGTCTTTTTAAAGACTCTACTCTTATGGAAATTTTTCCCTCCCATCTCCAAACGTCACTTCCGTTAACATGATCTCTACTTCACATGATCCTTGGATTGTTCCTCATCCCGATCAAGTTGATTATTTTAGCCACGTCATGCCACTCAACCCAACAGAACAAGACTACCAAGTTATTGTTTTGGTTTCAATGGCCACTTCTAAAAGTCATGCTAATCTTAGTATGCATCTAGATGCATATTCACAATCCCCTTGGCTTGGTTCTTTGGATTCTCCAGATCCCTTGAATGAGACATTTCCAAACAAAGAGAGTATCATTGAGGTTAAGTCTCTTGAAGAAACTCCTTGGGATGATGCCCATCACCTTTCCTCATTTCTCCGGAGTCTTGGAGAGATTTCATCGTGTTTAGAAACCTTTTTTTCCTATGCACTGACTCATCCACTTCAAACACCTATTTTGGTGCATGAAGTTTTGTCTGAATGAAACATGTGGAACATTATTGCTATGATTCCCATCGACATTTCTATTAAACCAAGAATTGCCAAAAACATCCATGTAAGGGTTTCTTGTTCTCCATATGAGATCAAGATTTACACTGCCCTTTTCAAGGAATTTCATGATTTCTTTGTTTGGTCATATGAAGAAATATATGGCATCGATCCGAGTATAGGTGTGAATGAAATACCTACTTATCCAAATGTGAAGTCTGTTCGTTAGTGTCTTCGCCTAGTGCACCCTAAAAAGGCAGTCCCTATAAAGGAAGAATTTGAAAAAATTCTTAAGGTTGGATTCATTTACCCTATTCCATTGACATATTAGGTCTCGAATATTGTTCATGTGACTAAAAAATAAGGGACTATTCCTGTTTGTGTTGATTACCGTGATATCAATCGGGCGTGTTCGAAAGATAATTATCCAACTCCTTTTATAGACCAGATCAGTGATGAGTGTGACAGGAGTGAGATTTTTTCTTTTATGGATGGTTTTTCTGGCTACAACCAGATTAACATTCTTCCCACCAATCAGCATAGAACTACTTTTATCTATCCATGGGGAAATTTTTCCTATAAAAAAACTCCCTTTTGGTCTAAAAACCATTTGCGCTACCTTTCAACGAGCGATGTATTATGCTTTTCATGACATTAAACCCATCGTTCAGTCATATCTTGACAACTTACCCGCACATTCTACTGAGCGTCGTGTCATCTTGGCCACATTCAAGTGATTTTTCTTTGTTGTAGACACTACAATATTTATTTAAATCCTCATAAGTGTGTTTCTTGCATTGAGTCTGGTTGTCTGCTAGGGTTTTTTGTATATAAAGAAGGCATTTGGATTGATCCCCTCAAAGTAGAGGCCATTGTGAATTTACCTCCTCCATCATCTTTACACCAGTTGCAGAGCTTGCAAGGGAAAGCTAATTTCCTTCGTCGTTTTGTACCCAATTATGTTGAACTTGCCAAGAGATTTACTCGTTTGCTGAAGAAATGGATCCCATTTATTTGGGATGAAATCGCTTAAAGATTTTTCGATGCATTAAAGAACACCCTCATTAGTGCTCCTTTACTGCATCCCCCAAATTACCACCGTGGTTACTTCTGGTACTTGGCTACAGCTGTGTTAATGCCTCGAAAATTGTTGCATTGACATCGAGGAAAACCACCCAGTCCGGACCTTAAAGGCAGCTCCTTTTCCGTTTGGTGTGGTGGCTCTGACTGGATATAATGGGACCAGTTTCCCAGTTATTTGTAAATAGGATGGATAAGAGATTGATTTTTATTATCTAATGGTAATGATGGATGATTTATTCTAAAATGGAAAAATATAAATGATTAATCTATCGCAGGAAATCTCTATTTTAGTGCAACTTTTGGTAATTATTATTAACAAGTAGGCATATAGATGACTCCACTTATAAACAAGAACGTTCATTCATATGATAATTACTTTGTTCAAGTAGTTGAACAAAGTAATAATTAAAACATTATTACACTATTCTTTATATATCATTGACATAAATATGAATGAAAAAGTAACATCCCTTAAACATTCAATAGCGATGAGTAAAAGGACTGTTATTAAAACACATACATATATCAAATGATAGAAAAAATGAATAAACATTGATTCATATAAAAGAATAAGCAAAGACATAGATAATAGTACCATATGTAATTTGAATCCCCTCTTATATCAATCGCATTCAAATCTCATCTTTCAACTTAAAGATACTCTCACAAAAAGCAATAGTGCATATCTCATCAAAGTATTCTTCATTAAAATTTAGAATATAGGTCTAGTCTTCATAAAAAATATATATATCATAAGCACAATAGTGCAACTCCCAATCCAAGTCTTAATACAAAAATTGAGGACCCTTTCCAAAAACATGAAAGGGTCTATAAATACTTTTTAAACTAACTAACTATGAAATAAAAATGTTGTGAGTTGGTATAACCAAATCATAAATATATGACAATCTCCCCGAAATAGACATTCTTGCGGTCGGTAAGAATGATTCACTGTTTCAGCTGACTATCCTTTGGCTTGAGCTGGCATATGGCAAGCATTGGTTGCAGTTCTGGAAGGTGACTCATACATGAATGTAGTTGGGCAAAACATGCGGCATCAGTAATTTCAGGAATCATGTAAGCGAATGCATCGGTTAAACATTTCATCGCTTCCTTTTGAATATGTGGTTTAACAAGGAAGAACCAAAAGGTGTCCCATGTTAAACTTTGAATGCTCGTGATCAATCTCTCCCTCTTTTCCAATTCTTGTTTGCATGTCTGCTCCAATGCTTTGGCTGATGGCAGTTTCCCTGGAGTGCATTCTGAAATTAAATTGGACAAATAAAGAGTATCATTAATTAATTCAATCAAATTGCCAGTCATTGATCTGTGTCTTGAAGTTGCCCTCTCTGCTTTCATCAGTTGAGATTGCCATTCTAGGAACATAATTTCCTTATGTGATTCCAGAATTTGAGGCAGATTTGCAGCTTGTCCTTCCTTGGTTTCTTGCCGAGAAAGAAACTCTGTAGTGTTTCATCGGCCTATTCCAATTTCTGCCTTGCATCAACTGACTTATCAATCATTGATGAAGAAATTTCACATAGAGGTAAAGCAAGAGAGATATTATGACATAGCAAGTTCAATTGATTAGATAATGCTTTATTAATTTGGAGAGATTCTGATTTGAACTCTCCAAGTTGAGGAAATCCTTTGAACCTTTCTATTTGTAGTGACAGTTGAGCTATTTGTTCATCTTTGGTTTTGCTCAACTATTCATTCATTGTCTTCAGCTTGGCCAATGCTAGGGATAGTTCCTTTTGTTTCTGAACAGCATTTTGATCTATTCTTTGCTTCCCTTTGATCAATTTCTCGTTTAACTGGTTGTTTGATTGTTGTTGTGCTGCCAACTGCTATTATAACAACTCTATCCTTTTCTACTTGACAGATACCTGTGCCTCCAGTGAAACAATTGTCTAATCCTTTTATTTAAGCAAATTGTTGATTTCTGATGCCTTGTCCATAGTGGCTGCCGAATATGCCCCAGCATACTAAGAGAGTTTAGTAAGGTCTTTGAAAATATTGACTTCTTCTCTCCAGCTATGCAGGCAAAAGAGAAGATTGATCAAGCTTTCTCTTTTTCCTTTGTCTCTTTACTACAGCCCTATGTTGAAAAGTGTGCAACAAGAAATGCTTTTTGAGAATGCAACAAGATGATGGAGCTTAGTGGAAAGGAGTCACCTTCACTAAGTGGGCCTGAAGGAAAATTATGGTGCAAAGTCTATTTTTGGATCACAGTAGGAGTGATGAGAGTCTACTTTTAGACTGCTAGTCAAAAATAGAAAAGTCAAATATTATTGTCTCATAATAATATTTAGACTATAAACTTTATCTTATTCTCTTGGAGCACTTCAGTTTGAGCTACAGATGTGGCACATGCAGCTGTCAAAAGGAAATATGCTTTCTTTGTGAGTCAATTGAGCTATTTCATGCAAGACATCAGTTAGAACTCATGTGGTTGAGTTATGTGGAGTCAGATAAGCCGTTAATGGAGTTGTGTTCAGTTTGACTTAGTTGAACTAGTTGTATTTAGTCTAACTGATCAATAGACTAAGTGATGAGTTGTGTGAATTATTTATTAATTAATTCACTAATTATTAACTCATAATTCAACTGAAGAATACATCAGTTAACTCAGTGCATGTACAGTTCAGTGGAGACAGGTGTTAGAGGCTGTGATTGCTATCAGTTGTGCATGAGATTGTGCACATGCATGGGATTGAGTTATGCCGATGATCTCTACGTAGTGTGGGCCAATACCAAGTGAAATATAGCTTGTGCTCACGTGATTTACAGTGTGAGTGATTTTCACAAGGTAAATAGGAGTTTGGATCAACCATTCTAATTCATTCTCAGCAGGTATTGTGCAGTGGAGGCAGGCAAGCAATGGAGGAGATTTGGGGATCAAATATGAGCTGTATTGTGTGTAACAGGTGGAGATAGTGTTGGATACTTGTGAGGATTATTGTACTAGGTTTGTTACATGTTCTCAATCAATATAATATATAGATAGTTGGGGTTTTTAGCAAGATGCTTTCCCCGGGAAAATATTGTGTTGATATGTGTGATTGATGCTTCTATGTGCGCACGTTATTGTTTCTGCATCTGTAAATTGATGATCAACATAGAGGAGGTTATTTATTATGCATGTTTTCGCAATAGTGTATAATTGGGATAATCTATGTTGAATAAGTTTCATATTATTCAAAATTTCTACATTGTATCGGAGCAAGTTGATTTCTAGAAGAAGTTCTACATGATATCAGTGTTGTATTGATCATCAGATCTATTATTCAGAAAGTGTTTACATTTTATTTCTTCAGGAAGAGTCTGTAATTGGGCTAGGTAGCCTCTGGATTCATCCTTCCTTTGGAAGGTGAGATATCCAGTAAAATCCCATACAGTCAATCTCTGTATGAGAAATACTTTGTTCTCACGAATTTTAGATCGGAAGCGGTTGAGTTTTGAACTGGTGGAATTCAAATTTAATTCCAAAGCAAGAGTGAAACTCAGAAACATTAAGTGTGAGAATGGAGACAGTATGCACAAGTATCTCACGAAGTTCACCCAAAGTCAGGATGAGCTGGGAAGTGTGTGGGTGACTGTCGGATGAGAGGATAGTGAGTCTAGCACTCCTTGGCCTTCCTAAGATTTGTCATAGCTACCAGGACTCGATGAATGGAAGGGAAAAATTGCCAGGATGGGAGAGACTTTGGTCGGATCTTGTGCAAGAGGAGATTAGATGGTGCACCAGAGACAGTTCTTCATCTATGCATGATGAGGAGAACTGTGCCTTAGTGAGTAAGGTGAAGAAGAGGAAGGGGAAGTTTTCTCCATCCGAATCCAGTTCTTCCAATGATGGGAAGAAGGTGTTGGCATTATGATACATATGTTGTACTTGATGGAAACCCACTCATCGCAGATGATAAATTATAGTGCAGCAAAGTTCACGCACTTTCATGAAGATAAAAGTTTCCTTCATGTACAAAAAAGTTCACGCACTTTCATGAAGAAAAAAGTTTCTTTCATGTAGAGAAAAGTTCACACACTTTCATGGTTGGCTCATGGTATTAGTCTGACAGTTTTTGATCCTATGGTTTTGGTTCGTGGTATTGCATCCAAAAGTGTTGATCCCAAGTATTGGGTTCATGGTATTGTGTTATTATGGTTTTGGACCGTGGTATTGTGAAAGGCCTAAGACTATAAAAGAGGAAGGAGATCATTTGGCAAAGAATATCTAAATGAATTGAATATCTAATAAGTGCTAGATCTGAAATATTTTGTGATTGGGGTTATGGTGCAGATCTGTATTTGAATGAAGGAGGAACCTTAGCGCATAAACAAGGATAAGTTCTATTGATGGGTCATAATCTTTAAGCTTGAATAATAGTATCTTTGTATGATTTTGATCTATTAGATGAGGCGCATGCTTGATCTATAAATTTGACAATCTGGGTTAATTAGTGTCTGAATATTTGAAAGAATGAATTATCCTTTATAGATCTATATGCAGGTTCAGTGAAGTGAAAGCGTGTATACACACTGGTTCAGTGAATGAAAACAGCGTATACGCAGGTTGGTCCAAACACAGGAGCGTATGCACGCAGGTTTCAGGTTGTTGAAGTAGCATATATCTTTTAAATTATGATCTAGCTGCCTCTGTTTATTGCTATAGTATTCTGGGTTCAGAATTTGGTGTGTCGTTATTGTTACTGTGTTCTGGGTACAGCTGTCAGAGAAGTGTTTACTTGATTCAGTGCTAATTGGGGAAAAGGAGATTGTTTGATGTAGATATACTTGATGATTGATTGATGTTCATGGATCCAGTCTGAAAATTTATGAAACGAGGTCCCTGGAAGAAAGAGAAGGTTGTAGCCTTCAGTAGGCCAGCACCTACGTACAAGTATCTTGCAAAAGGGGTTGTAGCTCCCTTCCAGGAGAAGCTAGAAAACGAGAGAGGGTTGTAGCTCTCTGCAGGTTGCAGCCTGCGTACTAGTAAAGGACTGCACCAGTACATTGTAAAAGGAAGTTTCTAATTAAAGGAAGATAGAGACGATTTGCAGCAGGTGGTTTTCACCCACATTGGGTTTCCACCTTATATCTTGTGTTCTTGTGTGTGACTATCTACTGCTCTGTTTTATTGTTCTGGTTACTGTTTATTTGACTCAGATACATAGATTAATAATCAACATCTGAAAGATAAAGTAAATTATAAGTTTGCATTATATACGCAGGTTTTCTTCTACATATTTGCGTATATACGCGGTTTTTACTAACTGAAGTAGCGTTTATGATCTGGGTTTGAAAAAGAAAACATTTGACTTAATAATATTGATTCACCCCCCTCTCAGTATTATTTCCAATAGAAGGTTGAAAATTCGAAGGTGAGATGCTTTCGTTGTCATGAGTTGGGCCATTATGCTACTAATTCTTCAAAGAAGAAGTCCAAGAAGGGATATGGGGAAGGATTTGAAGGTGAAGCACTTGCTTCACAATTTGAGTTGGATTTCACACTCTTCACATGCATGGTTTCATCCATGGTGGGAAGTGGTTGGTTTCTTGACAGTGGAGCTTCTTTCCACATGACCGGTGACAAAAGTTTGTTCAATACTTTGGAGGAGAAAGATCTCTAGATACTCATAGCGATGGGTAATGATGAGAAGTATAGTGTCTCAGGTGTAGGAATAGTTATTTTTCAGAGGGAACATGGAGCTCGCCTTACCTTGACCGATGTCAAGTATGTACCAAGACCGAAGAGAAACTTGGTGTTGATCGCGATGCTGGAAGACAGAGGCTATGATGTAGTCTTCAGTAAGGGAAAGGTTTTCCTTAGACACATCATCACTAGACAGGTGAAGGAGATTGGTTTATGAGTCAAGAACCTGTATGCTCTTGAGGTTCAAGATGCATGCAAAGCCTTGACAGCAAGGCAACTGATGGAGACTTGGTGGTTGAGAAGGAGGGTATATTACCTCTCAACATGCAGAGCCAGAAGAAGTCTCAAACGATTGTGGAGGAGCCACGATTGGTGCAGCAGCTTCAGGAGGTTGTGGAGCAGCCACAATAAGGGAAGCTGAGAGGAGATCGAGTAGAGACATCTACTCACGCAGAGACCTCCACTAGGGGGAACTTCGAGCTAGGTGGGCTGAGGGATCGCATGCAGCCATACCTCCAGGGAGGAGGTGGGGTGATGTGGATTGATCATCCCAAGGAGGAGGGGCAGGATCCTTGAGGTACCCAACCTCTTGGATGAGACCTTGCTACAGGAGCCCCGATGTGGAGTAGCAGGAACTGACTGATTGGGTAGAGACAGATGCGGATGGAGCGGCAGAGAAAGTGACAGTGCAGGGAATCCCAGGAGAGCACATACCATGCAGGCTGCAGCAATGCGACAGGCACAAGTGTTTTTCACAGTGCTAGGTGGCACAGAGAGGTGTGCAATGGTGCGAGATAAATGGAGCTGTTGTAGTAGCGCAGATGTCAGAGAGGGAGCACTTGTCAACAGCAAGTAGAGCTTCAGCATCAGAGTATGTTCCTAGTCCAACAGAGTGGTCAGTTGGGAGTGTTTTTTGTTCCAAGTTTTGTTGGAGCAAAGTGGACTAGGCAGATGTGTTGCATGCAAAACATTTCAGAGTTACAGGATCAGGTTTGAGTGGAAGCCTTTCTTGTTGAGAGGGAGTGTTGAAAAGTGTGCAACAAGAAATGCTTGTTGAGAATGCAACAAGATGATGGAGCTTAGTGGAAAGGAGTCGCCTTCACTAAGTGGGCCTAAAGGAAAATTATGGCGCAAAGTATATTTTTGGATCACAATAGGGGTGATCAGAGACTACTTTTAGACTGCTAGTCAAAAATAGAAAAGTCAAATACTATTGTCTCATAATAATATTTAGACTATAAACTTTATCTTATTCTCTTGGAGCACTTAAATTTGAGCTACAGATGTGGCACATGCAGTTGTCAGAAGGAAATACGCTTTCTTTGTGAGTCATCTGAGCTATTGCATGCAGGACATCAGTTAGAACTCATGTGGTTGAGTTCTGTGGAGTTAGATGAGCAGTTAATGGAGTTGTGTTCAGTTTGACTTAGTTGAACTAAGAGTATTTAGTCTAACTGATCAATAGACTAAGTGACGAGTTGTGTGAATTAGTTATTGATTAATTCACTAATTATTAACTCATAATGCAACTGAAGAATACATCAGTTAACTCAGTTCATGTACAGTTCAGTGGAGACAGGTGGTAGAGGTTGAGATTGCTATCAGTTGTGCATGAGATTGTGCACATGCATGGGATTGAATTATGCCAATGATCTCTGCATAGTGTGGGCCAATACCAAGTGAAATATAGCTTGTGCTCACGTGATTTACAGTGTGGGTGATTTTCACAAGGTAAATAGGAGTTTGGATCAGCCATTCTAATTCTATCTCAGCAGGTATTGTGCAGTGGAGGCAGGCAAGCAGTGGAGGAGATTTGGGGATCAGATCTGAGCTGTATTGTGTGTAACAGGTGGAGATAGTGTTGGATACTTGTGAGGAGTATTGTACTATGTTTTTTACATGTTCTCAATCAATATAATATACAGATAGTTGGGGTTTTTAGCTAGATTCTTTCCCCGGGAGAACGTTGTGTTGATATGTGTGATTGATGCTTCTATGTGCGCATGTTATTGTTTCTGCTTCTGTAAATTGATGATCAATGTAGAGGAGGTTATGTATTATGCATGTTTTCCACAATAGTGTATAATCGGGATAATCTCTGTTGAATAAGTGTCATATTATTCAAAATTTCTACACCCTATGCTTAGGGCTGTAGAATACATCCAAAGGTGGTATTTCTTCTACATGTAGAACAATTTCATTGGATGGGTTTTCTGGAATCATTTCTATATCCTTTTGAGTCATGGGTGGGTCGCTGGTTCCTTCAGTTGGAACCGTATTAGTTGTTGTCTTATGACCAGTAGTTACTTCAGGCGTGTTAAATCCATGTAGGCTCTCAATATTGCTTATGATTGATTCAAACTGTTTCCATTCTTTGAGTATTTTGGGATCAATGTGAATGTCTGTATCCATGAGTTCACTACATTTTCCCTATTCATGTTCCTGTTTTGGCATTTTTTATTTCTCAAAGACCTTTTCCACATCAGGGGTCTTACCAATAACTATTTGTTCAGCTTGAATGGATGGTTGAACTGTAGGGACTGTGGCTAATAGGTCTAAAGGCAGAGTTTGTAACCTCTGTTCTCTAAGCCTATTAAATGTTTCTAGCCCTTCATAGTGATACCTGATTCTAGCCAATCCTTTAACTTGGAATAATGATTCAGTTGAGACAAATAGATCATCGAAGTCATCTTCGTCATGATCAAATTTAGCAAGTTTGGCTTGTTCAAGAACATTATAGGCAACTTTTCTTGGATCATATTTCCTGTCAGGAATTGTGGCAAGCTTCAGCATTTGTATTTTTTCTGTCTCCTTCTCTCCATGCTTGTAATCATGAAGAGTGAAAACGGCGCATCATAAAGGGAATATAGGCCATACCTATTTTTTAGAATTTCTAAGGGTCTTTGATGTCCCATCTACTGTTATTTGATAAGCCAATTCTCAAGCTAATAGTTTATCGAGCACAAACAAGGGAAGGACATGGAGTTTAGTAAGGCTATTAAAAAGCCTTATATAAATAAATTTTTCCTTCCCGAACCAACTACCTACTGCTATCAAGTCTGTCTCTACTTCCTGGGATATCCTCAGAGTTGGATTATTAAAAATAGAGTAATAAATAGCTAAAATAAAACCATTGCAAATTTTATACAGATGATTTTTGTAATGAGCCTTCCATGACTGCTCATGATAAATATGGATTGGTTTAGGGTCTTGGGGAGTCCATCTCCATCCGAGTAAAGGAAATTTAGAATTGAAACAAATAGTATCCATAATGTATGCACTGTAATAGAATGGGGGAATGGTCTTGAATGTTTGATGTGCATTTGTTCTGTATTCTAGAATTGTTGTGGCTAGTTTATCGAACAAAATATTCACCCAATCCATCACATAACCATTGATTTCAGCCTCCATTAGAGGCACCATTTCCATAGTGAATTTAGCAGAATCATGTATTCCTCACATTCTACACATCATAGCTCCGGCATAATAGTAAGGGGAAGCCAATGAGTCGAAAGAGTACTTACCCGATGACTTGTGCTTGTGATTTTCAGGGAAATGCCTCCACTACTTTATCGGAGCTAACTCTGAGTCGTTTTCCTTTGCAAACGCTTCTAGGAACACCTTGTTGTATCACTTCTCAGATTCAGGTAAGTGATACATTTTTCTGAGATCCTTAGGTTGAAACGAGCCGAATATCCTCCCATCAGTTGTGCAGAAGGTTCTATCCATAACTGGAATTTTCTCTACCACCCATCTTACTGTAGAAATTTTGAATAATATAACACTTATTCACAGAGATTATCCTGATTATACACTATTTGTGGAATGCATGCATAATACATAACCTCTTCTACATTGATCACCAATTTGCGGAATCAAAAACAATCACATGCACACATTGAAACATCAATCACACCTATCAACACAATATGTAATGGGGAAAGCATACAGCTGAAAACCCCAAATTATCTATATATTATAATGATAGAGAACATGTAACAATACTCCTCACAAGTACTCAGTACTGTCTCCACCTGCTACACACAAACTAGCTCAGATCTAAATCAAGTCACAGGTTCAAATCTCCTCCATTGTTTGCCTGCCTCTACTGCGCAATCCAAGTTGAGAAAATAGGAATGATCCAAGCTTGTTTTACCTTGGCTTGTAATGTGCAATCCTCATTGGCAATATCAATCAATGACTATGCAAATATCATGCACAGCTATAGTCACAACTAATAGTAAACTCACTCTTTCACCCACCTCTAACACCTGTCTCCACTGAATTGTCCATGCACTGAGTTAACTGATGTATTATTTAGTTGATTTATGAGTTAATAATTAGTGAATTAATTAATAATTAATTCACATCACTCATCACTATTGTATTTGGCAGTTAGACTAAATACAACTAGTTCAACTAAGTCAAACTGAACACAACTCCATCAACTCCTCAATCAACTCCACCAAACTCAATCACTTGAGTTCTAACTGAAGTCCATCATGCAATAGCTCAACTAACCCATAGGAAAAGCACATTTCCTTCTGAAAGTTGCATGTGCCGCATCCGTAGCTCGAACTGAAGTGCTGCAAGAGGATAAGATAATGTTTATAGTCCAAATATTATTAAGAGCTAATAATATTCGACTGTTCTATTTTTAGACTGGCTGTCTAAAAACAGACTCTGCCCATATGTCTAAAAATAGAAGTCCATCTATTTTTACCAACATGACCAATCATCCACAAATAGCATCCTGCAACTCATAGACCATGATCCATATGTCTAAAAATAGACTTTGCGCCAAAAATAGCCTGCGGACCCACTTAGTGAAGGCGACTTCTTTTCACTAAGCTCCATCATCTTGTTGCATTTTCAACACTCCCTCTCAACAAGATATGGATTATCTGCAACCCCTATCCTACCTCTGTGGTAATTTAATTTTCTCCTTGTGAGCACCTTCGTCAAGATACCAGCACCTTGATCCTCCCTGGGAATGTATGAAAGTAACATGATTCTCCCCTGCACACAATCTCTTATATGATGGTACCTGATGTCGATGTGCTTGGATCTATCATGAAATACTGGATTAGCTGAGAGTTTAATGCAACTCTGGTTATCACAATAAATCACAGTAGGCTCCAAGTGTGACCCGAACAACCCGACCAGGATCTTCCTCATCCATATAGCCTCGCATGCAGCCAAACTTGCTGCCATATACTCAGCCTCTGTTGAACTGAGTGCCACGGATCTTTGCTTCCTGCTGTACCAAGAAACTGTTGTCGACCCGATACTGAAGATTCCTCCAGATGTGCTCTTTCTGTCCGTTGGGCTCCTTGCCCAATCTGCATCTGTGAAGCCACATAGCTTCACCTCATCCTCCTGTCTGTACCACAATCCATATCCCAATGTACCTCTAAGATAACGCAATACATGCTTTCCTGTCTTCCAGAAGAGCTTGGTTGGCTTAACCATAGCTTGTGAAAATTTCTTAACAACATAGCATATATCGGGTCGTGTATTGACCAGATACATAAGTGACCCCACCAACTGTCGATAAACAGTGGCATCCACTACCTCCGCTGAAGTAGCATCCTCCTTCCTCCAACCTCCAGGAAGAGGAGTATCAACAGGCTTGCAGCCATGCATGTTGAACTTCTCCAGTATCTCCCGAGCATACTTACCCTGAGAAACAAATAGTCCATCACTACGCTGCCAAATTTCCAATTCCAGGAAATAATGAAGGAGGCCCAAGTCCTTCATCTCAAACTCTCTAGCAAGATCCTCCTTGCATGAAAGTATCAACAGCTCATCTCCTATCAAAATCAAATCATCTACATAAAGTACAATGATTAGCAACTTACCCTCCACCACAATCTAGTATAGGTTAGGATCCACCTCACTCTTGGAGAATCCAAGTCCAGTGAAATAACTGTCTATCTGTGTGTACCAAGCACGAGGTGCTTGTTTCAACCCATACAGTGCTCTCTTGAGCCTGCACACATGCAACTCGCTGTTGAAGATATCGAAACCTTCGAGCTGCTCTATGTACACCTCCTCCTCAATGACTCCATTGAGGAACGTAGTCTTCACATCCATTTGATGGATGTGCCACCCCATTTGCGCTGAGAGAGCAAGAATCGTCTGTATGGAAATATACCTTGCGACGGGTGCAAAGGTCTCCTCATAATCGATCCCCTCTATCTGTGAGAAACCTCAGGCAACAAATCTTACCTTGTACTTCTCCACACTCCCGTCAGATGCCTACTTCACTTTGTAGATCCACCTCGAACCCACCACTAATTTCCCCTCCTGTCTTGGGACAATCTCCCATGCACTGTTTCTGACAATTGAATCATACTCTTCCATCATGGCATCTACCCATGCGGGATCCTCCACAGCTTCCTCGAAAGAGGATGGCTCAGTCATGACACATTTTCTCACAAGAGCCATGTATCCAGTGTACCGATTAGGTGACTGTCTCTATCTGCACAGTGCTATAGGTGGTCCTACAACCTTCTCTGCATCTTGAGCCAGTCACTCATCTTTTGTAGTGTGCTTTCACCTTTTGATGGTTGGCGCTGCATGAGTGGTCTCTTCCACTCCATGAACTTCATCTTGTGGCTGATCCACATCCTGAAGATCATCCTTAGGAACTAATAGCTCCTCATCTGCATGCAAGTGTGGCTCCCTCTCAAGTGAACACTTCATGGCTTTCTCCTCTTGAAATTTGATATCCCGTCGCACAACAGTCTTGCGACTGTCTGGTAAATACACACGATAGTTGTGGGGTGTATCAGTGTACCCCACAAATATCCCAACCTCTATGGTCGGCTCCAGCTTCTTCCTAGCATCCTTCTTCACATGCATGTAAACAGGAGAACCAAAAATCCTCAAATGGGAAATATCAAGCCTCTTGCCAGAATAAGCCTCCTCGGGTGTACTCATGCCAAGTATCTTGTGAGGACAACAATTCTGCACATATACTGCAGTATTGCATGCCTCTACCCACAAGTGAAGGGGTAGGCCCTGATCATGCAACTTTGCCTGTGCAGCACCCATGATCGTTATGTTCTTCTGCTCAGCAACCCCGTTCTGCTGTGGGTTATGGGGAGCTATGAGCTCTCTTCGAATCCCTTTTGCGCTGCAGAAGTCCTTGAACTCGCCAGAGATGAATTCACCACCATTGTCGCTCCTAAGAGCCTTAACCTTCTTCCCCAATTCCTTCTCGACCAGTGCTTTGAACTCACAGAACTTTGAGTATGTCTCGCTCTTCTTTTGCATGAAGAAGATCCAACTCTTCCAAGAGAAATCATCAACAAAGATCACGTAGGACTTGTGCTTTGCTTTCGAAGCTACTGAGAAGGGTCCACACACGTTTGTGTGAATTCTCTCAAGGATCATCGTGATGCAACTATCCTTCTCGTGAAAGGTGGCTTTCACAAATTTTCCCAAAGTACACCCCTTGCACTGGTCTAACTGTGCAAGAGTGCCCTTAGGAAGCCTAATAGAAATCTGTTGGAGTATCTTCAAGGCTCCATGGTGAAGGTGGCCCAATCTTCGGTGCCACAACTCACCATCATCCCGGCTCACCAATCCTTCTGCCTTGCATGCCATTGCTGCACAGCCATCTACATGAAATTGATAAAAGTTCTTGACTCGAACCCCTATCTTCTGGGTTTATCCAGTTGTCTTACTACGTAGGAAAGCCTTTCCCTCGTTGAAAACAACATATATCCCCTGTCTTCTAACGTCGCCATAGAGATAAGAGAACATGCATCACTTCCTTCAATACAAATGGTTTACCAGACTCCCTATCAAAGGAAATGGTACTGATACTGGTCGCATTGTATCTACCATCATTGCCCGTCTCGATGTGCACTCCAAGATCTTTCTCATCTAGATCAGAAAACAAATCTCGATCTCCTGTCATGTGAAAATACGCACCACTATCCAATAACCATACCGATCCC
>Ga0115851_100195_pt1 | contig 19444 bp, 14 predicted proteins | sample InSIn2gowninarea_FD_83865 | JGI IMG/M metagenome (GOLD analysis project Ga0115851, IMG submission 83865)
TTGATTCTTTTCTTCCTCCTCTTCATAATCTATGTAAAATAATTTCTTCTCAGCACACTTATGACCTTTAGTGTATTTGTTATCACAATTGTAACAACTCCCTTTTGCTCTTTTTCTTCCAATTGCTGTGGAAAGCTAGGAGAAACAACACTTCCATATTTATAGTTGTGAGGGGTAGACTTCCTTGTTGCCATAATTTTTCTTTCCACTTTTCTTGCCAACCTAAATGCCTTCACCAATGAATCAGGTTCCCAAAGACGAACCTCATGTTGAATGTTATCCTTTAAAGTCCCTAGGGAGACATCAATCCTCTGCTTCTCTATAATATAATTTTCCCTTATATTCAATTTTTTAAAGTCTTCAATGTGCTCTACCATTGAACACTTTTGTTTGAGATTTATCAATTGGCTAAAGAATGTGACTCTCTTTGTATCCTCATAATGTGCTATCATTTCTTCCGTGAAAATTGACCACGTAACAAGTGGTTTACGAGAACAAAGCCCTTTATACCATAAAAATTGATCCAGTTCTAAATATGAAGATGCAATAAGTACCTTTTGTAATAGTTGCACCTCATGTAGATCAAAATATTTCTCCATATGTAGTATCCAATTTACCGGATCCTTGCCATAAAACTTCCTCATATTGCCTTTTCTTGATTTTATGAGCTCGATCTTGAAACGACTGTAACTCTGTAATTTCATATCTCCAAGTTCTAAAATTGTGTCCTGCAGTAACCCTATGAGTCCTCTTTCTAACCCCACAATTCTGATCAATATTGGATTCTCCAATGAAGAGTTATGCCAAATCTCCCACAATGACCTGATCATAGACTAGTTAAGTAGAGTGAACTTGTACGATGTGCCACAGGTCACTGTTTCGACCTTAGGTTCTGAAAATAATACCAAAAAAACTACAGTCCGTCCTCTTTCTATAACTTCTTACTAAAATTCAAACTGATGCTCAGAGCGGAATTTATGAAGATTTTCCCAAGGTCACATGTTTAGAATGTAATTCGAGGGTCTGCAAAAACACTAACTTCCTCAGATTATATCTCCGAAAATATAGTGAGACAAGATCTGAAATTTAGGCCCAAGGTTCAGAATGATTCTGTCTCAAATGGGTTGTTTTAGCTTCTAAAACTTTGTGGAGAAAATATTATAGCGAAAATTCCACGATGACCTGTATGTAGCAGTGAAACCCTAGAATCCAAAGCTCTAATACCAAATGCTATGAAACCAACTCACAAAAAGATAGAAAAGATAGATCAACGCCTTAGAAATAAGCCTCTTCGAGGGGGAAACCTCCTTTATATTCCACATATGAACAATTCTTCAATGATACAAATGACAAGTTCTCCTTTCAATATATAGGGGTCTAAGGTGTCATAATATAATCAGAGTCTACATAACAATAATAATGTAAGGGCACAATAATAACAATAGTGGGTTTGTATGGGGCACAATAATAACAATATGGGGACTACATGGGCACAACAATATAATAAGGGGGTTGTACTAATAATAATAAGGGGTTACACTAGTATTTTAGGGACCTAACATTTTCAAAATTGTCCAAAAATACTCCTAAAACCAAATTTTTGCAAAAATATCTAAAAGTTGAAAAACATAATTCATTTACATGAATATGTAAAATAAGGGTAAAATGAAGCATATGTGAGTGGAATATGGTGGAATATGATGGTAAATTAATGGATTTAGGATAAGCAAAAATGACCAAAATATAGGGCCAACATCGAGGTTTATCCCTTTTGAAATAAGTCTAGAATTCGTTGTTTATACATTCCATTTTCCTCTCCATGATCGTGGCTAGGGGTCACTATTCTTCACAATGTCATCATTTAAGAGCCCCTTATTTTTAATATATGCTCCATGTGACTATCTATATTGGGCTCCATCTCCTCTGGGAAAATTTCTTATCATACGCTTATTATATGTATTCTATGTATAAGACTTAGGCCCTTGAGACTCTTTAGTCCTTGGCTTGAATAAGGTATCTCACTGAAAAGAAGAAGCCCATCAATATAATTTTTTTATATGCCTCCCTTTGACACAAAACTCCAGGCATATTTTTTATTACAACCATACTCTCTTTGTCTACATATATATTTTGCAATTCTTCCTTGCATCATAACTGTCAATCTACCTTTACAGGCACTTGTTTCTTCAATTTTTCCAAAGTCATCATTATCTCTTTTGAAAATCTATATAATGTGTTGTATGTGACCAAAAAATTCAAACGTGACCCTCGAGAGCTCCCAATATTCGGACCAAACTAAACCTCAGGTCATCAATCAAGAATAATTATTCCTTGCAGTATAGGAAATGCACTTGCATGCAATGCAAGCTTCAAATATTTTAAAATTCAATCTCCATCATTGGACAACTGCATGTATGTGTCTATTTTTCCTCTTATGGGTATAAAATGATTGTCACTCTTGTCACTTCATGTACATGGCTTACTTCTCATACCAAGTTAACATCATTTCACTACGAAATTTGTTGTTTTGTGTTGACAATATTTTTAGCCAGTCTATATTTGTAATTTCCTACAACAATTCCATGTGCTTCATTAATAATTTTGTGCTCATGTTAGCCCTAAAAATGTGGCCCATCTGATTGTGCATTGTTTGAATTATATATTCCCTCACCTACCCTTATATATGATGTTGATCACTTCATTACTAGTTGCGCTCATGCAACCTATCTAGAACACGTTGATTGAAATATTGTCAATCCTTCTGGTCTTGTCTATTGCCTCTTATAATGTGCTTTAACCAGAGTCTTTTGATATATCATGGTGGTGTCCTTTCCAATGTGCACATGTGTTTTTCCCCTTCATTTACAATTATTATTTTCCCATTTTTATTTTTTATTTTTTACGTTCCCTTACAATGGTAAAAGTTTACTTACATATTAATTATTTTACTTACAAAGTTGACATCACATTTTTATTTCACGATATGATATTTTCAGTAGAGGTGGTCATACTCACAAAATAAATAACTAAGGAAGGGATACATGGCAAAGGGGAAGACAACTTCTCACAACAAATATGGATTTTGATTGTTGTTCGAATGTATGATGAATGCTGGTTTTTTAATATGTTTATTTTATATACAGTTCTCAGCTCAATTTTAATTTCAGCATGTTAAGTGTACAACATTACAATTTTTTGAAATTTTGATATAATGGGAAGCACCTTTTTACCATATGGGTACAACATGGATAGTATTATATTTTCAAACTTTTATGATATACAACTTTCTACGTTTTTGGAGATATATGTTGACATTTATGGTTGGGTTATTTTGTTTTCTTTGTTGAATTTTTGTGGTCAATTTACGTACATAGAGAAGGAAGACACAAGGATTGTGCCATGGCATTTTTTTTCATTTGATGATATTTTGTTGACATGTGTGGTAAAGTTGAGAAGTGCAAGGACAATATTCTTTTATATATCAACCTTATGACATTAAGTGGTTCATTTTATTTGGTTGATGATGTGTAGGATGGGGCAAAAATGATAAACATAATTTCCAGAAATTATGCTTCAGATTATTTTGATATTGAAGGCACAGTAAGAGGTGGAAGTTTTATATTTGAACCATAGGTAAATGAGAGGGGTCCAACCTATTGAATATTAATAAGAGCTAAATCAAATTTAACTCAACCTTTAGAACACTCATTTCCTGCTTCATAACAAAACATGATTAAAATTAAAACAATAATTAATCCCTCAAGAAGTTGAACTTCCCAACTGCATCAAAGGCATACAAAAAGGAATGGATTCTATGAAGGAATAGAGATTGAAATGTGAGTAGATACCTATTCCAAGAGGAGGCAAGCATTGAAAGGAAAATCTATCTTGTTCTTCCGAGTTTTTTTCAAGTAATCTTCATTTTATGCAATTAGAATTCGTTGATAGAAGGTTTGGCTTTCTAAGCTAGTGTTAATAGCCTTTGATTTTAAAGAGAAAGCAAGTTGACTTAATTATATAATGTTTCCCAAAATGATTTCTCACAGTTTTTTCACATATTTATGCTTCTATGAATGTTTATATATGATTCATTAACATTGTAAACATTTTGAATTAAGCTCTGACCAAGAGTTTTCGCAGAAACTCACTAACAGAAGGTTGTACTAAAAATATCTTAATACAAATCAATCATTTTCTTCCATGTTTTTCTGCATACGACTCTGAATGTTTCATATTTTATTAGCAATTTGTTATTAAATATTTATTTAATTTTTTGTTATACTTTCAGCAAGTTATCTTCAGTATTTCTGAAGTCTTGTGGCTTCAAAACACTACTAATGGGTTTTTTAATGATTCTTTATTTTATTTTCATATTGTTGTTGTATTTCTTTGTGATGTGCATTTTATACCAGACTACTGTAAATCTTGTATAAACCTTTTTAGCACTTTATTCTTGCTCTATACATAAAATTTTATTTGTATTTTGATGTAGATTAACTTGTGCATTCCCTTAATAAATTACTAATTCAGGCATAAAGCAATCAGGCCTAGTCCCATTTTCTCACTTTCTCAGTGAGATTAGAGGGTTTGAAAAAGAAGCAAAAAAGTTTCCCTCATCAAAAAAATGCATCCCTTTTCACCATTGTTTTTGTTCATATATGTCTTACAAGGAAGTCAGTAGTTGTTATATGATTGAAATTACATAATTGAGTAACATCTCATAATTATTTTGTCACAATTTCATAATTATGACATAATAATTTTTTCATAGTTGAGAAGAAAGTTCATAGTGAGTTGGGAAAATCTCATAATTGAGCATGAAACTTTTCCATGAATTTTAATTGCTTGGTTCATATGCCACCAAGTCTACCCATGAATTGTATCCACCCAATTCACATGCCATCAATCCTAACTTCTTTTAGCCCTAAGTGTCTAGATTCATACTCTCATATTTAGGAAAATCCTATATAACGTACAAACCATCTCAAGGATGGAAGAGGAGGAGAATGTAACTAGAATACATTGTAATGATAGAGAAATAGCACCAGAGAGTTTTCGCATGCTTCATGAATAATCCTAGTTTGTGAGTAAGCCAAGGGAAGAAAATGACCAACAACTCATAAGAGAACACTCTACATCGAGAGGTATAATTAGTTTTTTGTATTGATACTTTATATAGAATATTAATTTGGTTTACCCCTCTAAATTATGAATATCTATTATATCATGATATATTTTTTGTTATTATATCATTTTTCAATTAAAAAAAAAAAATCCCTTTCTTGGGGGCAAATAAATTGTCCTTTTTCGCTTGTGCATGTGTGTAAGTGTCTGGGTCAAGGAGTTGGAATGGGATTTATGAATTGGAGTGAGATTTCTAACTAGTTGAATGGATTTGCAACCTGCATCGACATGCAAGAGTAATAAGGCATGTCATAATCTTCTACATTACCATTGAATGAAAGGAGTATATTGCATTAGGCCTAGGGAAGCATAATTTTTCATTTTATCCATTTTTCTGGTAGGTCTTAAGGTTGGATTTGGGGATAATAGTCCCTTTTTCTTGTGGAAATTTTAGGCAAACAAAACTAACCACTCTACTGGGGAGAAATCCATACTGCTTCTCCTTCCCCTTTGAGTATTCCATGATTCTATATGTTCTTGAGTGGTTCTCTATCGAATGTTATCTCTTCTATTATTTTTCAACTAGATCTACCTTTGATCTATTAAATTCATGTTATGAAACCAACTCACAAAATAGAAGAAGAGATAGATCAATGACTTCATAATTATCCTCTTCGAGGGTACAACCTCCTTTACATTGCACAAATAAACAACTCTTGGATTATTCAAATGACAAAACCTTATTTCTATATATAGGAGTCTAAGGGGTCATAATATAATCAGAGTCGGCATAACAATAATAATGTAAGGGCACAACAATAACAATAGTGGACTTCTATGGGGCACAATAATAAAAATATGGGGACTATATGGGCACAACAATAAAAATAAGGGGCTACACTGACAATAACAATGAGGGAATGCAATAGTGTTATGGGGACCTAACAATTTGAAATTATTTTCAAACTTCTTAAAAAAGAAAAAAGAAAAAAGAGGAAAAGATAGGCTGTAGTTTTCAGATAAAGTTATGTAACTATATTATATAATATGAGTAAAAAAGTACATATCTAATTTCTCCTAGAAATTTTATCCCAGTTCAAAAAATATCATCTAAAACGGTGTTTGGATCATGGAGATATAACTTATTGAAAATCAACTAATTTTCTATTTTTTTGTGATCATCATGCAAATTTGTTTTTGTAATATCTTTTAATAGGAACCTCTAATTTACGTTAGAACAAAACCTTTGGGTCAATTCATATCTTAGATTTCTTCTTATATACAATATGATATATTTCTAAGAAATATTCAATATATATATATATATATATATATATATATATGTTCTGAGTTTTAATGTTCCATCTAGTATCAAAACATATATATATCTGATGTTTGTCTTTGTGTCCCTTCTCTTCTATGTTGTTTGTTTGTTCTGTGTGGCATGTTTCCTTTTCATATTCTAGTTGTGGAGTATTCCAATGGCATTGTCTACTGTTGACGATTGACTGCCGCCATTCACAGTGGCCCATCAACCATCGAGAACTAGTAACTCCATCCGACCGTTCGACATTGTCTACCGGTGACAATTGACCGTTGCCATTCACTGTGGCCCATCAGCCATCAAGAACTAGTCACTCCATTCTACCATTCAACGTTGTGTCCCCCCATATGAATCGTTAGTTCACCCACTTCGTTTTAATAAGTTATATAGTTATATAATTATATAATTTATTAAAAAAAATATCTAAAAAAAAAATTAAGTAAGAAGATTAAGCTAGATAAATATACACCTCCACATACCTGATCAATGTCTTCATCCATGACAATGGTTGATTTTAATAAAAAATTAATAGACCTTGAAACTAAAGTCATCGAACACCACGGAAAAATCAAGGAGTGCCAGAATACAACAAAGAGAATATAAAGTCAACTTGAGCAGAATCATAATGAATTTAAGAAGGATAATGAAATCCTTTCAAATAAGGTCGATCTAAACCATAGTCAAGAAATGGTGATGTTAACCTATATTTGTGACAAGTTTAGGATTACACCTGATCAAATACCTCAGAATAATGAAGCTACTCAACATCTCAATTCTCCATATAAATCAAACTCATCAGATTCACATGAGAACCGAGTCTCTAAAAGAATCATCCAATCCCCATCAACAAAATAGTAAAACAAATTTTCAAAATATGCAGCTCTAGAATTAATACTCAAATATGCATATCATGAATCAATACCCCTTCTTATCTTCGTCAGTTGCTACATATCAACAAAGATAAAAACTTGAGCTCTCCAAATTTTATGGTAACGAGAAGTGCAGTGTTGAATGGTACAATAAAGCAGAAGAATATTTCAAGATTTACGGTATTGACAATGATGATGAAAAGATCAGGCATGTGTCCATGCAATTGGAAGGAGAAGTATATAATTTGTATATGTGGTGGAAGAAGATGACACTTGCTATCAGTTGGAATAAATTCAAAAATGCATTCTTTAAGAGTTTCCAAGGTCTCAACAAAGAAGAGTTCTTCTCAGCACTCACCAGACTGCAACAAAAAGAAGATGTGGATGAGTACAATTGAGAATGGGAAACTTTAGCTACAAGAGTACCTAGATTGTCATAAATTTATCTCATTCAATCATAGATCGTGGGACTTAAACCCCATATACAAGTTGAGCTTGAGCTTGATGACATCACTTACATAGAAGTAGCAACACATGAGGCAAAAGCTACTGAAAAAAGCACCAAAAATATGCACTGGCCAAAACTTGAAAGTGTATATTTGAGAAGACAGTTTCCCCAAGTTGTGAACACGGATAACACAAAATATGTTCCACCACTTCTTCCCGAAGGAGAAAAAACCAACTTGGAAATGAAAATAATGAAAGAGGGCACGTGCAAACGTTGTGGAAAAAAAATGGGACCATAAAAATAGATGTATTAAGGAAAAGAAACCAAGAACTTGTATAAATGTGAAGCAACTAATGAGTTAGACAATGAAGAATCAGACATAGAAGAAATCAAAGATTCTCCATAATTTTCTCCAAAATTAGATAACGAGAATATTCTGCAAGTGTCATTATCATCCATGATAGGTATATCACAGCCCCAAATATTAAAGTTAAAAGGACATATCAAGAAGATCAATGTAATGGTTCTGATCGATACACGTAGCACCCACAACTTTTTGGACTCAACTATGGCGAAAAGACTCAACATTTTGACATTTCCCATGCCCAACATGAAGGCTATGGTAGCTAATGGTTAGCAAATTGAAAAATTAGGGAAATGCCATAAAGTCCAATTACAGATTCAAGACTATAATCTAGAATCTCCATTCTACATTGTACCATTAGGAGGAGTGCATTTAGTCCTAGGTATCCAATGGCTTCAAACCCTAGGTACTTACTTTGCCAACCATCAAAATGAATTTATAAAATTTAAAATGGAAGGGTAGAAATACAAGTTTTATGGGTTCCAACCCCCTAAGAATCAAATTGTATCATCATCCCAGATGATGAAAATGATTCAGAAAGGAGAACCAGTTTCTTTAGTACAGCGGCATCAATTAGAAACGTTAACTTCAAATCTAATCAACGAAGAAGTACCGAAAGTCCGAGAGCTAATTCAAAAGCACGAAAAAGTATTCCAAGATCTTCCAATGAATTTGCCTCCTAAAAGAGAAATCGAGCATACAATTGAAGTCAAATCAGGATCAAATCCCATCAACAACAAACCGTATAGATATCCACATCATCAAAAAACCGAAATTGAAAAAAAATTTAGGATCTTTTAAAATGTCGCATTATCACAAAAAGTAGAAGTGAGTATGTTTCTCTAGTTGTATTAATTCGAGAGAAAGATGGATCATTCATATTATGTGTCTATTATCAAGGACTAAACAAAATAAAAAATAAAAATAAGTTTTCAATCCCTTTTATCAATTAAATGTTGGATGAACTGCATGGAGATAAATACTTCTCAAAATTGGACTTAAGGTCGGGGTATTACCAAATCAGAATAAGGTTGGAAGGCATAGAAAAAACTACGTTATGAATGCATGAAAGTCATTACAAGTTTAAATTAATGCCTTTTTGTTTAACCAATGCACCGACAACATTCCAAGCTACTATGAATGAGCTATTCCATCCATATCTAAGTAATTTTGTGTTAGTGTTCTTTGAAGACATTCTAATTTATAGTAAAACATGGAAGGAGCACCTACAACATTTGGACAAATTATTACTATATTATAAGAGCATCAGTTCTATGCCAATAAGTCCAAATTCACTTTGGAAAAGAAGAAGTAGGGTATCTCGGGCATATAATATCCAAAGATGGAGTAAAACTAGATCCTAATAATATAAAGGCTCTAAAGGAATGGCCCAAACCAGTTAATATCTCCAAGTTAAGAGGATTCCTAGGATTGATCAGGTATTATTGAATATTTATTAAAAACTATACCGATATAACCGAACCACTAACAAACCTTATAAAGAAGAACTCATTTCGATGGAATTATGAAGCGGAAAAGTGTTTTGAATAATTGAAAGAAGTTGTCTATTGCCCTTGTTTTAGCGACTCCAGACTTATCGAAACCATTTCTAATTGAGTATGATGCTTCAGGTTTTGGCATAGGAGCAGTACTAATATAGGATGGTCACCCAATCACATTTGGAAGTAGGAAGCTCAATAATCAAGAATGTCTTAAGTCTACATACAACAAGGAAATGATTTCTATTATGCATGCTTTAGCCAAATTGAGACAATCTCTCTTGGGAAGTAAGTTCTTAATACGAGTAGATCATAATAACCTTTAGCATATCCTCCAGCAGAAAACTATCTATAGAACAACAAAAATGGATCAAAAAAATAGTTGCCTTCGACATTGATATATTACATAAGAAAGGGAATATAATGTAGTAGTCGATGCTCTGTCTAGGAAAGATAAAGAACCATCATTACTTGTAGTTTCAGTTGTTGTTCCCGAATGGCTTAATGAGATTCAAAGTGAATATGCAAAAGATCTAAAAACAAGTGCTATAATTAATAACCTTTGTCGAAATTCAAAATTTGAATGGAAAAACAATATTCTATGGTACAAGGGAAGAATCTATCTTAGTTCAAATTCCAAATTTAAAGCCAAGATTCTCAAAGAGTTGCATGATTCACCATCAACCAAACATGTAGGATTCTTTAAAACCTAATATAATGCATGCCATTCATTCTTTTGGAAGGGAATGAATAGTGATATTAAAAATATGTAGCAGAATGCAATAAATGTCAAAGGAATAAAAATGAAAATATTATGACACATGGACTACTTCATCCTTTAAATATACCAAATCAGAAATGGGAGGAAATATCAACAGACTTTATCGAAGGTTTACCTGTGTATGATGGTAAGGATAAAATTATTGTAGTAACCCATAGACTCACCAAGTATGCTCACTTTATTGGAATGAGGCAATTAGACTCAGAAAAACAAATCGCTGAGATATTTTGAAAAAATGATTACAAATTACTTGGATTTCCCAAGGTCATTGTGAGTGATAGAGATGCCAAATTCAAGGGTAATTTTTGGAAGGAATTTTTCAAACATATAGGAACCTACCTCAACATGAGTTCAACTTACCATCCTCAAATAGATGGCCAAACTGAGGTTATCAATAAATGTTTAGAAACCGACATATGTTGTTATTCCACAAACAACAAAATAAGTGGGCTCAATGGTTACATCTTGCTGAATGGTGGTATAATTATACTTACCACATGTCAACAAAAATGTTTGCATTTAAATCTATGTACGGTTATGAACCTCCGAAATGGAAGGACTTTTATATCATCGAGATGAAACTTCTAACTATTAAATACCAATTAGAAGAAATCCAAAAAGTCATCCAAACTCTAAAATAAAATCTAAATAATGCAAGAAATTGTATGAAGTAGAAAGTTGACCGAAACAAAATTGAGAGATAATTTGAAGTTGGAGAATGGGTATTTTTCAAACTTCAGACTTACAAGAAGTTTTTTTTAAAATAGAAGGGAAAAAACAAACTAGCAACACGGTTCTATGGACTGTACTAGATCAAAAAAATGATTAGTCAAGTAGCATATAATTTAAGCCTTCCAGATAAAAGTTGTGCTCACAATGTTTTACATGTATCCTACCTTAAAAAGGAACTTGGAAAACATCAATCAGCACAAACAACACTTCCGATCTTAGATTACGAAGGAAGGGTCATTCTAAAACCAGAAGGTATCATCTCCATCAATGAAAAGAAGTTGTGATCACGAATAATCAAAGAATACCTAATCAAGTGGAAGGACTTACCAAACGAAGAAGCTTCTTGGGAGATAGAAGTGTTTCATTACCAACACCTGTCGTTATGTTTTCTTTGAGGACAAAGAATATTTTCAAGAGGAAGGAAATGTTATGTAAAAATTAATCAAATCTGTATATTAATTAGGAAAAGGGCACAATCAAAGATCATGCCCATTCATTAAGAGGAACCCGTGTCAGTATTTTAGCCAGGGGCCTCCCACATTTGTAATCATCAATCATTCAATATGTGTGTGTGTGTGTTCTGTGTTTTAATGTTCCATGTGACTCAGATATGATCTGAACCTTTTTTCCTTCAAGAGATTTGATTTGATCTTGCACTTTGCCTTAGTTTGTGTGATATTTTTTCATCTATTGATTACCTTATTTGGTGATTGATCTTTAGATTTTTTTTCATATTTGTGATCCTTATCTAATCAACCTAGGCAGTATTTGTGTCCTTTCTAATCTAAAGAGTTGCAAAGAATACCAAGTCTTATGGTGTATTAGGCATTGCTCCCTTGTTAGGGATGAGTTTTTTTCCCTTATTGATTATTGTAGAATTAATTTGTTGGTTGTCTACATTGAATTACAAATCCAAACTTCCTTAGTGTTGTGCGTGAGTTTTTTTTTGGGCCCATTTAATAGATCATATTTCACATATCATTATTTCAAAGCCATTATTTGATACTTTTGAGTGCTTCTGTTTGGTTCTTAAAGTAATTGAATTGATTTTTGAATTGGTTTCTTGTGATAATTTTAAGCATACAGAGTGATTGTTGAGAGAGGTTGCAAGGTTTCATTTCTCACTGGGAAAAATAAAAGAACTCTCTACCCTTCCTCTCATTTTTAGCAAATTGAAAAAGTGATTGAATTCTTCATATAGCTTGCATATTGGATTGGTTTTGAGTCACTTAAACATCATCTTTGTTGCACTACGTACCTCTCAGTAAACAAAAAGCATAAAATAAAGTGTTAATAAAAAATTAACTAGACTTTTTAGTTATATGACACCAATAATAGCTTATTGTATAGAGTCTTTAAATAGGTTTGGAGAGGACACTCTTCAAGGATGAAAAATTGAAACTAGTTCCATAAAAGTGCATAAATCCATTGTTACATCAAACTCTTGTCATAAAGTTATTCTTAGAAGGGATTCAATCATGTGGCTGCATCAAGAACTTTTGAAGTGACATCTGCACTCCCTTTGTATTAGAATTTGCTAAGTTATACATGTTTGGGGGTCTGTTTGAGAGGTGTACACCTTTCTTTGAAAAATCTCTCAGGAGGTTTTGCGCTTAGTTACGTTGTCTATGCATATTGTGCTAATCACATGTGTCCCGCCAATCATTTGGTTGTGAGGTGCTAACCTTAGTTACCTATGTTTTAGGGCTCTTTCCTAGGTGAATGTGGGTGGGAAGTCTCTATAGTGCCTAAGGCAGACACCAATCACCATATTAGTGCTCCGGGGGAGTCATGCTCAACTCTATTGAGGTCACTTGTGTTGGTAAAGGATGATATAGGAAGGTTGGGGTAACTACTTCTTAATCCTTTTTTAGTCCAATTTCCTTGGAGATTTCATCACCTCAAGCATCTTGGATTTTAGGAGGTACATTTCTAGTTGGTTTTCTTATTGCATCTATTAGGATTTTTATAGTGTGTATTGTTTGGTTTGACTCTAGTTGGCCATAGGGGTGTCTAAACTAAATAATTATTCAAACTTATAAATTCATCATGACTAATCAAATTATCCATTGATATTGAAGATTTCAAAACCTTCCTTTTGAAGAGGAGTATCCACAAACCAAAGAGATGCAACCTAACTCCATAATTGGAGAGCTTAGATCAAACAAAACTCAAGAGAGTTAATTTTGGTTCAAAAGTGGAAAACCGGGCCATCCTTTAATTGGCATAAAAAAATTTCATCACCACACATCAACACACCTTTAATCTTGTACTGGTAAAAGTGAGTGGCTATTTTACTCAACTTATTTTCTTGTTCTCTCGTCAAATGGTTGACGACAATGGTGCTTACACTATGGGAGATATGGGACCCTCCTCACCATATACACTTGGGATTTAATCTATGATGTCCTCATTGCTAATTAACAGTGTGATAGGGTCCATTCGTACTACTTTGACAATGCCTCTTTCCTCACTTTGGGGACCACCGCCAATTTCTTCTTTGACCCCATGTAGTTTCCATAATCTTTCTATATCCCTCCCTCCTATCAAATTTGTGTCCAAGAAGGGGGAAAGCCAAAGTCACCTACAAGAGATTGGAATTACACCATCCCTTTGGTCATGATCTATAACTTGGGGAAAACATCTTCAAGGAATCTTCCACGAGGGTATACACTTATTCTTAGTCAATCTAGGGGAAATAATATTTTGGGAGGATCATGCAATCCTTGGGGTAGTTTTACATTATAAGGAATGCCCTTCTTTATAGGTTTGAATTGCTTTGGACATGATAAGTTATCTAGGTAAAATATCCCCATTAGTACCACTTTTCCTACAAGTTTTCCTAATTTCAATAGTGATTTTGCATTGGGAGGTCATCCTTATATTGCTAAATATCATCCTATTAGTTTCCATTATTTTAGAAATTCCTTTGTCCCTGAGGGAAATCCCCCTAGGGGAAATAATCCTATCACTACTATGATAGGTCTAGGGGTCCAATACTCTTGGCCTAACAATCCATGTGGTCATTATCCTTATTTTAGAGACTATATTAAGGGGGAACTATAAGGTCTATATGGGGGTCAATTTTTACCTCCTAAACCTTTCAAGTAACACCAACTTAATTTTATAGCATCACTTTACTTTCCAAATTCAGATAAATTCATTAATTACCCCATATGCCATGATCCTTAGTGACCTCAAATGCATATCAAACTACTTCGATATACCATACTTCAATGGAAATTCGAGAGAGAACCTCACCACATACATAACCATCTACCATTTATGGTGTTCATAAAACGCTTTGGTGGATGATAGTATTATATTACATCTTTACCAATGAACCTTGACTGAGAATGTTGCTAAATGGTAGATCGAACTTGAAAAGGAATCCTAACATGATTATGCTTCCTTGGTGAAAATGTTCTTGAACCATTTATAATTATATTTGTGTTAAGAGATCAAGACTAATCTCTTGTATACTTTCAAGAAGTACACATCTACACACATCTATGACCATATTTATGAGTGGAGGCGAATTAAGAGATTGATTAGAACGAATATTCCTGATCAATTGTTTGAAGAATTGTTTATTTGATTTCTAAGGATTTAGATATAGTCGGGGTGGCTAAAGAGGAGTAAGTCATCTTGCATGAAAAGCATATTGACTTGATCTATTCACAATCTAGTTCCCTTTGTGATATCATTCCTAATGATCCTTTCCCATTGACCAATTCACAATGCAAGCCCTTGCAATAACACCCAGTTCTAAAAAAGTAATGTCCCTTGAGAATACTGTGGAGATTCATACAATGTGGTCTATTGAACTAAATAATTCTCAACAACTTGTCAATAAAAGAAGAAAAATAAACAAGAAATTATTTCTAAAAATGCTCAAGAGATACAACAGATCTGACTCAACATGGGAGGGAGTACGAATGAATGACGATGTAAAGTCAAGTTTCATTGCCAGATTTGATAGGGTTACCACCTAAGTCATGACTGCCAATGAATGGATGAGATTCATCGACTTCTAGTGCAATCTACTATTGGGAATTATCATGTCATCTCGACACATAGATTCCTTTCCCATCCATAAAAAAAAAAAAATGGTTGCAACACCTTCTATTTTGCTTGGGGCCATGGGAGGAAAAACAATTCATGGAGGATTGTCACATATTCATATGTGCAATGAGATTGTGAAATTTACTACCAAAGAAAAAAACTATCACGCTCTTGAGATTAGTTCTTCATCTAAGGACTTAATCATCCCCACTCTAACCAATGGACATATCATGCTATATAAGCCTATTGAGATAGTGATTCACTAGTCTAAGGGTGGTTTCCATAAGTCAACACATAATCATAGTGCTAGGGATGCCCAACACTATATTATTGTCAAGGATTTAGTTCAAGAACCATGTGGCATTTCTAGTTTGGAGGTTTTATATAGATTTCATATGCAATACAGAGCCTTGTTGACTACTATCATAGGGGTTGATCCCTCAAAGTCAAATTTGATTACATTTTATGTTGATGCAAGTTACAAGTTGGCATAGGTTATCCCATTAGGTCCCTTTCAAATATTAGTGCACATCTATACCAAAACTATTTTTTTTCACTCTTATGGATGAAGGATGCTCCACTTGTATCATGGCCTCATCATGCTAGAAATATCTTGGTTCTCTAGCACCTGTCCAGTCAAGTACCACCTTCTAGGCCTTTGATGGCCACACCTTACCTCACAAAGTTCTTCTAGAATTTTCCATTAAGCTGGGGGGGATTTGTTACAATTAATATAGAAGTTGTTAATTCCTAACTTGAGAATAATATCCTTGTTGGAAATAGTTGGTTTTATGCCGTGACTACTATTTTTCATCCACATTTTACCCATAAAGGCAAATATCATTACCATTGATCAATGAGTATTGTATGTCAATGGACAATTAACCACCATGAACATCATGGTGCCACGTTTTGTGGATAACCCTATGGTATATGAGAATTTTAGGGCTATTTTATTCAAGAATATGTCATTAATGGGAAATTTTCTAATGCCACCATAGAATTTTCCATCTACAAATTTTTTTTTCCGATGCATATGATCTCTTCCATTATCAGTGGATCCCATCAATCACGTTACCCTTATATGAAGCCTTATCGTTCATATGTAGACTTGTATGGTGAGCACATACCACTTCTAGTGGAAGTGACTACCTCTCTAGTGATCCCATCTACACCTCTTGAAACCAATTAGAAAATCCATCTCAATGTGGAATATGATCAAGAATAATTTGTTTATATGGAATTTCCTCTATAGTAACATAGTATTTTTTACCTATAAGCCTACCTAAGGCCTGTCACGTATAGTGTGTGTGATATCTACTTAACCTGAAAAACATATGACACAAGAAAGCTTAATGAAATTAAACAAAGAGGAATAAATGAGTGCACCTTATCATGGAAGATGTATTCTTGCTACTTGTAGTGACAAAGCTCCTAGATATCTTGGCCCTTTCACTCCTTGCACATATAACCTATACACAAAAATCATACAACCATTACTCCTATATCCTTGCAACCAAGTGAGCATTAACATCATAATAACCCAAAAACATACATTAACAATACAATAGAATTTTTTTTTATTGGGGGGACAAGCATGATCTTTTTATTATACCAATCAAGAATTACAATGCTTCTCCCTTTGTGGACCTTTCCTCTAGATCCTCCTTTAACCATAAATCAAAATCAATCTCACAGTGTTTTGCAACTTATCACAAAGAGAAATGGGTTGTCAAATCAACAAAATTTCATTATATTCAGCTTTTCTATTACATTCCATCCTTCTTTTTGAGGTGCTTCCCTATTTGACCCAAGGGGATAAAATTTTGAGCTATAATGGATCCTAGGGGTGACAGTTTGAGCTATAATATATGCCCCCTAATGTATGTGGTCAAATGATAAGCTGATGGTTGAAATACATTATCATAATCCTTGTGAGCTAGGCAAATGGAAGGAGCCAAAGACCTGCAATTTACAAAGGGTTACAAAAGTCACATATATACAGATATATATATATATATATATATATATATATATATACTCTATATATACATACACATATCTATTTCTAAAATATTATAGAATGTCTACAAACATAAAAAAAATTGTACACATATAATAAAAAATTAATCATGATAACGTGTATATATTTGTCATAGTAGATATTAGTAAGGCTATATATACCAATGGGAGTGCCCAAATATGGCCCTCAAAGTACATAATACATTCCCCAACACAACTTGGTGGAGACAACGTGTATGAGTGAGGTAGCCCCAAGCCCAAAGGCCTTCGATATTTTTTGGTGGTATGACTCTACTACATGTAAATGAATGATTTGATAGCAATCATGCAAGGAAATCGTCTAAGTACCATAAATTGAGTGATCCCATTAACAAATGTAATGAGACCACAAATTATGAAAATGATTCCCATGACATCTAGTGAGTGTCAATGAATGAGTTGAAGTTGAGCACTCATAGAATCAATTAACTATTATCAACCACAAGGATGCTTGCCACTAAGGATTGCAAGCTCCAAGGTACCATATCTTTTCTCATTATATATAAATAGTAAGGTGTTGGAATTGATGGGAAAATATACATTGAAGGATGGCCTTGATGTATCCCCCATCATTGAATATGCAATTCAAACCAATATGTGGTAATTGACAATAGAATATTAAGAACTTATGCGCAACTAACATAGGGATGGTCAACACAAAAGATAGAATGAGACTCCAGATGGCCAACTTAGACTAGAACCTCCCTTGAACATAGAATGACATGAAAAAAAGGATGAACTTGGAAGTTTGGACTAAAGAATACCATATAGACACAGTGCCAACATAGCAGCCATCATCATATTTCATGGAATGGAGGGTAACCAATCAAGTGAGATATTAACTCAATAACATAGTGAATTGACCCATGATAATGGTGTGGTCTAGAGCTAGGAAAATACCAACTGTAAGAGGATGAATCAAACAAGTTCCATTATCAAAGGTGACTAATAGCTGCTATTGTAAAATAAAGAAAATCAAACTGATCCCCCTTTCTCATTTTGTATAGATGATCCCCTCCATAGTTTAATGAGCATGAAAGATAATATAAGTGATCGTGATAGTGTACTTTTCATTTAGTTTTAATGAGCCTGAAAAAGAGTTAAAAGAATAATCATATATGTATCTTTTTTGTGATATTTTGTAACATTTTCAAAAAATAGTTAAAAGTACACTTGTTTTCTTTATGGTTTAATGGGTGTGATAATGGAGAAGAGGTTGTTTGTTGACTTTCATCTTGACTAACAAGTAGGAAAGGACGAAAAGAATTTGCCATTTTGATGCGCATGAAAATATTATCAAAAGAAGCTTGGGATTTTCATTATGAAGAATACCAAAAGGAATATCATTCTAGATAAACAAGTGGTATAATGGTATTCATATAGTTTTGAGGCTAATAAAATTGATCTAAGAAAAGCATAAGGTAGTGGAAAAGTGTTTGATAATGGAAATCTGCTCATCGTAACAGTCTCTCTGAAAAGGTGATATTTGTTGCAATATGGAGTCAATAATGATGCAAAGGAAAGAGGTCAAGCATCATTGCAAGGTTGGAAAGCATGATGGAGGAAAGAAAGATTATGATAGCATCCAGTAAGGCATTCAATATCACAATCATAGGTGACCTAAAAGCAACAAGAAATAGATGACAACCCCCTTGAAGGGCTACATGAGGCCATAAATAGTAGAAAATAGAGGCATGAGGCTTTATTTCAATGAAATGGAGTTCTCTAAGAGGGTCCTCGGTCCTACAAATGAGTGAAACATGGGCACTAAAATGGAAATAGGGTTTTAGTTTAGGGTGCCCATGAAGAGTAGGCTCTATCACACAAGTTACAATGTGTATAAAGGCATGGTTAATGTCGCAACCTAATAGGGTGGGACCTACAATGAGTGAAATGGTATGGGGAAGGTCAAAGATGTACTGACAAGATTGATGTATATCCTAACCTTATATTATAGTTTCAAAGTATACCTCAATTCACCTATGGCTGCAGTGTAAAATCCATATCTCTATTCAATAAATAATCACAAGTTCCTTGTGGAATCATTAGTAGCATTACAATATTATAAAACTAAACAAATCCCCCCCCCCCCCCCCCCCCCCCCAAAAAACAAAAAAAAAAAAAAACACGAAAAAAAACAAAAAAAAAAATATATTTTCATCACCCTCACAAAAATA
>Ga0115851_100351_pt1 | contig 19437 bp, 14 predicted proteins | sample InSIn2gowninarea_FD_83865 | JGI IMG/M metagenome (GOLD analysis project Ga0115851, IMG submission 83865)
GCAAGTTGGTCAATCGACATAATCTTCTCATTACGCATACGAATGGATATACCACGGCGGAGTTTTTTTATTTTGAACAGGCAATCCTATTCACTTCTCGGAATAGGAGACGGGCGACCGGTGACTGATGATACCCGTGGCCAAATGGCCACAAATAACAGCTTATGATTTGGTTTCGACCCCCTTATCGAACAACGAGCATCTGTATAGATTAGCAATCGAGCACTCTACTTTGTGAAGAAGGACGGGAGGTAGCACGACTTTCCGCGCTGTTTCAGAAAACACCTTCCTTGCATCAGGAGCAGTCTTGGCTTTGATTCTATATGATGAGATACACGACGTTTTTTTACAAGATACCCCTTGTTGGCTAAATGCCATTTGTTTTGACTTTTATAGGTCTTGAAATAGGACTACAATTATCACAACTCACAAGTTGCTTCATACTTAGTTACATTTCTTGTCTCATGAATACTCCGGTCAAGGAGCATGAATAACCATTGCTTGCTGTACACTGAAACACGAATCTGTACAAGCGACATTCGACTGACTGCAACCAGCAATTACGAATCGTCGCAGAGAAACAGTATCGCATCGGCGATATCACAATGGAGACACTGTCAGGGTCGACAGAAATGCTTTAGACTAGACGACATATTACGGTAACCAATTTGGCGCCTATCCGGCCATTCCTCTCCCTCGGAAGAGGTGCGAGACAGCCCATCTTGCGCAATGAAGATTACCAACGTTCTCCAAGCGAGCTAAACATTGACGAAAACCATTCCTCACTATCCGATTGGAGGACGAGCTAAAATTGGATGTCTTCGGCTATTCCTCCAATGAACAAGACTGTCACTGTACAGTAGGTTCGTCCAACGCCACACCTCTCGTGGGACGGCAAACTCTGTTCTCAGCCACGTCATCTAGACCACAAGCGGATGCAACCAAGCAATGAACACGGGCTTACCAATGGTCAGAAGAGAGAAAGCGGAACTACTATACAAGTACGGAGTACTCTAACACGAACTGGCTTTTTCCGTGATGGAGGACACGAAGCGATGAGCAAACAAGCTCGGTACTAACGTCACGATCGAAGCAAAGCCGTAAAACCTAGTTGCCCTGACGGAGAAGTACATTATACCTAAGGAAGAACGATTCCGAAGCAATGATGCCCGAAAGAGTCACTGCTTTTGCGCGCGCACAAAGGTACAGTACTCGTACAGAGGGGACAGTCGAAGGAGAAGTGGCTGAGCAATCAGTCGACGCCAGAAGCATCCTCCACAAACGACGAAGCTTCACCGTTCGACCAGCCACAAAGTCTAGCGATGAAACGTGTCGGTTAGTGTTGATGGATGAAGGGGCCTGGGCGGGTAATGTTTCTCTTTTCGATGTTTGAACAAAGTGAGTGGCGATCGCTCGATTTGCAGATTCTATCACGCCACACTGTGGCTCGAGCTGTATATGTGGCTAGTGCATTCCTACGTCACCGGGCTCAACCTCACGCGGCTCTCGACCGGCTCATCACTTGCTGCACCTCAAGCCTCGACAAGATCGACACTCCTTTAGCCATTCCTTCCCGCTCAACATAGTAATCGGCTAGACTAAAGCGAGAAAATGATCGACACAGTGTGGCAGTGCAGAGCCTAGAATCACTTCTAAAACGAACTTCAGTCGACCATCGAGATATTGTACCTGTCTCCTCCTTGACTTCCGTGCTAACAAGTGCTTGTTGAAGAACGTTCCGACGCGGTAGGCTCCGTTAGAACAGCATGTCGCTTCGGCAGAGAACATGCACGGATTTCCAGAAATACCACAGGGTCCAAGACTTGCAGCTCGCTAAGCTCTAGACAAGGAACGCTCAGAAGCTCGGCGAACCTCGATTCGACCAACGCAATCCAATATCCGGGGAGACTGGCGTTTCGAGGACTCCTCACAGCATCAAGTCCCTCCCTCGGCAAGCACTCGAGCCTCGACAACTACCGTGTTATGGGGGTTCGCTAGTCATTATGGGTTTTCGTTGCATAGTCTTCGTAGACTTACCATTCGACGAGAAGGGGTTTGTGAGCGGGACACTGGTGAATGAGGCTTCGAAGGACCAAGCGGGGTCTTCTGTTTTCTCAGACCACCATCGCTATCCTCCTGAAGAGTTCGGTTGGTCAAGTTCGGATTGTGCCTTCTCGTATATTCGGCGGTTCCTCCTAATTCAGTGAACCGCTTGGTCTGCCGTGTCCCATTACGTGGAGTTGGTTCATCATGGCTCGGTAATGACCGTGATGGAAAGTTCTTCAGCGCGACTTAGCTCATTGGCACTGCTTGCGCCTGGTCATAGTGCCAGAGCAATCTTGTTGAAGTGAAGATTGGACAATGTTGATTTTCAGCTTGCCAAGGTAAAGAACACGCAAGCTCTACTCTCAGCCAAGAGTTTCAAATTTCAGGGGGTACCAGTGGTTGCCCCGGCGAAGCAATACTTGTTTTGCAACGAGCAGATCCGGGGATTGTCGAGACGACTTGATGTGTATCAGGTAGGACGGTCTTGTCAAGCCTATTGGACATGGAAGAACGACGGACAATCAACCACCATACTTCTGAAACGAGTTTTGTGGGCAAGAAAGCTGGATAGCAACTTGCGACTCCTGGCAAACCAGAATTTGAAACTTGTACAACTTTTCTCTCATCAAAGCATAGGCTGACACTTCACGGAGCACGAAGAGCTACTGTTGTGGCCGTTGACGACGAGCATGGCGAAGCGTTCTCATTCACTGCGCAAGCGGGAGATGGTGCTACTTTGTCTGTCTGTCTGCCTTCTTTCTCTACCACGATGTGATACTACACGACCTGTGGTTCGATCCTACTTGTTTGCTTTCCTACCATACTACGTCTACCTACTCAAGTATTGCGCGTGGGTTGTCCTGCTACAAACTTCTGTTCCATCAAAGTTATCGCGTTTCATACCTTTGACGAAGCGCTGTCAAACAAGAGTCGTTACTTCCTGCTATCAAAGCATACCGTCATTGCCAAAGCTGCGCAACAAACATGGTCGACAAACAGTAGATTTCTAACAGTCGCGCTTTCTCATACTCCCACCTGCGCATGCTGCTGTTTCCCTTATGAATGATGTCTTGCTAAGTAATAAACTTCCCTTATCATCTCTGCCATAGGACATTCTTTGCCATAAACACTACATACCACTGATTCAGCAGCCGTATAATTTCCACTCAACTGACCATCCATCCATCCATCCATCCATCATACAGTACAAGTCCAACACCCGTCGTCCCGCATCCCTGCTCTTGCCAAGCCCTCATAAATCCCAAATCCCTGAACCCACAGTACGATACCCTCGCAATTTCTCCGTCCAGGTATCCTTGCCCAGTATCCTCGTCCTACACTAATTTCCCCCTCACCAGCCACATCATCTCCAGTATCATCTCCATCCAGCATACGGAGTACTGTACAATACTTGCATCGGACGCCCTTATCCGCTCCGCAAGCAAACATCCCAGTCGTCAACGATTGCAAAATGCTGTACAGTAGACTTCCCGGTCCTTCCGCATCCCTGTGATAGAGATTTCCGATCGAGGAATCCCATCGAGATTTGCATCTACCATGGAAAGAGAATGTGCCTAATTGAGAATGACTTTCTCCTTTTTTTCTCCGCGGTGCAAGTACGTTACCTATCAAGTCTTTACTATGTTCTTTTGGGTCCTTCTGTTCAGCCCTATTGTTAACCACTTTGCATCACAAGAACCGGGACTTGAGATTGTGATCGCAATCAGATTGAATGTGTATAGTGTACTGTACTGTTCTGTATGTTCTGTATGTTTGTTACGACGACATACTACACGTACCGTACAGGTGATGGACTGGCGCGTAGGCAGTAACAAGCCACAAATCACATCAACATCTAAGCGCCCAATACATGAAAGTATTGAAGTACTTTCTTCCGTAGGTATAACAAATCCCAGCATACAGCACAGGACAGTATCTTCTTCACACACATATACTCAAAAGTTCCCAGCAGGAACACACTCTACTGTAAAACACTGTACTTGTGCACGACTACAGCACAGTACCTACGTATTCAACGACAAGGAGAGAAACCTAAAAACAGTCTAGCGCTACAGAAAGGAGAAGCGCAGTACTGTGTACTCATCGGTACTTGGTAGGGCAGAGCAAATTCCCACATCGGAGTAAAAGCAAGGACCAACCCCGGTTTCAGTGGCTATCCATGTTCCTTGTTCCTTGCTACATGTTCATTTGCATTTGAAAAGGATTGTGAGTGGGTGAATTGATGTCATGTGGCGCAGTAGATGTTGGACACACACAAGTTCACACAGTACTGTAATGCACAGTACTGCATTGTAGAGTGAATGATATGTAGATATGCACCTCAGATAACCACGTACTGTACTGTACCTTAGGTGGGGATGTATAAAGCAGAGGACCACATGACAACTCGGACAACGATAAGGAAAGCATATGTACACATCACAGTCACAATGCGTAGAACAGTATGGCACATCAATGTCCGTGGCGAGGCGATGTGATATAGGATGGAAGGAGAAGGAAGGAGAAGGAAGGAGAGGAAGGGGAACGACAAGAAGAATAAGATGTACTGTAGCGAGAGTAATGGGTGGAACTTATAGCACTTTATTTAATTAGGCAAACAGATTCGGATTCAGATTCGGAGACAGAGAAATACATCGGTTGAAAAATATTCACATTCATCGTTGTTTATCATGGTCAACTACGTATCTTCCCAGCAATTACCTACCTACCTACCGTGAACCATAAACTTCATTCCACCCATCTTCAAAAGTCGTCTTCTTCTCCTTCAAGTCTATCAGTCCAATTCCTAAATTGCGAATAACTTCCACACCTCCAGTCCCTACACCCATAGTCTTACCAACAATGACACACTCCGACACACCTTCAACACCATCCCTCTTGCCAACAATACCTGCTTCGAAAACGTGATCTGCAGTCTTTTCGAAACTCGCCAACTGCAACACGCTATCTCTCATTTTTGCTAGACCGAACCGTGTTATGCCGAGTACTTCTCCTTTGTATGTCATGACGTCTGCTAACAGCGCCATGTGTCGGGGATCGATGTTGAGCTCTTTCATGACTTCGGCGATTTCGGTGATGATTTTGGAGCGTGCTGCTTCGACGCCGAGGACTTGATAGGTTTCGATGATGGAATTGGTTTGGGTGCGGGTTGGGTCGATGCCGGGGATTGTTAGGATTGTGCGGAGACCGTAGCCAGAGATCATGAGTTTGTGCATTTGGATTGGTTTGGATGGTGTTGAGGTTGTGATGGCTGATTGGGTGGCGTTGTTTTCTTGCTTGATGGCTGGTTGAAGTTTGGTATGGTTAGGACCTTCTTGTTTGATTTTCGTGTCTGTGGCGTCGGAGGTTGTGGGTGCAGGAGTGGGATTTCGTGTCGATGAAATGGATGTGACCTCTGCTCTAGCTGCGGCAAGAGCCTTTCGACGAGCTCGAATTTCATCACTCATTGGGTCGTCCTCGGCCATGACAACTGCGCGAGTTGCTTGAGGGTGACCTAAGACGTGCACAGAGGGCAGAATGCGGCGAATTGCTTGTAGACGAAGAAGACGTTCGTTGGGTGCGTTATCTTCAGCTTTGGCTGCTGCACCACGTTTGTTGGACTTGATAGAACCTTCTGTCGTGATTTTGATCTCATCAGGCCGTACAAGGACCAGTTTTAAATCAGCCTTTGCGAAGCGTCGATGCTTTCTGATTGCATGGCAAACATCATTGATGGAAATGTCAAGGCCAAAGTCAACGATTGTATCCATATTGAGCCTTAGGTAAATGCAGCTGCTTCGCGCTGTCGGATGACTGATTTGGACATAAGAAGTGATGTCCTCAAGGTAGAGACACTCTATCCGTCCTTTGACAATACGGGCCAACTCTTCAGGTATTGAACCATCACTTCGCCGTTCCAAGCGACACGCAATGACAGGCGTACTGATATCCTTGGAAGCGTTGATAATTTCTTTGATACGTGGCACACCAGCAGTCAAACTCATACCAGCTACACCAGCAAAATGAAAAGTCTTCAAAGTCATCTGTGTACCTGGTTCACCGATCGATTGAGCTCCGACTGCGCCAACGGCATGACAAGGTTCAACTCTGGCTTTTTCATACTTCTCCAAGCAGAGTTTGACGAAGCTTTCCAAGGTTTTGCTTGACAGTTTTGATGTAAGCTCGAATCTGTCACTTGTCGAAGGTCTAGCTTTTGCTATAACACCCTTAGCTTTTGCTCCAGTGTTAGTCTTTTGTTTTTTGTTGGAAGCCGATGCCGCTGCTCCCTTTCGTGTACGCTTGCTTCCGGTCGAACCTTCTGCAGCATCTTCATCGTCATCTGCAACCGCCCAGCCCTTCTTATCGTGTCGAGCTTTATTGAATTTGTTAGACTTTTCCATCACGAACTCCTCAATAGATTTGAGAAATGCTCGTGCAGATTCATACTGATCTGCCATGACATCGTCTTCTGTGTTGTAAGGAAGCTCGTTGCCATACAGATCAAATCTCTGCAGCTTCTCACGTCTTGGTTTCAGTAGATCAGTAACGTTAGCGTAGATATCCTCGTCACTCAACCCTTTGTCGAATCGATTGAAAGTTGTGGATTCAACGTGAACGTACGTGCGTTCGAAATCGACGGGCTTAGCACTGGCTTCCATATCAACTGGATCCAATTCATCATCACCAAATCTGAATTGCACGATATTCGACGCCGAGTTCCGTACAGTATTATCGTATTGTGTAGATAAGTCCTCTAATGACTTCATCAATCGTCGAGACATGTAGCCGGTTTCGGCAGTCTTGACAGCAGTGTCGACAAGACCAACACGTCCACCCATGCCGTGGAAGATAAACTCGTATGGTGTCAGCCCACTGAAGAAGCTGTTCTCGACGAATCCTTTTGATGTTGGAGTTTGTTCGTGCTTCGCAAAGTGAGGTAACGTTCTATCCTGGAATCCGTTCTGCACTCGTTTACCTTCAATATCTTGTTGACCAAGCAGAGCAGCCATCTGCGCCACATTGACATTTGAACCTTTGGAACCAGAAATGGCCATCACCATAGGCGAATTTCGCTTGCTTAGTTGAGAAGTGAGCACAGAAGCTATGTCAGTACGGACTGTGCTTAGAACACGAACTTGTTCTGATTCGAGAGTACCCGCATCATCGAGACCTGGCTTTCGCTTCAGCTTGCCAAGCTTCGACTCCTGTTGGAACTGCACGCACTGGCCGAAAATCTTGCTAATAGTGTCGTCTTTGACCTTTTGGAGCATGTTAGGAGGGGTGACATCGCTAATACCAACCGAGAAACCTTGATTACCGAGCCATCGAGCACAAAGCTTCGAAAGACGGTTCATGGCTTTGGTTGCTGCATTGACACCGAAGTCTCGGACTAGGATATAGAAGACCGAGTTCTTCTTGCCGGACCCAACCGTAGACTTGTCCATTCGTCCACACATGACTTCTGAGTTTCTGATGCACAGGAAGCTGTCGTTCTGAAGATCGCGATGCATCCCTGGGTTGTAATCCTTGTGGTCTCGACATGCAGCATCGAGGTTGACAAATACTTTCGTCTGCCTATTGGGACAAATCATCACATTGAAAACCTGTTTTCCTGTCCACAACGCCTGTGGCTTGATGACTGCTGGAGGAGGTAGCTCAAATGCGGTATTTTCGTCAAGCATGCCCATGCAGATTGTCGTAAACGTCTTGCGATCATAGAACTGATCAAGATTGCTAAGAAGAAAGGCAGCTGTGATGAAATCTTGAATAGCAGAAATGATAGGCTCGCCGTTCTTGGGGGTAACAAGATTGTGTTTGACACCCATCAGCTGTAGTGCCTCCGCTCTTGCCTCCTCGGTCTGTGGAACGTGCAAATTCATTTCATCACCATCAAAGTCAGCGTTGTAAGGATTGCACACACATTCGTTCAGCCGAAACGTCCTGTGTGGTCTGACTTTGACGCGATGGCAGAGGATACTCAGCTTGTGCAGAGAAGGCTGTCGGTTGAAGAGTACAATATCCCCGTCTTCGAGGTGTCGCTCGACAACATCGCCCTCAATCAAACCTTTAGCTATATGATCTCGGTTACCGAACTTGAGGAACATCTTGATGTCGCCCTGTTTCTTCTCCACATAGTTGGCACCTGGCCATATCTTTGTGCCATTTCGCACACGCTTTCTAAGCTTTTCGATATTTTGCCGATTTACCACTTCAGGATAGGTCATGTTCTTTGCCACAAGTATAGGTACAGCCACCTCGTCGATGCTCAAATTCGGGTCGGGTGAGATGACTGTTCGACCGGAGAAGTCGACTCGCTTGCCAGATAAGTTGCCTCTGAAACGACCTTGTTTACCTTTTAACCGTTGCACAAAGCCTCGAATGGACTTCCCAAACTCTGCTTTTGCTAGACCTGGAACATCACTGTTGATGTACATTGCGAGCTGTAAGGATAGGTAGTCCCAATGTTCAATCACCGACTGGACGGGAGCACCTTTTTTGAGAGCGTCCTTGAGTTGCTGGTTCGCGAACACAATATCTCCCAGCTTTGCGGTAATGTCGTCTTCGGTGGTAGCTCCCTCTTGACCCACGGACGGCCGAATAGCGACAGGGGGAGCAGGGATGTACCGCCATAAGAATGCTTCAGGGCGCCCAGATCTCAGGCCTAGCAAAGCACAGTCAATGTCCGGAATTCGCTTGAACAGCTTGTAGGCACGTAGAGGAGTGATATCGTCCATAGCTTTGTTGGCATTTCGGCCAACTTCAGTGTTGACCTTTCGAGCAAACTCGAGCGAGGCGTCAAATTCGTTCTTCTCTGGATTGTGGAGTTTTCTAACGGAGGCATTGTAGGACTTGAATTTGTCGTGGATGATCTTTAACGATGACGTTCCCGCCTTTTTGACCAGACCATTTGTAGAACCACAAATAAAACACTCTTTGGTCTTTTTGGCTTGATCTGCAGCTTTTCGAACAATACCGGCTTGTCGAAGAGGGTCATTCTGGGCTCGTTTCAGGCTGGTAAGAAACTTTCGGCGGTCTTGTTCGGTGAGAAGGACGCAAGAACAGTTTTTGCAGATGCTCTGCAGGATTGATATGACCTTCTTGAAGTAGCCAACATGGAAGCAAGGTAGGACAAGCTTGACGTGTCCAAAATGACCATTGCAGTTTTGTAGTTGCTCGCCGCAGCTATCGCATTTCCCGCGCTTGTCTGAGATACCCATTCGCGGGTCAAGCGGACCGTATGTTGCGACATTCCGACCTTCATCAAGATTGTACATGCGGCGATCTGCCAACTCGACTTGCGACTGATTTACGATGTCCTGATTGGAGAGCACGCCAAACTGTAAGGCCTTGATGACTTTGGGTGTATCATCCACCACCTGCTCTTTCGACATGAGCTTGACTTCCGATGTAGTCGAAGCCATGCTGGCAATCCTTGCGATCGACTACAGAGTCGTTGTAGAGCGCCTCAGAAATCGAGGTCACCGTGAAAGGTCAGAGGGAGTCAAGGTGGGCAACCTTGGTTGAAACATGAGTCACTATTAGTGGGCGCGAAGGTTAAGCACCATTAATTGTCTGGGCTGTTGTCGACAAAAGTCTTCGGTAGATATAGAGCACAGCTTGCGCTTCTGGTTGTCGCTACAGGCAGTGGTTCCGGATTGCAGTCGTTCGTGCGCTACTCGTGAAATCAATTGCAGTTGGAGAAAATCACAAAAAACTATTGAACCCCACATCACGCTAAGCGGACGCTGATGCCTTATCGCGTTGCTGAAACACGCCTCGGATCTTAGGTATATTCCATTATCAGATAGCGTATACGCAAGGACCTTTTCGACCCTCACCAATATCTGCAAGTGTGAGAATGTTTCCTGTCAAGCGGGCAACCTGGATACTTCTCATTGCTGTTGTGGTCAACAGCGCTGCGTTCTACATAAACACGATCATATTCAAGTCGACTCTGCTCAAGAGAGACATAAAATAAATGCTCGTGTGCCTAGTCCATCGAAGTCCTTGACCCTGCCTAGGCTTTTCGCAGCCTTGGACTCAATTTCCGATGCATATTCCAGGCTCAACACCCGTTGCGAAATTCCACGATCACCTGTGCACTCTTAAGGTGCTGATTCAAGTAAGCAGCTTGTCACCAAGCGTGTTCTATAATGCCCAGCCTCAATCAATTGTACGCCTCCAACGCCATACCATTCCCACAAACAAAGCCACATATCTGTATAAGTGATCAATCTAGTAGTCGATAACTGACCATAGTGTCGACTTTATGACTGGTTGTGCTGAAACTTCTTAGCTGTACTTTCTCTCCGTTCTTGATCTCCTTCGCATCGCTGTCACCCCATTCGAGAGGCACTTCCGAATCGGCGTCGGCATAAACAAGGACATTAAAGGTGCAGTTACCATCAAGCATAGGGAGGAATGTGACAGAAGCTGTGATCTGACGGAAAATGGCTTGTATTTCTTCTTGGATTTGTCCCTCTGTTTTCTCTGGCTCTGGCTCGGCAGCGCTGTCACTTGTTAGCTTGAGATCGTATCCCAGCTGAACTCCCGACTTACTCAGGGGTGGCATTCTCATTCTCGGCCGCCTGCTTAGACGACCTCTGCTTGGACCCTTTGCCGAATACTTGAACATCGAACTGCCATCTCTCCACATGTTCTCCAGTCTCCTTGCTCGTAACGACCACAACAAACTTGGAGATCTTGCTTCTCATCATCCACTTATTCAGCTGAGACATGATCTTCTTAATGTAACTCTTGACTTGGTCGTCCGACGAGACGAGCATATTCAAACCATATTTCTTGACTGGTGTAAAATCCTCAGCCGGATAGACACCCCGTTGAAAAAGGATAGTATTAATCGAGTATTCGAAGAATTCTGCAACCGTCTTCGCAGAGCCTATATAACCATCAGCAGGGTTCGTAGAGGAGGCAACCATCACATACCTTTGAGAGCGATTTTGTGCGTATCAGCTTTTTCTTTCGGTCCAGCAGCCATTTTGGTGTGTAGCTTTGTCTATTTCGAGATGTCGACAGCGATGTGTATGTCAACTTGATTAGAGTAGAGGGGAAACTGGTGCTTGTTTATGGTTGAATGCAGCCCCGGCAACGGCTGAGTAAACGTCGCAAACTTCGGTACAACGGTCAGCGAGTACTGGAACGCGTCCTTGGAAATTTCGAGGTGAGTTCATCATTTGCTGAAACCTTTACATTCATCTTCGGGACGGAAATTTATCGCCTGCCCCATGCGACAATGGCTACAGCTCTTCTCACGGCGAAGAGCTGTCCAGTCTGCTCTCGCCGGTGTGCCCAAGTGGGTTGAAACACCATTTTTCAGACGCCGCTTCAGTGCATATCCTCCTTATCGAGCACAGGCTCAACCAACCCCGTCCGAACTCGAACGTCGGATCGCCCAGATTCCCATTGACCGCTATCGGAACTTTTGTATCGTCGCGCACGTAGATCATGGCAAAAGTACGCTGTCGGATCGGCTGCTGGAGCTGACCGGTACCATACAACCCGGCGGCAACAAGCAAGTCTTGGACAAGCTCGATGTGGAGAGAGAAAGAGGCATCACTGTCAAGGCACAAACATGCTCCATGATCTACAGTTACAAAGGCGACGATTATCTTCTACACTTGGTCGACACTCCTGGTCACGTCGATTTTCGTGCTGAGGTCCTACGAAGTTATGTCAGCTGCGGTGGTGCGTTGCTCCTTGTAGATGCAAGTCAAGGTGTGCAAGCACAAACCGTGGCCAATTTCTATCTCGCCTTTGCGCAAGGTCTGACACTGATACCTGTTATCAACAAAGTCGATCTGCCACACGCCGACCCACCAAGAGCTTTGGAGCAGATGAGAGAAACATTTGAACTGGAGCCCGAGAAAGCCATTCTAGTTTCCGCCAAATCTGGTTTAAACGTGGAAGCGATCCTGCCCAATGTCATTGAAAATATCCCTGCTCCACAGGGCGACACCTCGAAGCCTCTCAAGATGTTTTTGGTTGACTCATGGTATTCTGCTTTCAAGGGTGTCGTCCTGCTCGTTCGCATCTTCGACGGGCAGATCAAAGCTGGCGATCAAGTTGTGTCCTTTGCGACTGGCAGGAAATACACGGTGGGAGAAGTTGGGATCATGTATCCCGATCAAACACCTCAGAGCGTTTTGCGCGCTGGTCAAGTCGGTTATGTCTACTTCAATCCAAGCATGCGAAAGAGTCAGGAAGCCAAGATCGGTGACACATATACCAGACTCGGCTGTGAGCAGCAGGTACAACCATTGCCTGGCTTCGAAGAGCCCAAACCTATGGTGTTCGTAGCAGCATTCCCAGTCGATCAGGGGGATTTTGAGCACCTAGAGGATAGCATCAGTCAGCTCACCCTCAACGATCGAAGCGTCACTGTACAAAAGGAGTCTTCCCAAGCTTTAGGTGCTGGCTTCCGTTTGGGTTTCTTGGGGACTCTCCATTGCTCGGTCTTTGAGGACCGTCTCAGACAAGAACACGGTGCAAGCATTATCATTACCCCTCCAACTGTACCATTCCAGGTAAGGTACAAAGATGGCAAAGAAGAAACCATTACAAATCCTGCCGACTTTCCAGATACTGATATGGAACGACAGAACGTGGCCGAACTACGTGAACCCTACGTGACGACCACGTTAACATTCCCTGAAGAATATCTAGGACGCGTCATTGAGCTTTGCGAGGGCAACAGAGGCGAGCAGAAGTCGATGGAGTATTTCACAGCGACACAGGTCATCCTCAAATATGACATGCCTCTGGCACAGCTAGTCGATGACTTTTTCGGCAAGTTGAAGAGTGGTACCAAAGGTTACGCTACCCTCGATTACGAGGAAGCTGATTGGCGTCAAAGTAACATTGTCAAGCTCCAATTATTAGTCAACAAAGAGCCGGTTGATGCAGTTGCACGTGTCCTACACCACAGCCAAGTCCGTCACATCGGAAAGCAGTGGGTGGAAAAGTTCAAAGAGCATGTTGATAGACAAATGTTTGAGGTGGTGATACAAGCTGCGGTTGGCCGATTAATTATTGCAAGGGAGACAATCAAGCCATTCAGAAAGGATGTACTGGCCAAACTACATGCCAGTGATGTATCAAGACGACGGAAGTTGTTGGAGAAGCAGAAGGAGGGACGGAAGAAACTAAAGGCGGTGGGAAATGTTGTGATTGAGCACACCGCTTTCCAGGCTTTCTTGGCAAAATGACAGCCCTACAGTTGACGAAACACGAGAACCCTCTTCACTCTTGGTTTGAACTTTTGAACTTTTGCACATTGGCACAGGAAATTGCAGGAATTGCAGGAATTGCAGGAATTGCAGGAATTGCCTTGTCTTGCCTTCACTTCTGCGGATGCCGTTCTTGGCATGGAGCTGAGCCTTATTTGGCTAGCGCCGAGGTCGATTCGTGACTTTAAAACTACTTGTTTAGGTACTTTCTGAAAACGATATGGCTGCCTAATCATTTCATAGGTCTATGAGAACCAAGCTTCCTGCAATCAACCGACTCTACTATACGATTGAAGTGGTAATCTCTTTTCGCTTGTGCAACACACAGGCAACAATTGACTGGACTAGGCCTCTAGGCAGACATGGACCCCTCCCCATAAACCTTGCTACTGACTCAACCTTGCATTATGCTGAAATGCTAGCTCAGATCCTTCTCACCTCATTTCCTTGCTATCATGACTAGTCTTCAATTGGACTCGTCGCTGGTGGATGTTCTGCCTGTTACTCCGTTGCAGCTCCTCTCCACTGCTGTTGCCTTGCCTGAAAAGATACATTGATAAATAGGGACACCAAATTTGCAAAGCAAATATGTCCAGTTCATTCAGTAGATTCAGCTCAACTCGTTTACCACCACAGCCTACATCTTCGTCTCCCAGAGTCTCAACATCCAATCGACCGATCGCTCACGGTCGTGAATACACCACTAACATGGCAAGGACAGCCCAAACAGCTCGACGTCGAGTAGTTGAAGATGAAAATCCCGATGAAGAGGACCAACAGGAGATCAATGGTAAACTCACGGAAGAGGATAAGGCACGCAGAGCGGAATTGGAGAAAATGCCCATGCAGGCTGAATTGAAGCATTTGGAAAAGCGGTGGACTAAGAAAGGTAGAGGCTACATCACAGAGCCCAAGGACGACGATGACATCCCCGAGCAGGTCATTAACTGGTACGAGAAATTTGCTCTTTGCATTACACGACAATACGACAACCAGAACAAGTACATTCTAAAGACGTCATTACAGGTCAATTCGCCAGTACTCAAGCAATACCTCAGAGAGATCATTGGTGACTACCCTGGACAATCGTTCCTCACCGGCAATGTAACCGTTGATTTTGAACCTCAATGCTTGTACCACTACCGACAAGAGCTACTTGACAAGCTTGCCAAACTGCCAGCCGATTCCGAGGGGGCGAGTCATCTCCAGATCTTACTCAAGTTCATCAATGAACATTTTGAGGAGACGATTGCTGATACCAAGAATTTCGCCGAGCAAGGCTTGATTTCTTTCGATCACCTATGGACGCTATTCCGTCCTGGCGTCAAGATCTTCAGCAGAATCCGGGGTCAGCCTCGAGTCTACAAGCTTAACTCGTACGGCTACAATTACGGCCCCTGTCCCCATCTCGCGCTAGCTGTCCAATTCATTGACTACGATGGCGATGATTTTGGTACCCGCAATACGTCGCTCTCTATTCCAAAGTTCTCTGGCGCTGTACCAATCACCGCCTTGAATGCTTTTCCTCTCGCTCGGCATCCCTCGGCGGTCCAGATCTCCCGCACTTTGATCGCTCGTGGCAAGAAATGGGAATCCATAAACGCAGCCGGTCAGTCCTTCATGGACTACAAAGGCGTGGCGGTGGACACCAGTTGCCCACCTCACCGCTATAATGTCGAGTCACGTGTTATGGTCGACACAGCAACCTTCCACCGTGTTGAGGCCGACGACGCCTTCAATGTCAACGCTTTGCCCCTCAGCGAAGCTCAGAAAGCCAAAGCAACGCTTCTTCAGAATGATCCTTTTGTCCTTTCCATGACGAATGGCGATGAAGACATGCTTCTGGTTGACCGTGAACCATTGACGGATGAACAGTGCATGCTTGCCACTCCGATGACAAGAGGCTTCAGCTTTACTGACAAACTCTTCCTGGAATTCTTTGTGGACCTTCTCACCGAGATAGAATGGAACACATCCTGCTTCGAGCAGCTAGTTTTGCCTTCGTCGCAGAAGGAGCTAGTGCAAGCATTGGTTGCAGAACATACCCAACGCCATGTAGGCGCCAAGTCTCAAAAGGGTGCTTTCGATGACATCGTCAAGAACAAAGGCCTTGGTCTCATCCTTGTCCTCCACGGGCCACCTGGTGTTGGTAAAACATTGACTGCCGAATGTGTAGCTGAGTTCTCGAAAAGGCCGCTGTACATTGTCTCTTCCGGAGACTTGGGCACGAACTCGAGTGCTCTTGACGCCCGCCTCACACGCATCTTGGACTTGGCGAGCACGTGGAAGGCAGTACTTCTCATTGACGAGGCAGACGTTTTTCTCGAGCGCCGGTCGCTGAACGATATGGAACGAAACAGTCTAGTGTCTATCTTCCTCCGCACTCTCGAATACTATTCCGGCATCCTCTTCATGACTACCAATCGAGTTCGCACATTCGATGACGCATTCAAATCGCGCATCCACGTTCCACTCAAGTACGACGAATTACCAAAGAGCAGCCGGGTCAAGATTTGGAAGAACTTTGTGGACAAAGTGCGCAAGGATGAGTCTGGTGTCGAAGTTGATGTTGATGAGGAGGGCTACCACAAGTTGGCAGAGAGCCAGCTGAACGGACGACAGATCAAGAATGTCGTCAGGACTGCGAAGAGCTTGGCTGGCTATCGTGGTGGAAAACTCGATGTTGATGCTTTAGCAAAAGTTGTGGATATCCAGACAGCATTCGAGGATGAAATGAACAAGGCTGAAGGAAACATTGACGAGGTTGAGAAGTGAAGGGTGGTAATGGGGTAGCATGCTATGTCATACACTAAGCGCGGTGAATATATGAGTGAACAAGCAGATTAGGTCAACTGGAGTTTGTGGCTGGGTCGGGAATATGGAGGATGGATTATACCTAGATACCGTAGTAGTTAGTATAACTCTACAAATATACCCAATGTTGCTGAAGGCACCGAACGTTGAACTTCCAGCTACTAGGCATCCATCCTTCAGAGGGAAGGGCTCCGCCAACGTGAAATGATTGGTCGTCCGAAGCTGTGGCGCAATTCGCACCTTCCTCACAAACCTCGCCGGATCAGTCGGTCGCTCTTGCTTTCTCTTCGATGGCTAAGAAACAAATTGATTCATTTACGACACCTACAATCTTCATCATAATCTGGATTTTGTCTCGCGTTCTATTCTCATGACACTCAAAAATATCGTAATTCGCCACGGGAAAACTTCTTCACCACACACTCTTAACCAATAGTCTCGAATTTATTCACTTGCCATCAAAATGAAGAAGGAGAACCTCATCACCATGACAAAGCTTCTGAGATGATCATTTCGCATCTGGATCAAATCGCTCACTCTGTGCATTTGAACTGACGTGCAGCACATATCAATATGTCCACCAACCACAAGAAGCGTCACCGACCTGCTGGCTATGGTGTTCCCCCAGGTGCACGGCAAGTTGAGCAGTTTCGAACCAAGGACTTCGACCGTGAGTCTGGTCTTGTGTACGATGAGGTGGAGGTCAAAGGTCCGAATGCTTACGATATGAGTTGGATAAGTAACTATAGGACTCCGGGCATTGCAAAGACTCGAGCACTACCAACTGTGGGCAAAGGGGCGAGAAGCTTGCATGAAATGGCTTTGAACAAGATAAGCAAAGAGTCACGTGAGCTTTCATCAGATGTACTTAAGGCAATACCATCTTCGGTTGGCCAGCTAATATGGGACAAAATCGTGGAAGAGTGAGTGCCAAGGTTCTGCCTTCTGATACATGATTGGCTGACCCCACGCAGTCACGTAGAAACATACCAAATATGGAGGACCTTTGCAACAGCCTTCGGAGCTGACTTTAGTAACCCTTCCCATCGCTACATGCTCGATATTAAGGCACCCACGCTCGACCACAACGATTATTACAAAGGCCTACAATCCAAAACACTCTCCTGGTTGGTATGCTTGCGTATCTCCCCCAAGCAAACGAAAGTCTCGGATCTCGTTGCAATCTCGCAAATCACCAACCTTGCAGTTCTCGACTTATCTGATGGCCAGCTCTACATGGAGACCCGACAATCTACCTTTGACCACCGAGTGATGAGATCATGGGCCGAACTTGCAAGCAGTCGTCTTGCTTTTCAGAATCTACGAGTTCTCATGCTCGGCTGGCAGGAAAAGCTTGGCGACTGGGTCTTTGACATGCTCGATGACTTTCCACTAGTGAATCTTTTTGTCGTGACAGACTGCCATCTCATCGATCACAAGAACCACAGAGACTGGGAACGATATGCTTGGGATCATGGATGGAAATTTATGCCTTCAAAGAGAGGTGTCAAACACCTTCGTACGCTGCTAACTGATCCCACATTTTTCACAGCCAATATCTCGAATCTCTACTACGAAAGTGTTCAAGCTTCATGTGAGGTCGGTCAGGTCCCGACACCTGGCTCTGCACGCCCCCTGCTAGAGTGCTGGCTTGGTGCCCCACGGGCTTGGTCCCACATAATCGACGATTTCCCTGGCACCAAGACTGTAATATTCCAAAGGAAGAACCCCGTTAAGATGGTGCATTCGCATAGCACTACACCAGCTTGGACTAGCAACGCTCCAAGGATGATGAACAGTGCTGGTTCTAAGCTTGACTCGGAGCTTCAATACCAGCCAAGCCATTCCCGAAGAAGACCTCTTAAGCAAAGTGTGGCAAATCTGCTTGCAGAGATGAGCTAAGTGACTGGTGTATGAAACACGGCCAATGGCTTGTGACGATCCGACTGCGGTTTTGAAAAGGTTAGCCCGGGTGCTCTACTTGCCGTTGTTGTTGTAATATCATTCGGGCTACAAAGCACACAATGATAAATCCACACATACTGCAGGTGCCTGCGTATATCTGTGCATGCCTGTATGTGCCGCCGTCTGCTTGGACCAAAAGTCCAGCAATAGGCACACCGATGAGGCAAGAAAAGCTTCCGATGGTAAAACCCCAGCCGATTTGAGCTCCGGTTTTCCGTGGATCAACGTTCATGTCTGCAAGCGTTGCTGGGAAGAACGACTGCAACGCATTTCCCATGAAACCATAGAAAACAGCCCAAACGTAAGCAGACCGCTCTGTTTTCACTGCAATCCATACAAAAGTCATAACGCTGACCATCAAGTTCACTGGTATCATAATTGTCACAGGGCGTACGCCTTTCCACTGCCTTTGGTCTGCCAGCCACATCGGACCAAGTCTTCCAGGAATACCAGCACCGTTGATAGCTAGGAGCAGATCGGTCGACCTTGAGAAAGTCAAGCCAAGGATATTTCTTGCATATGCTCCAACATAGAAGAAACCAAAGTACACGCCGAGGAAATTGAGAAACATTGCTATCATAAACAAGATGAACACTTTGTCTTTCAAAGCTTCGAAGTCCAAAATCCTAACGCTGTCCTTTGGCGGCAGTCGTTTGCTCAGCAGTATCTGTGAAATACCAAATAACCCAAGAGCAATGAATCCAAATGCGCGCATTGTCCAGCCAAACCCAACCTTCAGCAACATGTGATCGAAGAAGACAGGAAGGATTATTCCACCCACGGCTGAACCACAGAGTATCAAGCCAAGTGCTAGACTTCGCCTTTGAGGAGAGAAGTATGTTGCTACCACGGACATAGTTGGAATAAATATCAATCCATTTCCGATACCGACGCACACCCCATGCGCAAGCACGAGCTGGTAGTATTGTCGGCATATGCTGGTCAGAAAGATCCCAAGCACATAGAGAAAGATACCGAGCAACGAAGTCAAACGGAAGTAGCCACTGTCTGAAGCAGAACCGGAATATGCGCCAATAAACATCAGAAGAAATATTTGAAGCGTGCCGATCCACGATATATCGGAGGCGGAGGCATCGATATCAGGTTGAGATGCGTAATATGTCTGAAACAGTCCGAACGAGTTGATAAACCCCCAGCAGGTGAATACAACAAGAAAGCCACCTACAACTTGTCGCCATGCAATCCAACCACCGTCTGGAGGTGGTCCTGGATCAGCGAAATTCTTGCTTTGACGGAAGAAATTCGACTTTTCTTCCACATTTGTCGTGCTCTCGCTCAAATATGTCATTGCGAGACCAGGATTTGCCGCCATGTTGTCGGTTTGTCGCTTGTTTTCTTGTTTTCG
>Ga0115851_100352_pt1 | contig 19432 bp, 10 predicted proteins | sample InSIn2gowninarea_FD_83865 | JGI IMG/M metagenome (GOLD analysis project Ga0115851, IMG submission 83865)
TATAGACGACATTGTTAAGATAGACAGTAGTAAAAACAAAGACCCCAATAAAGTATATAAAAATAGGTAAAAACTGGCTCTAACTCTGTTACTAGAACCGAATAAACCTATTAGTATAAATAATGGAGGTAATATACTTTCAAAAAAAATATAAAATAATAGTATATCTAAAACCATAAAAACCGCTAGTAATAATGTTTCCAGTAATAAGATTATTATTACATAGGCTCTAACATTTTCAGTTATAGATGTTCAGTTGGATAACAAAGAAACAGGTATAATTATACCTGTTAATATAACAAAATATATAGATAGTCCATCTAAACCTAAATAAAAGTCAAAACTACTTATTTGGTGATATTCTTGTACAAACTGGAATTGGTTATTTGTAAAATCAAACAATATGTATATTGTTAAACAAATAATCAAATTTATAACTGAGGTAGTTAAAGCTACTAACTTTATTTGTTTTATTTTTACATCACACAAACTATAGGACATGCCTGTTGAAATCACAAATATACCAAATAAGGGTGTTAATAATAAAAGTAATAGTAACATATATAAATTATAGTTGAAATCTGAATTTCCCTCACAACCTCTTTTATACACATTATGAGGTTTTGGTTACACCATTTAAACTTAAATGGTAACAAATGTTTATTAATTAGATTTAGTTTAAGGGGTGCTATTTATAGTTATAATTGTCTCGCATGCGCATGTAACTGTAAGCAACCACTTGTTATAAAACACACCGTTTAGAATAGTGTTATGTTACTAGGTATTATTTCGAAACTATATAAAATACAAGGCACTAAAACTACAAAAGCAATAACGATAGGCAATAAAATTGTTCAACAAAAAGACATTAGCTGATCAAAACGTATTCTTGGAAAAGAAGCCCTAACTCATATAAAAACAAAAATCATAACACAAGTTTTTAATCCCAAGCTTAAACCATAAAATCCCCCTTCTATGAGAGGATTGGAAGATATGGTTTCGTAATTGTTAGCTATATTGTTTATGTAAAAATCAATATCTATATATTGTAACAAGGAAATTAAGGGAATAAAATTAAATAAATAACCACCCAAAAACAAAATACTTGTTAATATACATATTAATACTATGCTGGCATATTCAGCTAAAAAGAAAAAAACAAAAATAACCGCTGCATGCTCTGTCATAAAACCACTAACAAGTTCAGACTCAGCCTCAGCCAGGTCAAATGGAGCTCTATTAGTTTCTGCAACTGAACCTATAAAAAATATAATAAAAACGGGTAATAAAGGTATTATAAACCAAATGGCTCTTTGGGCCTCTATATTTACAGTTAAATTTAAACTACCGGTTAAAAAAACTACTAACAGAATAGCGGAGCTTAAAATTAACTCATAACTTATTAACTGGGCTGTACTTCTAAGCGAACCTAAAAAAGCATATTTAGAATTAGCAGATCATCCGGCCAAAAGTATTCCATATGTAGATAAAGAGGAAACTGCCAGCATGTAAAGTATACCCAAATTAAAATCAGATATAGCTAATCCTGGACCGTAAGGTATAACAACATAACCTAATAGGGAAAAAACTAGTGTGATTATAGGCCCTAAAAAAAATAATACTATATTAGCTTGCGTAGGCGACACATACTCTTTTAAGAGCAGTTTTAAAGCATCAGCAAATGCCTGTAATAACCCATAATAACCTACTATGTTGGGTCCCAGTCTTCTTTGCATGCTTGCCATTGTTTTTCTCTCCGCTATTGTTACAAATGCTACACTCAACAAAACAGGTATAACTACTAGTAAAACCTCAACAAGAGAAATAAGGGTTGATAAATACAGCATAAGTAAGATAAAATATAAAGTTGGTCTAGACACTAAACTAGTCTTAAACACTAAGCTAGTAGTTTAAAATTTTCTAGATTTAAAATAGTTATACTCTAGTGTAGAATAGACAAAATAAAAATTTAATTAATTTGACATTTTATACATTAGAATTAATAAGTTATTTAATATTAATTAGATAAGGCTATAAACAATAAACTCTTATCTAGGAATCGAACCTAGATCCAGATATTAGAAGTATCTTGCTCTACCATTAAGCTAATAAGAATAATTCTTTTTAAATCTCTTCACTTTTTTTCCTGTTAATTTTTGTTATTTAAATCTTTAACAATTAAATTTTACAATAAAAAGGTTACAAATAAATTAAAAAGGGCGAAAAAAGATAATTTAAATAAATAAATGTTTGCTTGTGTATCAGCGTTTTTACTTAATTATGTTTATTTTTTTTAGCAAACATATACTATGCCACGTATAATAGTAAAAAGGCCATCATTAATGCAAATAATCCAGTAGCTTCGGCAAAAGCAAAACCCAGAATAGCATATGAAAATAACTGACCTCTTAATGAGGGGTTTCTAGCTACACCTAATATTAAGGCTCCAAATACCACACCTATACCTACACCTGCACCTATTAAACCTGTTGTAGCTAAACCTGTTCCTATAATTTTTGCTGCTTGTATCATTTGTTATGTTATAAATTTAGAAAATGTGTTTCTAACCTGTTCTTTGTTTACTGTTTCTTTGTTTTGTTTTGTTTTTAAACTCTCCTTTTTGTTTCTAGTTTTTCTTTTAGGTAGCCTTAAATTAGTTTACAATATATTTAGGGTATAAAAAATACAAATATAGACTCAAATTATTAAAAAAAAAGGTCGAAAACGATTATGACCTTTATTAGATGTAAAACCAGTTTTTTGTTTTATGGCAATTTTATTAGACAAATTAAACAAGGATAAAATTATGGAAAAATTTAAGGGATATGGAGGAATCGAACCCCTGTTATAAGATTTGCAATCAAACTACAGAACCATCTGCTACACAACCCTGCCTGTCTTTAGCTCCATATTTATTAAAACGAAGCGTCAGCCAGACTTGCTAAAGTTTTAGCAAAAGGGGGAATGGTATGGAAAGGAAAGCAAAGCAAGCAAAGACAAAGCAAGGATAGGATAATAGTAACTAGACAAATTATGATCTTTTTACTCTTTTAACTGAGTGATCTGAATCAACAGAGTGATCTGAATCAACAGACAGAGAACGCTTTCTACTAGTTGCTACGGAATTATCTATTGCTCTTGATTCTGATTGTGTGTTAACTAAGTCCAATGAAGACGCAGTGGTTAACTGTCTATTGGCTTGACCTGCTGAACTTAAGTTAGGTGTTCTATTTCGTTCATTTAAAAGACCACTAATTGAACCAGTTTGTCTTCTGATAGCTTCCGTCACAGGTTGGTTTTCAGGTAAACTTGTTTGAGGTAAGTTTGTTGCTGACCCACTAGGCGGTCTGCGTGCAAGACTCTCTCGATATTCTATCGAGGTTCTTTCATGTCAGGTAGTTAAAGACCCTTGTCTATAGTTACGTGGAGCTGAAGAAGCTTCACTTGCATTATCCTCATGTGAACTTACTGGATCTAAACTAGAGTCACGGTTATAAGATCTTAAGGACTTTTCTGAATCACTTGAAGAATCACTTGAAGAATCACTTGAAGATTCTTCTGAATGACTTGAAGAATCACTTAAAGATTTTCCTGAATCATTTGGTATATAAGAAGAATCTGAAGATTCAGTTGAAGATTCTTCTCGGTCACTTGATATATAAATAGGAGTTGGAGCTTCTTCTCGGTCACTTGGTATATAAATAGGATTACTGGAGCTAGCTCCAGTAGCTGCAACGTTAGTATTGGAAGGAGAAAGGGTGTAATCTAAAAGATCTGGTGATTCAGCTCTCGCCCTAACAATAGGTTGAGGTGGTATATAACGAGAAGAATCAACAGGAAGAGTTAGAGAACTAGATTTAGGACCACGGTTGCTAGGTATAGATAAGTCCGCCATGGGACTAGATGTTTCAGAAACTTTTGCAGGTACAGGTGCAGGTGCAGGTGCAGATGCTGAGGCATATGCTGAGGCTGGGGTTATGAACCTAACCTTTTTAGCTCTAGCAGGGTCTAGCCCATCTGATACTGGATTTAATGCCGGAACAGATTTTGGAGCCCGAACAGATTTTGCTGGAATACTTGAAGACTCCGGAGGCATAATTGGCATTTGAGAGCTAGAAGAATCTGGAGGTGTAAGGGTAAGTTGAGGTACAGAATAATCCGGAGGTGTAACAGTAATTTGAGGAGCAGTAGGTTCCGGAGGTGTAATTTTGACATTAAAGACCGGAGTTTGAGATAAAGCACTTGAAGACAATGGAAGACTAGAAACTGGAGCACTAGAGGCTGGAAGACTAGAAACTTGAGATGAAACACTTGAAGACACTGGAAGACTAGAAGAAACTGGAAGACTAGAAACTTGAGGTAAAACACTTGAAGACGGTGGAAGACTAGAAGCTTGAGGTGTTGAATCGATTGGAATATAAATAGTTCCTGTTTGGGTATTCATATATTTGATAGGATTCATAAGAGGAACTGCTAGAACGCGACATAGTTCGGGCTTTTCGGCTTTAAGTCGAACAGTTCAAAATTTTTCAGATAGAATATTACCATCAAGATGTTGAAGCTGAATACGCCCTGTAGCACGGTCTTGAACTATTAGATAACCTAGTTCAGGTGCAATTTTATTTCTTAAACTTGGTATATGAAAATTAGGATATTCAATACCAAGTTCCTTACAAGCAGCTTCTTCAGCTAGAGCTCCTCTAAGATTAAACATTGCAAACGGCTCACATCCCGCTTCAAAAGCTCCAACTCTTGCTTTGAAATCTCTATGATATTCTTCACGATATGCCTGTAAAATCATCTCTATATGTCTTCTTCTACCCACAAATCTATCCTCAATCGCTTCCCTTGCTTTAACGCGTGATATTTCCTCCAAATGGGCTAACAAACCAGGTGCCTGTTCATTTATAATGTCATCGACACTTTTTTTGTTATGCCCTAGTTGTTCTGCAACATACTCGGGGTTTGATCAATCACGTAAAATATCTTGTTCAATCAATCTTGCCGCAGTTGGTTGAGGATTTGAAGAAGGGTTACGATATAGACTAGTTCTACGCTCTGTCAACAACTTTTCGTCGTTTAGACCTATTCCGGCCTCGGGTAAACCTATCATACGTATTTGCTTCTCTCTTAAAAGAGACTCTTCTTTAGTCATACTAACTAGATGTGATTTTCGTCAGTCCGGATCCATGGCAGCCACGATTTCCTCGTCTCTTTCACGTATAATTCTATTTTTTAAAGATAAAAACTCTCTTTCAAAAGATTCCCATGCATATGCTCTATTTCTTCTGTATTCTTCAACATAGAGATCGGAGCGTTTTAACCGGCTTCGTGTAAAATCTTCCGGTTTATCTCTAGTTTCTTCTTCAGTACGTGGCGTAGTTCTAGGATCAAAAACTTCGTTATACGCCTCTAAAATGTCTTTCATGTTTCATGTTCCTTCACGTTGCTGCTCGAGTTCTTTTTTATATGTATTCTCGAGGTACGCACGCATTTCAGCTCTTTCTTCCCTACTTCTGATATGACAATCATGATTGTAGCTAGGTCAGTCGTCAACAGGTAAACCACCAGCCATCAAGTCATTTTGTAACGCAACTGACATAAAATTACTCCTTTGTTTGTCCGATAAAATAGGTGTTATAACATCAAGATAAGTGGCGGGTTTACTTTGATAATCTGGAGTATATGTTAAAGGTAAAAAAGAAAAAGGATGAGGTCTAGTTAGTTCAGGGCGAAGCGGGTAATTTTCAGGCACTCAACCGCGTCGTTTTTGTCTAATCTGTCTTTCCGCGTCCATTGCGCGTTCATCATTAGCTCATCTTTCTACTACCTCAGCTTTGTGGTGAGAAGACTTACGATCCTTGTTTAACATTTCGTCTAGAATAGGACCTACTATCGCTTGAACAGCATCCTTATGCTCTTGAGGCTTATCCTCAATATTGCCATTCAACATTGCCATTCTTTTTTTAACAAGATCCAAATCTATATCTTTATCCACGTTTTCGTTTATGTCTAATGCGCTTTTTATAAAACCTAAACCACCTTTTTGAGGGTTTAATCTAATATCCTCATACTTAAGATAACGATCTGTAACTACGTCTAGAACGTGTGGGTAACGTCGCATGTGACTAGTCAATTTTTTACCTTTTGCATCTACATCATAAACCTCCAAACCACCAAGCGGAGTATTAAGCGGTTTTATCTTTGTAGTAACCCCCGTCTTCTCATTATATATATCAGCATATGGCCTATCAAACCCTGCACCCACCTGTGGCTTATTAGGTGTATGTTTTCAAGAACCGTCAAGTAATTTTTCGTACAATCCGTTTCAATTATTAAAATGGTCGGTTTTTGTATGGCATTCCTTAAAATCTGAGGCGTTAGGATCAAAAGGAGCCTCCCCACGTTTAGTTCATTTTAAATCAACTTTTTTTTTAGGTTCACGGGGTGTTTTTTCTTGTTGCTCAACATATAATGTAGTTCTGGTTTCTTCTTCATTTGTCTCATCTGAAGAAATTGGATTCACGCCTTGTTGGGCCGAAGACTCTCCGCTTTGAACTGGACCTCTTAACTCAGCTGTTCTAGAAGATTCCCCTGTTTGACCTGCATCTTCCCTAGAAGCAGCTATGGCTCGCTCTAAATCTGCTTCAAACCTAGAATCAACTTCCTGATCTAGAGCAGGATCTAGAGCAAGAATTTGATTTTGTCGTGTTACCCTAATGTTGTCACTAGCCGACTCTTCAATTGCAGGCATTTTACCTCGGCGTTTTTCGCTCATTAACTCAGGATTATTGTAATCAGAATCATTGTAATCAGGGTCGATATAGTCGGAATCCGACGAATCCGACTCTTCCACTGCACGTCTTTTACCTTTACCTTCTTCGTTTGACTGTTCACGCTCTAATTCTTCTTCTGCAGGTCTTTTGCCTTTACCCTTTTCGTTACTCATATCATGATCCGATGTTGAGCCATCCTCGCCTGGTCTTCCTCCAAGCATAGCAGTGGTTAAACCTTTAGTTTTGTCTGACGAACTAGTATTCAAACCAGTTATTTTATCTGAAGATACACCAGGCACTTGATTAATAACATCATAATTGTTAGGTCAAACTGTCATGATAAAATCAAAAATGATACGAGCTATTTCTTGTGAAACATATTCATTCATAAAACTAAATTCCTTGATTAATTGAAATGTTGGTTGCAGTATAATGTATGCCTGCTCTAAGAAAGGAGTAATATGTTTTATTACAAATTCTATTTGTTGTTCACTAATAAACACGATGCCTTTTAAATATAAACAAAAAAACAAAAGAGAACTTGTGAAACTAACACAGCATGTTATTAGAAAAAAGAAGTTTTTAGAAAATCACAACTTATTAAAAAGCCGAAACAGATTATTTTGTATAGGCAAGCTTACAAATGCATGTGGTTTAGGAGGACTGTTTAAACATCATTCTAGGGAGTTATAAGCCCTGTTTAATAAAGTTTGCAGCAAGTCACTATAAAATAGGGGACTATATCAGGGATATCTTGATGAGGCTTCGCCTTGTACCAGTTGTTTATATAAAACATAAAGAAACAGTCAAGTCGCTACTACAGAAATTATAGATCCAAAACTTGATACATAATTTCACCCCGCAAATGCGTCAGGATAATCACTAATTCTTCTAGGCATGCCTTGTAAACCAAGAAAGTGTTGAGGAAAGAAAGTAAGATTAACACCTATAAAAAATACTCAAAAATGAACTTTGCTTAATAATATGTCATAAGACAAACCTGAGATTTTTGGTACTCATAAATATCATGCACTAAATAATGCAAAAACTGCACCCATTGATAGTACATAATGGAAATGAGCTACAACATAATATGTGTCATGAAAAGCAATGTCTAATGAAGCATTAGCTAAAACAACACCACTCAATCCTCCTACCGTAAACATAAACACAAAGCCTAAAGCAAATAACATAGAAGGTGTTAACTCTAGCGCTCCTCCGTAACATGTAGCTAGTCAACTAAATATCTTTATTCCTGTAGGAACCGCTATAATTAGCGTTGCTGCTGTAAAATATGCTCTAGTATCGACATCTAATCCTACAGTGTACATATGATGACTTCACACTACAAAACCTAATACACCTATAGACATCATAGCATAAACCATACCTAAATAACCAAACACACTCTTATTAGAATTGGCTGAAATAGTCGTACTAATTATACCAAAACCTGGTATAATTAAAATATAAACTTCAGGGTGGCCAAAAAATCAGAAGAGATGTTGATATAATATGGGATCCCCTCCTGCTGCAGCTTCGAAAAATGAAGTATTAAAATTTCTGTCTGTTAGTACCATAGTTATGGCACCGGCTAACACTGGTAGAGATAATAGTAATAGTACCGCAGTTACTACAACCGCTCAACCGAATAAGGCTAATTTATGTAATCTTATTCCGGGACTTCTCATATTCAGTATTGTTGTTATAAAATTTAAGGCTCCTAATAAACTACTTATCCCTGACAGATGCAGAGCGAAAATAGCTAAATCCACACTTGGTCCACTATGACTTTGTATTCCCGAAAGTGGAGGGTACAATGTTCAGCCTGTTCCCGCTCCGTTTTCTATTCCGCTTGCAAATAGAAACAACAATAGGCTAGGAGGTAACAATCAGAAACTTATATTATTAAGTCTAGGAAAAGCCATGTCTGGTCCTCCCACTAATAAAGGAAGTAAAAAATTACCAAAGCCTCCTATCATCGCTGGCATTACCATAAAAAATATCATTACTATCGCATGCGCCGTTACAATACTATTATATAATTGATTATCAGCTATATACTGTACACCAGGTCCTGATAATTCTAGTCTAATTAAGACAGAAAAAGCCGTTCCTATTAATCCTGAAAACAAGGCAAACATTAGGTATAGGGTACCTATGTCTTTTGCGTTGGAGGATAAAAATCATCTTTCTGTTCAGAGTGAAATAGCAGACTTAGTGATATAGTTGTTAAACCCGTTTTTTTCAAACCCGTTTTCTTCAGTCACGCTTTTTTTTGTGCTCTCTATACTCGCACCCACTCTATTTATCGCTTCAGTTCACGCTTCAGTTCACGCTTCAGTTCTCACTTGCGCTTCTGTATTTTTTTCGTCATTTTTTTTGGCATTTTTTACGTCTAAGCCTAGACCTGTGTTTCCTTCTATGTCTCGCTCTATGCCTCGCTCTAGGTTTTGGTGTTGATGTTGGTATTGATGTTGATGTGGGTCTCCAGAGACGGGGGTCATAAAAATCGAGGTAAGATAAAAACTTTTTGGTCAGATTTGAAATACAACGGAAACTAATATTATCGCAGCTAAATTTAGCAACGTCAATGACAATGTCATTGTCATCATTTTTGTGAAAATGATTATTATAATCAAGGTTACAAAGACCTTTATCGTTATTGTGAACGCTGAGTCCAACAACGCTACTTTTTTGCTTGGTCCTATTTGCTCTCATCTTGATGTTAAAGATTTAACGATTTTGAATATTTTAAAATATCCTGTCTTGATACCTAAATTTGAGATTGTTTTAACCAGACTGAAAACTTGTCTGCTGTCTATTTTAAGTGCATTTTTGCCCAGTTCAAAGGCAAAACCTATCACTAAAACAAAAAAAAATATAATAATAACTAATAAACCATAAATGTCGTTGTTATAACTGCTGACAACATAAGGATAAACTAATAATATTTCCAGGTCGAATAGAAGAAATAATAGCGCAAAAATAAAAAAAGACACACTAAATTGTGTCCTGTTTTGGCCTAAAAACGAGTGAAAGCCACATTCGAATGTACTATTCTTCTCCTGGTAAGGATTATGAGGGCTAACTAAGAGAGATATCATTAGTAAAAGTCCTGTAACTATTAATATTATTGTTGCATAAGTCATATTTTGTTGTTTTTGTTTGTATTTTATATTTCCGGAACCGGAATAATTGTAGTTAAACATAAAAAGGTTCTTGCTATTTGAAATTAAAGTAGATTTCTAAGAAATTAGGAAAAAAAACAGGAACAAGCAATTGAGAGTTTTATTTTATTTTTCATTATTAGTTAGTTCTATTAATGTATTTTCCAAAAAGGTAACGCTAGGCACTATTATTAAGAAATGAGCAAAATAAAGCGCTGTAGAAATTTGCCCAAATTCTATAAAAGGAGATTCTACATGTTTAGCACCCAATTCCATCAGAATTAAAAAATTCGCTATAAAGGCAAAAAATGCTATTTTACTTAATGGTCTAAATTGTGACCCTCTGAACTTAGAAAGATCTGTGTAAGGCATTACTAGCAATATTAAGATAGCAGAAAACATCGCGATAACTCCTAGTAATTTATTAGGTATAGATCTTAATATAGCGTAAAAAGGTAATAAATATCACTCGGGTACTATAGCAGGGGGAGTTTGCATAGGATTAGCCATAACATAATTTTCACTGTCTCCTAAATAATTCGGCATAAAAAATACAAAAACTGATAATACTATAATAAATATAAAGATAGTAATCAGATCTTTAAATATAAAATAGGGAGCAAAAGGTAATCTATCATAGTTACCGGAAATACCTAAAGGATTACCTGAGCCCGCTGTGTCATGTAAGGCAATTAAATGCATTAGAGCTAAAGCTGCAATAACAAAAGGCAGGACAAAATGTAAAGCAAAAAATCTATTAAGAGTAGCGTTGTTAACACTAAATCCCCCTCAGATAAATTCCACTATGTCTTGTCCTACTCAAGGTATAGCACTCATAAGATTAGTAATAACTGTTGCACCTCATAAAGACATCTGGCCGTATGGAAGAACATAGCCTAGAAAAGCTGTAGCCATCATAGTTATAAATATTATAGTACCTAAAGTTCAAACCAAAGTTCTAGGCGCTTTATAAGACCCGTAATATAACCCTCTACCTATGTGTAAGTAAACTATAAAAAAAAACGCTGATGCTGTGTTGGAATGTAGATACCGTATTAATCATCCATTATTAACATCACGCATGATATGCTCTACACTATTAAAGGCTTCTAAAACACTTGGATTGTAATGCATTGCTAAAGTCACCCCTGTTATTATTTGTATTACTAGACAGAACGCTAATAATGAACCGAAATTTCATAAATAACTAAGATTCGATGGTTGTGGTGAGTCTATTACGTATGAATTAACCAGTTTTAAAAGGGGATGGCTCTTTAAAATTCTCATTATTTTTAGTTTTTAATCATAATTTGTTTTCTTTTTCTGCCAATTTTTCTTATTTATTGCTTATTTTTATACTGTTTATGCTGGTGTGATTACCTTATGAATATATTTTTTATTATTTTTTTTGTGTTGTATGTACGTCATACACACTAATGCATTTTAGTGAATATTTCAAGTAGAGACTTATTAAATATTAATAATCTATTATTGTTCATAAAGCCATGATACGAACTTTTCAATAGATACAGACTCTATGACTATTGGCATAGAACTGTGTAAAATACCGCATATTTCTGAACATTGTCCATAAAATGTTCCTTCTCTGTTTACAAGTACAGATACTTGATTTAATCTACCAGGATATGCATCACATTTTATGCCTAAAGCAGGGCAGGCAAAAGAATGTATAACATCAGCACCTGTAACTATAAATCTCACATGAGTCAACTCCGGGATAATAACTCTATTATCCACTTCTAACATTCTTAGACCTCCGTCTTCTAAATCTGATTCGGGTACGAGATATGAATCAAATTCCAAAAATCCATTGTCTGAATTTAAAAAATCAGGATATTGGTAGCTTCAGTATCATTGATGTCCTTCTGCAAACACACACATGGCAGGATCGCTCACTTCGTCCATTAAATATAATAATTTAAACGAGGGAAAAGCTATAAATATTAGTATTAAAGCAGGGGTAATAGTTCAAATAAGTTCTATTAAGGTACCATGATTTAAATATTTATGTGAAATAGGTCTAACATGGCTAGAATAATTTCAAACTACTGAAGCTAGTATTCACGCGACACCAAACAGTATTATTATAAGGTAAAACATAATATTGTCATGTAGTTCTACTAACCCTTCCATTTGAGGTGTAGCGCTGTCTTGAAAATAAACTCCTCACGGTCTAGGTGCATCACAAGACTCAAACATATTTTTTAACATTAAATAAAACATTACTCTAAACTTGTGTGTTTGTCCTTTTTTTATTTTATATAGCCTACCCCTTGGCCAAACGCTAAAAAATATAAAAACAAAGCTATTTTTATATTATGTCAAGGGCAGACTAATAACTAGAAGACAGATTTGTGATACAACTATCTAGCCAAAAAATTTATATTAGACTGGTTACTTTAAGCGATTATGTTATATAATTACCTACAAGGTAGAATTATAAACGAAACATGTAACTTTATTATTACTTTTGTTTGTTCCGCCTCCCTATAAAATTTTACACGATTTGTCTGTTTGGTTTTAAAAACATTTACAAGACGAAAATAAAACCTGTGTGATCTTTAAATATAACAACTTAGCCTTTTATTGAAGTAAAAAGACCTAAAAGTATTAGTAAAAGTAAACTGTTATTGTTTAAAGATAAATAAGGAATAACTATAAATAGGATGAGTCCTATTAATATATAAAGAGCATATGATGTAATAACACCAGTATCTAGACTAGATATATTTTTACTTAAACTAACTAAACCTTGTTCTAGACCAAAGGGGCCAAGTAATTCTACAGAACCTTTGTCCAAAACTTTGCTTGTTTGGCCTCCCAAATCTAATATTGCACCAGTTATATATTTGTTATAAAATAGCTCTATGAACAGTCGTTGATTAAAAAAACCGAAAAGATTATAGCCAAAGCTTGTAAATTTAAAGTAAACAAGAAGCTTAGGCATAAATTCGCACAATATAAGGGAAACTATAGTAAAAAACACAGTAAACATAACAGGTAGAAGTTTAAATAAAGGTGAAACACCAAACTCAGTGTCTATAAAGATTTCATGGCTCGGGTGAACAAATAAGCTATTATCTGCAAACAGGTCTGAACCCAGACCTATAAATAGATCTTTAGTTATAAAACCAAAAAATATAGAAAATATTGCTAAAATGATTAGAGGTATGCTCATAAAAATATCACCTTCATGTGCCTTTTTATAGTTAATTAAAGGACCGTTGGGGCTAGTTAAAAAGGTTAAAAATAAAATTTTAACTGAGTATAAAGTAGTAAATATAGCACCTATTACTGCTATGTAATAAACAACATTGCTAGAAAAACAAAACTGTCCATAGGCAGACTCCAGTATAAAATCTTTAGAATAAAATCCTGTCATAAAAGGAAAAGCGGCCAGACTAAGAGAAGCTATTAACATAACAGAATAAGTTAAAGGCAGAAAGGTGATTAAACCTCCATATCTTCTAAAATCTTGGTTGTCAGCCACAGCATGTATGACAGCACCAGCCCCCAAAAATAAAAGTCCTTTATAAAAAGCATGATTTACTAAATGGAACAAGGCAAGATGATATGAAGACAACCCTATAGCTATTACCATCATACCAAGTTGGCTCATTGTAGAGTAAGCTATAACTTTTTTTATATCTTGTTGAAATAAGCCGATAAGGGAACTAAAAACAGTAGTTATGGCTCCTATTCATAAACATAATACTAAAACAGTTGAGCTATATTCTATTAAAGGAGATGTTCTCATCAGTAAGTATACACCGGCAGTAACCATTGTGGCAGCGTGTATCAAAGCGGAAACAGGTGTAGGCTGAAATGTTGATTTTCATTATAATTTTAAATTAAACCAGTACGATGATAATACTCAATAACTTACGCTATTGATCGGACTATATCTTCAATTAAATTTGATTAATAGTTTTAATTAGGGATTTCATAGTTGTTAAACCTTCAACTGTAAAGTGTTTTTTATCTTTAACTAAAAAATAAACTTTTAGTCATTTACAGTAAGAAAGATGTTTTTTAGTTTTTAAAGGATTGCTTTTTATATAGTGAAGAATTTTATTTAATTTTCCGTGATTTACTACAGTAGTAAATCCATTATAACTTTTAATGTTAGTACCATAGCCATTTAACAGCTCTGCTAAATTTTTACTAAATACCATATCATTTTTTTTTTGATAAATTACATATCTAACGCTAACTATTGTTTTACCTGTTGTTTTACTTGTTAACACAGAACTAGTAAAACAGCCTTTAGCATCTGTAAATCCTGATAATCATGCATTATCTAAGTTTAATTTATGGTTGGCTTGCAAACATAAAATGTTAGTTTTATATTTTTTATTAAAACCTTGCACTCATAACTTAAATTGACTCAATTTATAACTGGTCACGATATTACCATTAAATATTTCAATTAATTTTAATATACTCTTTTTATCTATAACTCTAAAATGATGAGTCTTTTTTACTTTATCCTGTCTAGATACGGATCCATAACCTAGTTGTTTTTTTATATAAAACAATATGTCGGCATCTAGACTAGATTGTGTAACTTTAAACTCTAAAGAACCGTCTTTATTTAAAATAAAAGAGCCGTCACCTTCAGTAAAACCTACAAATCACCATTTAAACTTTTCATCAAATTTAATTGCTTCGCGTGTAGTCTCTGAGGATCCTTTGTTTAAATCTGATCTAAAGTTTCCTGCGGGTTGTCCCTTTTCTTGAATTTTACCGAAGCTCATTAAATGAACAGAGGACCAAGAATTTATAACAGGATATTTCCGCATATAGCAAAGTTTAAGGAGAGCCCTAAGAAAAAAACCCTCCATAGCCATGGGCAATCAAACATGTAATCCTATTTGAGAACTTTTGGCCATAGCACCTATTAAGAGACAAACTCCTATTAAGGTAACAACATTTTCATTCATAAATGGGGCAAGTGCAAAAACTGTAAAGTAGTCAATATTGCCAAAAGACCATAATATTGCAAACATACCTATAGTTAAAAAACAATCACCAACTCTATTGGTTAATAGAGCTGAAATGGAACTTTGATTAGCAGCTATTCTGGTAAATCAAAAACTGACTAAGAGATAAGAACATATACCAACGCCTTCTCACCCCACAAACATCAAAAGAAAATTATCAGCTGTTACTAATATAATCATCATAAAAGTAAACAAACTCAAATAGCTGAAAAATCTTTGGTTGTGCGGATCTTGAGCCATATAACCTATTGAATAGATATGTACCAAAAAAGAAACTATTAATACAGGTATTAACATGGAAACAGTTAAGCTATCAAAATTAAAACTTCAAAATATATTTAAAGATTCAGAATCGATTCATCTAAAAAGTTGGATCGATACAGGTGTTGCGTTTAAACCTACTTCAAAAAAAGCGGTCAGAGCTAATAGGGTTGTTATTAGTACACAAAGAGAGGTCAAAATTTGCGCTCCTGTAACTCCTACTTTTCTACCTCAAAATCCTGAAATTATAGATCCTAATAAGGGTAGCACTATTATGGCTAGATACATTATTTAAAATCTATTGCTATAGTTCCTCTTAATCTATAAAAGGCTACTAAAATACCTAAACCTATCGCTGATTCTGCTCCAGCTACAGCTATAACATATACAGCATAAGTTTGGCCTAATATATCATCAAAGCTAAGTGAACTTATCAATATCAGAAATGTTAAAGCCAATAGCATAATCTCCAATGAAATTAGCATTAATATTATATTTTTTCTGTTTAAAACGAAACCCAAAATACCTATTAAGAACAATATAAGTGACAGATTCATTATTGGAAAAACAATTATTTAATCATATGTTTAAATGATAAAACCTTACTCTAAATACTAGGTTTCATATGTCTTATTTGTGGTTTTAATTTATTTACACCAATGTTTATAGTGTAAATTAAAATACTTATAGTTTATTTTATAACTATTTTTATTTATTTTTTTTGGAAAAAACTGTTGGACCTGTGGTATCGAGAGGTATATCCGCTATACCAAGCTTATAAAGTATTAATAAAATAATTACTATTAGAATTCTTAACATAATAACAAACAATCAAAACGGAACAATATAAGGACCTAAAGGTTGTATGTATTTGAAACTAAAAAGTCACAAGCTTGCTTCTATGTCTTCATATATAACCCTAGCTTTTCTACCGCAATAAAAGGCCTTAGCCTTTATTTTTTGGAAACAGAGGTTAGAGTAATTTTTTACAGAAGTTATAGCTAGCTTAAATCAGCTAACCCCTCTATTTAAACACCTAATCGTTTTACTTGTAAAGTTTTTACTTGTTACGTAAAAACTGACGATTTTTTTTTTAAGTTTTTGCATCACAGTTTATATTTATTATTTTCTTACCCTTTTCTAGTTTACTTGTCTAGTTTATTTATGGGATTTTGCGCTTTTTACTTGTCTTTAGACAATTTTATGTGAAGATCTGAATACCTTTTATATTAAGCGAGTGAAACACGCTTTATGATTAAATGAACAATTTTTAAACAATGTTTAAAATTGTGTATTAATTTGCTTTATGTTTAATTGCCCGTATCTTTAGTTTAAACCAAGAGATGATTTAAATATTTTGCACAGGACAAATGTATTGTAGTTTAATGTAATGTAAGGTATCCTCGGGTTATTACGATTCGAACATAACTAATTCTCAACCCAAATGAGATGCCTAACCTCCCGGCCCTAACCCGTAAGATATATATAATATATCAATCAATTAATAAATCAGTTAATTAATAAAAGCGCTAACAGTTAAATCTGATTAAAGCTAAAATATTAGCCAGGCTTAATAAAGCTTGGGGTGTAAAGATGAAAAGTGAAATCATTAAAGTAAGATTAGAAATAGTTATTGTTAAGTAACTTGATAAAATTGTATTATTGTGGTTTAAATTGTTTTTTTCAACAACAAATCTATCAGTTGTTATGCAATAGTTTGATTTATTGTTGTTATCTTCCAGTTTAGCTTTATAATCATGGTTGTGAAAAAACATTTGTCTAACTATATTCAAGTAATAAACAGCACTTATAACACTTGTTAATATAGCAGTAAAAGTAAGAAAGATATAACCACTGTCTATGGCAGATGATAGTACCATTTGCTTAGCGAAAAATCCTAGAAGAGGGGGTACACCGGCAAAAGAGAAAATGGTTATAGCTAAACTTATGGCTAATAGAGGATTTATGTGAAAATATCCCTTTAGCTGTCCAATTAGTTGTATAGGGGAATTATCTTTATCTAAAATATGTTTATATTTGCTATTTTCAAAGTGACTAACTGAAAAACCAATAGCTAACAGTAAAATAAAAGCATTTAAATTTGTAATAGAATATTGTATTAAATAAAAAATAAAAGCTTGGATAGATTCTACACTATTTATAGTTAAGGCTAATAGTATAAAACCTACATGTGAAATAGTACTATAGGCGAATAATCTTTTTATTCTAAATTGAGTTAAGCCTAGCACTCCCCCCACAATTAAAGACAGTAGGGAACTTACTAGTAAACTATAAGTTCAAGTAAATTCAAAAGAAAAAAAAATACTAGTTGTGTAGTGTAGCAGTTCTAAAAGAAATAGAAAAATAGATATTTTACTTATAATAGCTACAAATGTCGTAACTATAGTAGGTATAGCATCATACACATCAGGAGATCAAAAATGAAAAGGTGCTGCGGAAACTTTAAATAAAAAACCCACAGACATAATTAGCAAAGAGAAATTTAAGTAGTAAGACTTAGATAAAAACAATATATTATTGTCATTAGAATCCGATATACTAGTAACTATATATAAACCGTCAAGATTAGTTGTACCTGAATTTGCGTATAATAAACTTGAACCTAGTAATATAAAACAAGAAGAAAGTCCACCTAACAGAAAATAAGTAAGTCCTGCTTTTGTGGCTGACTCTGAGTTTCTGTATATTGTACATAACAAATATAAGCCATAACTTTGTAATTCTATAGATAAAAAAACAGAAACTAAATCACTAGTGGAAGTTAACAAGACGGCCCCTGCTATTATAAATAATAAAATTAAGGGATACTCTATTATTTTAAACTGTTGTTCTATGTCACTAGCTGCTCGTTTTTTATGAGGTATGTATTTATTAAATAAAAGTTTAGCTATTGCAGAATATTTTGCTGTTCATGACTTTAAGGGATAGAACGCTGTTAGCTGCAGAATAATAGCACTTAAAACAAAAATAAACATATGAAAAACCTGTGTGTTGCTTGTAGAATGGAATAGACCACCGTATAAACCTATTCCTCTATCTATAGCCGAAAAATGTAAGCTAGACAGGGCTATCATAAAAGAATAAAGTAAAAGCACAATAACTATCCGGGTAAACAATATAGATTTATCTCGTCTTAGTGTGACGGCCGAGGATTGTAATAAGTATATTAGGCTTAATGATATCATTTATTTTTATTTAGTTTTGCTTGCTGAAACCTAGTTCACGCTTACTAATTGTTTGCAAGCCTCTCTCTCCACCCCCTTTTCCCTCTAAGCAGAAAAACTATTATACACACTTATATATTCTAACAGATAAATTACTATTTTTTGTTTTAATGATGATAAAAAAAAAATTACAATTTATTTACATAAAGGTAATGATGGAATTGGTAGACATGAACAACTTAGGATTGTTTAATTTTATTAATTATATCCGTTCAAGTCGGATTTACCTTATATTACTAGATAAATCAAGCGAGAAAAACAAAAAGAAGATTACTAGTTATTGTTTTGTTAAAATATATATCTATCTCTATGTTGTAGACTAATCGGCAAGTCATAAATTTTTGGTATTTACTATTGAGTGTTCGAATCACTCCAACATAATAACTAATAAGGGGTAAAACAAAAATTTTTGTTGTAATATGTTTAAACTTTATTTTTATTATATAATAAAAAGACCAAATACAAATAAGGGTGGGTATAGTTCAATAGGTAGAACAGCTGTATGTGGCACAGTATATTCCTCGTTCAAGTCGAGGTATCCGCCTATCAAAACCTAAAAAATATAGTTTACTGGAAGGCTAACAAAAAAAAAGCTAAACGGGTGATACAGCAATTATAAAACTATATTTTAAAAACCTTGTTAAACCGGTAATCCAACTCCAATACCAATCATTTATCTAGTTATAATTTTAAAGCCTGGATAGTTTAATAGGTTAAAACATTAATTTCATGCATTAACAATGAGAATTCGATTTTCTCTCCCGGCCCAATACGGTAAAAAGTTGCTCTATAACTGTTTAATTAAAACAATAAACAATTATTACCAATAATTTATGTTTATAAGTAAAAATAGTAATTTATCTGTTAGAATATATAAGTGTGTATAATAGTTTTTCTGCTTAGAGGGAAAAGGGGGTGGAGAGAGAGGCTTGCAAACAATTAGTAAGCGTGAACTA
>Ga0115851_100353_pt1 | contig 19431 bp, 17 predicted proteins | sample InSIn2gowninarea_FD_83865 | JGI IMG/M metagenome (GOLD analysis project Ga0115851, IMG submission 83865)
AATGAGATAGTTTCTAGATATATTAAAGGATGTACTATGTGTGCTACAAGCAAGCCAAGTAATAGAAAATTAGGCTTGTATACTCCACTTCCAATTCCTCTTCGTCCTTGGGAAAGTATTCCCATGGATTTTGTTGGGGTATTGCCAAAGTCTAGAAAGGGTCATGGTTATTGTATGTAGTTGTGGATAGGTTTAGTAAGATGTGTATTTTGACACCATGTAATAAAAAAGTCATAGCTGAACAAACTGCAAATTTGTTCTTTCAAAATGTATGGGTTCAGTTTGTGTTACCCACTTCTATTGTGTCTGATCGAGATTCTCAATTTTTTAGGAAGTTTTGGTCAAGTCTATGGGAGTTAATGGACACAAGGTTAAAGAAGAACATGACATTTTATTTGCAAATAGATGGTTAGACAAAAGTGGTCAATAGGACAGTGATACAATTGCTTGGAGAATATTGTAGCAAGCATCCCAAACTTTGGAATGATCATTTGTGTTATGTGAAACATGCTTAAAACCATGCAAAACATTCTTCTACTCAGAGATCTCCTTTTGAGACTTGTTTTGGTTTTATACCAAAGTCACCCTTGGATTGTGTCTTTGGTAAAGAAATAACAGTTGATAGACATAGTGATGTGGAAAAAGAAACCAATTTCATTGAATAAATCTAGGAAATTCACCAGGCAGTATAGGAATAGCTGGAAAGAAGCTAAGAAAAGTATAAGGCACGACATTACAAGCATCGAGTTGAGAATAGTTTTCAAGTTGGTGATCAAGTCTGGTTTTACATCAGCAAAGAAAGATTTCAAGGGGAAGGTAAAAAGTTGAAACCAATTAGATATGGTCCCTTCAAAATACTTGATAAAATTGGTGAAAATGCTTTCCGCCTAGATCTACCAGCTTATATGCAAATATATTCAGTCGTAAATGTTGAAAACTTGAGGTTGTATGAACCTTCATTGATTGAAGATCCTGAAGAGCAAGGTCAACTACCTTCCATTGAGGATACGTTGCCTGAGTATCTTAGTGAGTTACAGGAGGACACAGTTCTTAACAGGAGTATAAGAACTTCGTGATATGGGAATGTTGAGTATCTTTGAGTTGGACTCAAAGGTACAAATCCAAGTAAAGCACGATGGATAGAGATTGGAAAAGTGAAGGAACTTTATCCTCACTTACTCGATAGCGAAAACCAACTTTTGGTGGACCTAAAGCTTCCAGTGGGGAGGAGTGATCCAAAATGGATTCAGTAAAGCCTCCAGATGAAAAGTATTCAAATACAGGTGAAAGTGGAATCATGTTGAAGTGCTCATTAATACAAAGCCAACGACACAAACAATGTGTAAATATGAGTTCGAATGAACAAATTAGAGCCAATTAATGATTTAGGCCAAAAAATTAATGCCTACGTTAGCAGGACATGTGGCAATGCAGGAAAGAGTCATTAGTTCTTGATGATGTTAGCACAGAAGATGATGTCGTAGTCTGTGATTGGTTCATACTACAGGCAATGGGATCAATAACAAGGGCACATATTGTGTCGAAACATACAAGTAGTTATCATGGAAAATGGATGCAATGAGATTATTCAAAAGAAGTCAAACTCCTTTGAGTTTCGGCAAAGAAGCGATAAGTGGTTTATCATGTGCCTTCAAGGCAGGAAATGGTTTTCCAAAATTCTATGCGATTGCACTCAGCAGTTGACATGTAGCATCCTGAAACCGCTTTCTCGCATGCCTTCAGAGAATTAGCAGACGTGCTAGTTGGAGTGCGAGATCACGTGACATCCGTCAGATCCCTTAGGACATATCAATGGTGCAGATTGCCTGGAGTAGTTGATGAGCAGGATACGATAGCCATCAGATTGTTTGATCTCGAGATTAGCACCAGGAAAAGGCCGGATGGTTGGGGTCCACCCCGCACCTACCGGTCTTTTGGTTAATACTCTATTTTTAATGTAAACATATTATGCAGTGATTAGTGTAGTTTGTAAATAAATGTGGTATATTAATACGATAACATAGAGAAAGTTGACAGAGTGTGTTGTGAACCATTCTAGGGGTCTGGAGGTCAGAGTGTCCAAGTACGATTGAGTGTATACCTGTTTTAACTCAAAGATTCGAGCTAAACATAGTGGTGAGATCCATTTTCATGGTTGAGACTCTGTTTTTGAGCTCACACCTATAACAACCATTTGAAGACATAATAAAGAGGTCGGCACTGGAAGCTAAAGGACTAGGAGACGTAGCTAGTAAGTTTGGTGAACTCCTTTATCAATTTTGGTTGTGTTGGTGTGTTTGATTGTGTTTTATAATTGTTTAAGTGTTTATGTTATTTTCAATCTTATCGATCCATTGTACTAAGTAATATAGGTAACTTCACACATAGTTTGTAATACATTTTTCAATATTGGATTACCCTGCGATACCCCTTAATTCAGTTTCCTTTCCTTCCCAAAAAAAATTCAAGAAAAGTTCTTGAAAATTAAAATCTATCCTCCCTATAGATTGTAACCATTGGACTCCTAGTAGAACATCAAAACCACCCACTGGAATGGAAAGCATTGGACTATTCAATACACATCCCCCATGGTTAGCTTGATAAAATGGCACTTTCTGGAGAAATTTATAGTTCCTTCATTTGCAACCATCACTTGACACTCTGGCACTAAATATAGAATGAAATTCAAATCCTTGCCTGTCTTACAATGAATTTAATTATGGGTACTACCCAAATAAATCAACACTATTAAGTTTTTATGCTTTATATATATCCTTCTTTCTTGAGATTTTGAGGAGTGGTAATTCCCATTAATGCATTACAAGGTATGGGTAGATTCACTTCTTCATTATCTAATGTTGGTTTCTAGTGTACTTCCTCTTATTTTGATGTTTCTTGTTCATTTTCTTCCTCCTCTTCACTATCTATGTAAAATAATTTATTCTCAGCACACTTATGACATTTAGTGTATTTTCTATCACAATTATAATAAATTCATTTTACTCCTTTTACCTCCAATTGTTGTGGTGTCAACCTTGTAGGTTGTGGAAGACTAGGAGAAACAACACTTCCATATTTATAGTTGTAAGTGGTATATTTCCTTGTTGCCATAATTTTGCTTTCAACTTTTCTTACCACCCTGAATGCCTTCTCCAATGAATTAGGTTCCCAAAGGCAAACCTCATGTTATATGTTATCCTTTAAAGTAACTATGAAGACATCAATCCTATTTTGCATTGGAACATCAGTTACCATGATATTTAATTTTTGGAATTCCTCAATGTGATCCACCATTGAACCCTTTTTTTTTTAGGTTTATCAATTGGCTAAAGAAGGTATTATTCTTTGTATCCTCATAATGTGTTATCATTTCCTCTGTAAAAATTGACCAAGTGACAAGAGGTTTATGATAAAAAAATCCATCGATACCATACAAAATTATTGGGTCCTAAATATAAAGATGCAGTATGTACCTTTTGTGAAGGTTTTGCATCATGTAGATTGAAATATTTCTCCATCTATAGTATCCATGTTACCGAATCCTTGTCATCAAACTACCACATATTGATATTTGGAATATGGATGGTATTAAACCAAAATTTAGAGTCTATAAAATCATGATTCACATTTGTTTTATTCTCATCACAAGTTTTGGAATACTTTATCACCATTGGGAATCATTTCTTGTAGAAACTTTGTCAAGCCTTCCTTCAAACCTTCCATTTCTGCTTTTAAACCTTCCTTCATACCTTCCATTTTTGTTTCTCAAAAATCATTCAAGCCTTCCATGTCCCTTTTTATTTTTGATTCTAAACCATCCATGTTAACATTCATCATAGATTCCAATTATTTTTGGTTACTATTTGTGAGAGTAAAATTTGTTGCACTTGATCTCTTAATTTTGATATATCATGTTTTGTTTCTTCCCCTTCTTCATGCATAATATTAGAGAATTTTGGTTTCTTACTGGATGTATCCATTTTTTCATTATGAGGCATATTGGAAATAATGATATATATTCTTCACTATTTGTTTTGAATCGCTTGAAACTTATTTTTCAAGCAAAAGTTGTGAAAATTTAAAAAATACACACCTTTTTGCTTGTTTTTGGGAGCTTGATCTTGAAACTATTGTATCTTTGTAATTTCAGCTTTCCAGGGTCTAAAATTTAGTCATTTGGTAGCACCTCGAGTCTTCTTTCCAACTCCATAAGTAATACCAAAATTGGATTCTTCAATATATAGTTATACCAAATCTCCCATGATTACTTGATTATGGAATTGTTAAGTAGAAAAAAGTTGTATGGGATGTCATGTGTTCCTATTTCAACCTTTAGCCCTAATAAAAAATAAATTAAATCCATTAAATTTCAGTGATTTTTTACCAAATTCAAATTCGATGCCTTAAATGAAATTTATGATGATTTTCCCTAGGTCACTTGTTTGAGACTTAATTATGGAGCATGCATAAACCCTAACTTCTTCGGACCATATCTCAGAAAATATAACAAACTAAGTTATGAAATTTCTACAAGAAATTCACCAAGATTTTGGCTCATTGTGGTTGAAATTATAGCTTCTTAAGATTTGTAGAAAAGAATTTATAGTGAAAATTCTAATATGCCCTATTTGAAGAAGCGAAACCCTAGAATCCAAAGCTTTGAAACCAAATGTGATACAACTAATTCATAAAACATAAGAAAATATAGATCAAAGACTTGAGAAATAGTCTCTTCGAGGGGGAAACCTCCTTTACATCACATACATGAATAATTCTTGGATGATACCTTCTTGGTATATATAGGAGTCTAAGGGGTCATAATATAATCAGATCCTACATAACAATAATAATGTAATAACACAACAATAACAATAGTGGGCTTCTATGAGGCACAACAATAAAAATATGGGGTCTACATGGACACAAAAATAATAATAGGGGGATACACTAATAATAACAATAATGGGCCTACATTCTAATACGAGCCTTACACCATCACCAAGGTTATGGGTGACAACGATTTTGAGCTAAGTATCCCCCCATTCCTTGGCCCACACCCAATATTCAATGTGGACCACCTTTCACCATACTTTTCACCATTATTAGATAGATCATATATTGTTGAGTAGCTGAAACCAAGAGAGATCAACCCATATTACATTGAAAATGCCACAACTGATTGGATCATGGACGCATAGGTCTAGAACACTTTCCAATAGAGGATATAGTTTTATCAGGTTGTCAAAACTAGCCGACTCTTGCACTAGGGAAAGTGGCTCACTAGGGACCAATTTCAACAAAAGTTTCCCCATCTCATGGAGGAATTCAACTCAATGGGGACTGTTGCTTCCTAAGGGGGGAGTACTGATCTAGGTGGATATTAGTAGCAACCTGCCTATTCCACTTAGACCCCAAGCAATGTTTCCTTTAAGTTTCCTATTTTTTAACATAGTTTCCTATTCTAGTAGTTTTGTATTTTTGGCCTTTTTCATGTCTTAAAATTCTAGAGCCATTTCGAGGCCCTAAGCAACATTTTATGAGGAAACATGTGGTTGAAAAATCTAGGGCATATTAATTAAGTGATTTCTCTTCTATTAGTAACTCCTTGTGACTGATTTTTACCTTTTTAGATTAGGATCTTATTTTACATAGGTTATTAGTGTTCTTATTCATCAAACAAATACCAATTCATAAACCATAAAGAGATAAGAAACACATAATATAGGCTATCAACAAAATCTCTCACTCTTTGAGAGGATAACCTAAACAAATTCTTCTTCTTATAGATATTTCAATTGATGAATACCAAGACCAAGGCCCTTGAAGTATTTTCCACTCCAAGACCAAGACACAAATCCTCCTTTAGTCAATGATGTAAACCCACTAGTCCTTCTTCCTTCTCAACTTCTCTTTGACTTCAAATTTATTCTGAATTTCACTTATTTTAGTCTCCCAAAAATCAGAAACTCAAACTCATGCATAATATCTTATTTTATGCCTTGTTTTCCTTTGCTTTAGTAGGAGATATATTCTTTTGTAACTTGACTAGTAGTATACCCTTGTTTCCTCCTTGAATTACCCTTCCAATAGGTCTGTAATAACTTTAGCCATTTCTTAACTAGAAAGACAGTCCTTTTACTTCACATATGTGAAGGGAGATCACCTTAAAATAGTCCCAAAAATAGAGCTAAAGACACCATTTCTCCTTCCTTTCTCCTCGCTAGTTATAGGGATTCTTTATGATGACCTTCACACTTATTTATTTCGTAATTCATCCACTAAAAATATGATCTTGAAATAATGCCGAGCTTCCCTATATATAGTTGTTTCCCATGTTAATTAGTCCACTTGATAGGTGGATGAGATGACGTGTCCTTTGAAGAGATATTATTATTTCTTTCTTGAAGTCGACTTGAGGAGGAGACTTTGCTTAACCTGGGAGGGCCTTCCTATACATTTAATGACTCATACAAAATTGTAACATTACCAAGAAGGCTCCTTTATCCACGCCATAAACTAAAATTGACTTTTATGACTAGATGAAAAATCATAAAGGCTCACAATGGGAGCCATCACTAAAATAAAATTCCTTTCTCATGATACCCATGAGACAAGAATTACAAGAATTATAGTTTTCTTATTTTCATCAATTACATAAAATCATAATTACACATGTCATTATGAAGACTAAACCTAGTTACACTTTTCAACTCTCCTTCTTAACTAGGGAGTTATTCATAATGGTACTTGGTCATTCTCAATTTGAGTAATTTCTCATAAGAAGAGTCAGATTGACAGCCCATCTATGTAGCATCATGTACCAACATTATCACATAGAAATGCCTTGAATAACAACTATACCTCTCCATCATATCTAAGCACAATGATGGCAAGACAAATGATGTACCAACACCCTCATCATTGTCTCTCTCGGAACATGCCCCACCTAGGTTCTCAGGGTGTGTTCCACCAGGACTATTCTTATCTTGGATTCCCAGTCCTTAAATAATACCAATCCTCTATGACTAATCTTATCCTGGATGCCCTATCTCATCCTCAAAGAGTATCGAATGCCAGATGTTTAACCAATCCTCCATTCTGTCTTCCCAAGTGAATACAAGAATGATGCGTCTATCTCTTCCTATTAATTAGGGATGGTATATATTCCAATAAAGGAATCTACTCATTCCTATGAAAGGAATGTACCTAAGCTCCCTCTTGGCTTAGGGATTTCCAAGTTTATTCCAAGTAAGAAACTTTTTTCCACACTCCTTCTTAATTAGGGACCTATAAAAACTCCTCAGGTGGAGACAATGGGACAAACGACTACTTGAATAAATCCTCTTCATGATTTCATGAATTTATTTTAGTTATCTAGGAGTCTTCATGTTTGGGAATTATACATAGGGAACCGATCATCCATTACTTTCAGCCATGAGTCAACCATGTCATCATTGGAAAGTGATCCATTAGTCCATATATGGCCTTCCTTCATGCCGTGTTTACTTAAGTAATTTTCATCCTACTACATGTGCATGGGTGGTGGAAGACATCCATAGATCTTCTCTTGGCAGCCCTGCATAAACCCATTTGGATATTTGTAAAATTAAAGGAATGAACATTAAATAAACATTACCTTTGTGATGGTCTTTAATCATGACATCTTCTAGTTTACATCAACATCCTGCATACATATCGACACATCTCCCAAATATATATATATATATATATATTGTTAAGGGTCTCTTTCTTTTTCATACTTCATCAGAGTATTCATATCTTCCATGGAGATATCCTACTCAAATATTCTTGGTTTTTTTGATGTTGATTTCCTTTACCATGGTTGCATATTCCATGATTTATTACTTCCTTTATTCACACATTTCATTCCTAAGAGATTCAAATAAGAGTTCCTCAATTATAGTCAATCACCTCATATTTCATATGGGGACATATTATGTTGATTTCTATTGAATGTGTGACCGATGCATTCCTGCATCCCTTTGAGGGAGGAGATCCTTTCTTTTGATCACACTCTTAAGATAGAGCATTGGTCCATGTTACCTGCAACCATATGACATGAATCTTCGAAATAGAATGTAAGAATACATCATTTTCCTTTGGGTCATCTAGACTTCCTACAACAACTTCCTTGATTGAAAGAGTTTCAATCCCTTGATCTGCTTCACTTTTATGTCATCATACCATCATCCCATGAATTCCAAAACTTTGAAATTCTTGATGAAACACTTTCTTCCCCTTATGATTGGTGAACCTTTCAATGAAGATTCCATTAGAGAATCTTAAGGATCTAAAGTACCCCCATCAACAAATGTTTCCATTTGACATATGTATGATGAACCTTCTACTAGATGACCTTGCCACTTGTGTTTTTAATGAGATTCCCAAGAGCTATATCTTTGACTTCCATATATTCTAACCATCTTTCATGCTTCTCTATGATGATGTCCCGAGCTCTTACTTTCAATGCTTCTATGATGCCTTGATACATCCCATCATTTTACTTAGTGAATTATGACAACCATATCTTAGAATAATTAGGATCTTGAAAAGAAATTATGTGAGGACACCTATCTCAATAGTGGAGATCTATTACTTCCTCATCCTTAGATTTAGTCTTTTCAACTTCCTCCACTTCCTTCGTGATGTGGGCTTCTTCTCTTTCTCTCTCTCTTTTTTTTTTATTGTCCTTCTTAAGCTTAGGATAATATATCCTATAGCTCTGATATTATTGACAACCATAACATTGTATTTTAGCCATGTTCTTCTTCTTTTTATGAGGACCAAACTTTCGAAATTATCCCTTTATTTTTGTCATTGAAGCATAAGCTTGATTTTTGTCATCTTCTCCCACATCATATTTGGCCTTTAGTCTAGATTATTCAATATTGCACAGTGACCATAGATCCTAGAATGGAGTAGCTTCTTTCATCCTATAAATACTTGAAGTAAAGTTACCTCGCTCCTTCGGTAGTGCATTTAATACAACTGTAGTTATTTCTCTACCAGACATGACTTCTCCCATATCTTGTAGTTGATCCTAGATATCAGATATCTTCATAACTTATGAGGTTATTCCATCTTCCCTTGACATATTTAGCTTCTAAAGTTCTTGCCTTAATGAGATGTCTTCTCTTGCAGTGCTTACGAAATACAACTCTACTAGTTTATCACATATTTATTTCGAGGTTTTGAGTTTAGAGACATATGGGATGAGGGGATCCTTGATGGATTATATGAGAATCCTTTGATCTATAATTTCCCCTTTCATATACTTAACAAAACCTTGAGTATCTTCCTTTCTTGGTTTAGTGATAGAACCTTTGACATGTTCCATAACCTCATTTTCAATGAGATTCAAATATGTCCTTTTCTTCCATGCAAGATAGTTTGAAGCCCTAACCAATTTGTTTCTTTCCTTGCAAAAAGACATTTTTGATAGATTCATATGTGAACATTAATATACTTACTTGATAGGATGCTCCTTCTTCTTGCCACTTCCTTGATGTTGATGATGATATAGAAGATAGAAAACTTCTCCTTGATGAAGGTAGTTTTCTTCAAGAATGATCCTTGATCCCACAAACATTGAGATGATGCCACCATTTTATCTAGCTTAATTTCGATGAATAGACTTCAAAACACTTTAACTTGAGTAGATGTAGGGTTTTTTCCTTGTCCCTCTTGATGGTGATCCCAATACGTCTTTGTAGAAATCTTTGATCTAGGGTTATGATGCTTCATTTGAGTTCAAGATGATATTCACTTTGATGCCTTCCTTGAGATTTGATCCTTTATTGTCCCTTGATAAGATTCCCTTACTTGAAATAGGCACCTTAGCTTTGATACCATGTTGAGAAATGTAGGGCATAACAATTAAGTGATTTCTCTTCTATTAATAACTTCTTATGAGTGATTTTTACTTCTTTAGATTATGATCTTGTTTTACTTAGGTTATTAGAGTTCTTCTTCATCAAATAAATACCAATTAATAAACCATAAAGAGACAAGAGATACAAAATATAGGCTATCATCATGGGCCAAAATCTCTCACACTTTGAGAGGAAAACCCAAACTTCTTCTTCTTATAGAGATTCCAATTGATGAATACCAAGACCAAGACCCTTGACTTATTTGCCACTCCAAGACCAAGACACAAATACCACTTTAGTCAATGATAGTCAACTTACTACTCCTTCTTCCTTCTTGGCTTCTCATTGACTTTGAATTTCTTTATACTTTCACTTATTTCGGTCTTCCAAAAATTAGAAACTCAAACTCATGCATAACATCTTGTTTTATGCCTTTTTTTCCTTCACTTTAGTAGGATATCTTTTATTTGGTAGCTTGAATAGTAGTATACCCATTTTTCCTTATTGACTTACCCTTCCAATATGTCTATAATAACTTAGGCCCTTTCTGCACTAGAAAGAACATCCTTTTACTTCGCATGTGTGAAGGGAGATCACTTTAAAATAAACCCAATAACAAAGATAAAGACCTCACTGATCCTTCCTTTCTCCTCATTGGTTATAGGGCTTTTATATGATGACCTTCACACTTATTTACTTCAAACCTCCTTCACCGAAAGTATGATCTAGAAATAATGCTAATATGCCATATATATATATAATTGTTTCTCATTCCAATTAGCCAACTTGATAGGAGGATGAGATGGCGTGTCCTTTGAGGAGATATTATTATTTATTTCTTAAATCCAACTTGAGGAGGAGACTTTACATGGTCTTGGAGGGACTTCCTATACATTTAATGACTCATACAAAAGTGTAACATGCCCAAGAAGGCTCCTTTATAGATGACGTAGACTCAAATTGACTTTTATGACTAGATGAAAAATCCTAAAGGCTCACAATGGGAGCCATCACTAAAATAAAATTCCTTGCTCATGAAACCCATAAGACAAGCATTACAATAGTTTTATTTTTCTTCTTTTCATTAATTACATCAAATCATAATTACACATGTCATTATGAAGATTGAACCTAGTTACACTTTTCAACACATGAAAACATGAGTATTTACCTAATGTTTGTAGTCAAAATTTTTTGCCCAAAAATAAAACTTTCTAATGGGCTATTGTGCATGCTAAAAAAAATTCACATGCCAAAGCTATAACCCTATAAAGTTACCATTCTAACTAACCCCATCGGGGCACATACCATTTAGTGCTTCATCTCCTAGGGTTAGGATTTTGGATATTTAGGGTTTCTCATTTTTTATTCATGATAAAAATTCCTCTGAGCCACATTGCCACATAGTTTAGAAGGCATGTAGCCATCATATCACTTCTTAGACATAAGCTACCATTACTCAAGCTAGTTTTTTTTCATTCTACATGTAAACAATTTTCAACATTTTTTATTTATCGATTGAAATTTCATTTCAATGTATCTTTCTGTTGTTGTTTAAATATAAATTTCCTTTCATTCCTTCTTAAATCCAGACCATAGATAGATGTTATAACTTTGATGAGCAGGGACATGTAGCCAAGGACTGTCTGCTACCAAAATGACTATGGTGTTCATATTGTTGTGTTAACACCCATGCAAAAAAAGATTTTTGTGAAATAATAGCTTGATGGGAGGAACATAATATATAAATAGGAGCTAATATGATTAGTTATGATCCACAAATCTAGTATCAACATAGTAACCAAATATTAATATTATACTTGCGGGGGGCACTGGAACTAGTTCTGACAAGGATTCTTCTTAGCAGCCTATCATAAGAAAATATGAAGGATTCACAAGATAAATATGATCCCATTCAAAAGAGGAGTTACTATAAGGACACTATAGAAATTTTTAGGGAGATAACTTCTTCCTCTCATTTTCCTAGAATTGCGGGCTCAGAAAATAGACAACCATTATTATTTGACAAAATATCACCAATTATTCCTTGGTTTTCTTTAGAATATGCCAAACCTATCGCAATGTTGTTTCATTTATTTCTTGATATCCTGAATGATGAATAAATATCACATCAATTACAAATGAAGTTGAAAGGGTTTATGAGAGATGAGGAGTTATCACAGTAACCTATCTCCACTAATTTACCAGAGATTCACAGTCAAAGGGTCAAGTGCAACAAAAGGAGAAATGGGAGAGATTTTGAGAACAATTCTCAAATTGTAGGGTATCAAATTAAGAACACTATGCTATATCTAGGTTTTGGAATTAATATTTTATTTGAGAAGACATGGGAGGCATTAAGAAATCCTAGATTATTTACCTCTCAAATTCATGTGTGGATGGCCAAGTAGTGCTTAATATTTCTTATTATGTGCTTAGAAGATGTAGAAGTGGATGTTGTTGGTGTAAAAACTTATGCACATTTTTAAGTTATTGATATCATTGGAGATAAAGATCTATATATGACCCTATTACAATTTGATTGGGATTTTTTAAAACTATGCCACAAGTGATTTGAAGAGAGAAACTATGAATTTTGAAGTTAATGGAGTCAAAGTCATTCAAGATTTTAATTCTTATCAGGGTCCTAAATACACGCAGCCTATTGATGACACAAAAGACACCAATGTTCTTCACCAATTATATTAGTTGACCACTAGAAAAATGGAAGATTATATCAACCCTACAATAGATGGAGTTATTAGTTGGTGAAGTATTCAAAACATAGAAGCACGTTTTGATGTTACACTTGAAGAATGCTGGCAAGGAGATCACAAGTTATATTCCTGAATACGTGCAACTGCTTGATTTTCTCAATGGATTGGAACAAAGGTAAGACATTATCTTAGCCGTAAAAATCATGTTCGTGTAGATTCTTTTGTATAAGATATTGAGATCAATCTTTTGAAGGAACACCAATTTCCCTTCATGGATGTTATGTTACAAGAAACTCCTACCTAATAGTGGGCTACTTATCACAACAATCTTACATCTTGGGAAATGGGAAAAAACTGCTCTTCTATGTAGATTCACTGAGCCAGAAAAGGGAGTCCATGTTGATTCTTTGTATTAGGGTCACACCAATCTTAAAAGGCATGTTTAGGCTTGTGTTGAAACATGGAAGAAGAACAAGGTACCTAATAAACTATGGGTAAGTCACTTGGTTCATACTTTAGGATCTGTTCCCAAGGATTGGTACTTGAAGGAAGAAATGAGGAGACAAACTTCTAGCTAGAATGAGATGACTTCTCAGTTTTATGCTGATTTCAATTTCTTAGATGAAGACTCTCGGAATGTAGAATCCTTGAAAGCAATTAATCAAGTTATTTTTCCTACTAGGAAGCCTCATGAAAAATTCTTTGATAACATAGGTTCTGGGACTATACCTAATTGGAGATTCTAGATGGATGTTGCTTGCAAAAAAGTTGATAAGGAATAAAATGAGGATGATTTAGAGGGACTGAGGCATCCTTATTTTAAGGATTATTAAGGAAAATGAAGTACTAAGTATAAGATCCCTTAAGATACTCCTTCTTGGCTTCTGATGAGAAACCTAAGTTGGCATTTATAGGAGACTATTACTATGAGTAGACAACCAAGGAAATATTAGATCTACCTAAGGAGTATGAGGAATTATTTCCCGTGTCATTTTTAGAGCTAAAGGGTATCAAATGAGATCTAGGGGAAATGAAAGTAATTCTAAAGGCAGATGTTTGTATGGTAAATAATCATCCACATTGATTGAAAACTAGGGTTAATGAGAAAATTAGGAGGGAGATCAACAAGATGCTAGAAGCATGACTTGTCTTCCCTATAGATGAAGCTGAGTGGATAAGTCACATAACCATCTAGGATAAGAGGGATTTTAAGGAAATTAGAGTTTGTTTCGATTATCGTAGTTTAAACAATGCATGTGTACATGACTCTTTCCCTACTCCCTTTAGTGATGATGCCTTAGACATGTTGCAGGGTAAGAAGCTTATCACAAAAGGGCTCTCTCATTATCATCAAGTATAGATTATGGAAGAAGATAAGAAAAGTATTACTTTTACCACATAATGGGGTTCCTATGCATATCATGTGATGCTAATTGGACTTAAGAATGCTCCTACAATGTTTTCTAGAATTTTTATCGTAACTTTATGAGAAAATATACACAAGTTCATGGAAGTTTATATGTATCATTGGATTGTTTATAGTATCTTGAAAGCATTCAAGATTGCTCAGAGTGATGTTTGACTAATGCAGGTAGTTACAAATTTCTTTGAATATGAAGAAGTGTATTTTTTTGCGTACCATTTGGAAACTTGTTAGGGAATATTTATTATAAAGCTAGTGTATTAGTTGATCTAACTAAATTTACTATCATCATCAACATGCCACCCCCAATAAATATTGAATAGATTAGATCTAATCGTAGACACATAAGTTATTACCGTAGGTTCATAAAAAACTATGCTTCTATTACTTCCCCACTAGAGAAAGCTCTGAAAAAGTCTGATTCCTTTGTATGCAATTCTCAGTGTAATGCTGCATTCGAGACATTAAAGGAACAAATAGATAGTATGTTGACTCTAGTTTACCATGACTAGAATAAGGAGTTTCATGTACATATTGATTCTATAGGAATTTCCCTTGGTGCTATTTTGGAGCAACTTGGAGAAAAAAAAATATGGTGTTGGGGTTATAAATTGTTTAAAATGAACAACTATTCATCTAACATTAACTTATGAACTCGAGGATTCATATTTTATTCCAAAGTAGTTGATAAAGTCTATGCAAGGGATTGACAAAAATTAATGCTGGTGCTATATGAAGTAAACTAAAATAAATTCTTTCTTGTGCAAAGGAGACTAATCCTAGATAGAAACAGGCACAACAACTAATTTGAAAACAACCTCTATATCTACATGAAATCAAACCTTGCTTACAAAACTAGAATTCAAGTGCGCACCTAGTTGTTTGTATTACTCTAAATCAAGGAACAACAAATGAAATATTAATTCAAGACTTAAAATTGTTTAAGTGTTCTCGAAATAAAATTAAATAATAGTAATATCTTAATAAAAAACAATTAAAAACCAAAGGAACAACAATAGAAAACTAAAGGAACAACAACAAAAAACAAAAGGAAAAAGAACCACCTATTCAGGAAACATTGATTAAGAACAATCCATTAAATCCTATTATTTTCTAAAATATAAATAAGATTTTCAATAACTATTCACTTCCTAGATAAAATAACATTAACCATTTAAAAAGGAAAGAATGCATAATTAAACTAATTTACTATACACATATAAGGAAACACTTCATCTAGGAAGTGGGCCCAAACCACCAAGAGTCAAAACACCTTTAAAAGAGACTTAGATCAAGACAAACAAACAAAATTAATTAATAAATATTTTAACTACAATCTTCAAAAATTAAATACAATCAAGTCTTAGTTCACTGTTCTATCTTCAAAATTATAATTTATCATCATCCCCACGAGAGGCGTCTTCCTATGCTTTTATAATACAAAAAAGAAGTTACAATAGAAGATCGACTAGATAAGGAATGTCTTGAGAATTAGAGGTTCTTAGGATGTTATTCCTAAGTTAAGATGAATCTTCTAGCTTTGATAAGAAAACCAAAAGTTTTGCTGCTGTAACTAACTTCATATTTGGGAACAACTCACTTGAATTAACTGAGGATCACCTTGGATGAATTTTCCTTGCATTCAACTTCATAATCCTTGTTGTAACAAAATATTATCCAACCTATCATTAAATCAATTCATAAATGAAACAACCTTTTCCCTCTTATTGAATCATAATTGTATAAATAAATAGATTTACTAAGGTCTAGACCATATGAAGAAAATAATATAATTATTAATAAAAAAGGATAATAATTTGATATAAAAACCAAGGAATTAAATAAGAAAAATATAACAATTACAAGGCCCAACATCATCCCCAAATAACTTGATTGCATATCCTCAAGCAAGTATCTTCTAGAGAGAAAATAAATAATTAGCATGCAAGGCAGTTAGGGAGTAATCTTCATAAGTTTCCTCCCCTCTATACCTGAATCCAGCTGGATGCTTGATTTCTTTGAAAGACAAATAATGACTTTGTTGAGAAAAATAATTATAGGATCAATAACATGATAGTGGAAACCAAATCATGGGGCACCAATACCTACAACGTGAAAATTGCAATATAGGAGTGGACTCTAAAAATAACTTGCTAAAAGTTATGGAGGCGAAATGGTTCACTATTTTTAACTTGTTGTGAAGATTTGATCCATCTCATTTTATCCCCTTTTACTGCATCTTCTTTGATGTCCTTTCAATACTCAAGCTCAAATATCAATACCCTTAGATGAATATCCTTGAGTGTAACGAGAACATTCAACTTTTTAACAAAGCTCTTATGCTCATAAAATGTAGTGAATGCATTCTCCAGCTCCCCCTACCCATAGCTCATATTTTGTCACATTTTGTTCAAAGGTAATGCAGGCCTTTCACCATTTTACCTGGTTCTCAGTGAAGGATATAAAAGATTGAAGCTAAATGTATTAAAAAAATGGCACAAGATTCTCATCCCTTTGCTTCGTTAACATGAAATTATGCATGTAAAGTTCACATAAAATATATTCTATGTGCTCATTCTTCTTATGGAAAATTGTTATAAAATCCAAAAAATCAACAAACTCATAAGAGAAACCATGTTGTACCGCTTGGATTTTGACCATCAAGTACCACTCCATTACAAATAGGGCATAATTATAGTATGGAGCCTTGAAAGCCATGACATTTGGAATCATGGAATAGATTTATTTTTTCTCCTAGATCAATCTATGGATGTGTTCTTGCAACTTTTGAACCTTTTTTTGAGTAACATTCAATTTTTCAGCAATTTCTATCTCCACATTGTCAAATTATGAATAGAAACCGTTTAAGATATTTATGATATTCATATTGAAGAATTGTCTCTCTGTAATGCTTAGCTACAATTTCCCTTCATGTTTGTATTTTAGGTTCGCACCAGAGAGTGACAATTCCTCAATATGAACATAAAAAATTGTTGAAATACTATAGTTGGTGTTCCTATTTTATGGCATTCATAATCAGAGTTACGATAATAGCTCATGAATAATGGAACAACATGTAGGAAAGGTGATAAAAAAGATTTACACATTATACCCTCACGCCCTACAATGAATCTAACAATTGTCCTTGACTAAATCAATAAATCAACTATTTCAAATAATAATGTAGGGATAATGATTGTAGTGCTGTATGATTTTCCATATGAGACAGAAATTAGGCCGCCCCAAAAGCTCCGCATTGAAACAAGAGATCACTTTTTGAAATATGCAAGATTTGATTTAATGATTAATCCACTTTAATACCCGTGTATAAAAATAATGACAATAATTATTGAAGAGTGCTTGCATATAAATGAATGTGGAAATCATAGGAATGACGTTCAAACGTTATAACCCATCAATGTTAGTATGATATTTTCCCTTTTATTACAAAAAAAAATATAATAAATTATAATTATATAAGCAAAGTGTAACAAATTATAAGGGTCCCACATTCCATGATGTTCCAATCTATTTGAAATATAACACCAAGCATTAGTTACGTAGGAAATTTTGAGCCATTCCCTAAATGGCTAAGTATGGGGTTCATTTTCCTTAGCTTTGAATTATGGGAGTAATGATGATTGAATGCATTGAAGACCTTTCCCAAGGTAAGGATTATTGTGCTCATTATTTAATGTCTCTTTTTTACTTGGCATAGCCCTGCGACAAGTAGGCTTGTTTAGTATCCCAACGGGTTTACTTATATTTCAGCTTCCTGTTAAATATTTAATATACATATATATATGATAATTTTTGTGGAAGATGGATGGTATGGGAGTTTATTTACTTAAGCATGTTATTTTACTTTTTGGGTTGGGTTTTTGAGCACATATTTCACCATAGTCCCTCTGTCAGAGCTATTTTAATGTGAAATCAGATGGAGCGTTTTAGGGAAAAATACAAAACTTCTATATAATCATTAATGCCTATGTGGTTATTTTGAATGTTTAATGTAAAAACCTGATGGAAATGGGTCTCCATGGAAAGTTATGGCACAAATGATCATCAGGATTGATATAAATTTCTTAAAAAGGCACTTTAAGATGAAATGATTAATAATCATTTGAGTAATTGAAAACAATAATAACATAGTACAGTTCCCTCAACCGATAATAAAGGAAATGATAAGAGGGAAAGTAGGCTCTTTAATTAATTATGATCATTTTTTAGATAGAGGTCAAGAGATCATTATATCAAATTTTTTTTTCTAATATACAATGGCAACATTCTCGTTCAAATTTGAGTAAAGGAACAATAACTATGGCTAAAACTAACAACAATTGTGACTTAGGTAACAATAATTGTGACTTAAGGTAAAAACAATCATACCTTAGTGAAGTTTAGAGGAGGCTATCACATTTGCACAAATCAGTCCATATTAGCATGATACATATACATACATCGTGACATCAACACATCAACACATAAACATCAAACATAATATAGCAATAACAACCAACTGCATGATAACCATAACCATCACAATGCATGTATAACAATACACATTTAGCTCATCCAGTCTAAGTGTTTGAACCTAGAAGCCTTGATACCAATCTATAATGCCTCCTTCCACATTTACCCACTTTCACAAGCTCTCTAGGGTAAACATGAGCTAAGTGATACTATGACATGACTTGACCTCCAAGCTCCATTGATGGAAGTGGGGCCCACAAATTGAAAGCTTAATGCCATCTCTCAAGGACTAAAGATCGCTCAGGGGCCTGAGAACCACCCCAGGTGATCAATCCCTAAGTTAGAACTTGTTTTCACTGACCTAAATTCATAATCACACCCTTAACACCTCTTCCATGTGGTTATGAGGCGCCAACCACACCCACAAGCCTATACCCCAATAGTTATGACCATAAATCCTTTTTTTTGTGCATGAAGTTGCGACATCTATGACACTTTTTCGGAAAGCCTCTAGACCATTGCCCAAAATGGCTTATAAGTTTCCAAAAACATAAATAAGGTGATAACTAGGTTAACCATTCAAAATTTGAACAATATCTTGACCATAACATGCATAGTACATGATATACATTTTGTCAAACATATGATAAACATATAAGTTATAGGTCATGAATGCATATCTAATCTTAAACTTTTGAACTGCATCTGAGAATCACTAAGAGGGCTTTATGCCCTCTCAAGCTAGATACAACAAAATTTGTTATCCCATGCATTCATCAACCATTCAAATACTTATCAAATCATGAACAAAATCCTTCACTAGAGCACATCAAAGAACCATGCATATAACCAAAATAGTAACATGTTGTAGTTGCTACAACACCCTCCAAAAATTTTCCTTGCACTCAAATTTCAGAGACCTCCT
>Ga0115851_100354_pt1 | contig 19430 bp, 14 predicted proteins | sample InSIn2gowninarea_FD_83865 | JGI IMG/M metagenome (GOLD analysis project Ga0115851, IMG submission 83865)
TACAAGGCTTTTACAACAGTAATATTTGAATGCTTAAATGGCTTGCACCTCCCATTTGTTCTTGGCCATTGAAAACACTATTGTTATATTGAAAAAAATGACTTTAATGCTACTTCACATTACTCACTCAAGGTTTATAAATTATCTATAAGATATCTGCAATTACCCAGGTATGTTTTACATAAATTGCAAATTTATTAAAAACACTGTGCAATGGGCTTTACATTGTTAATATGTAGTGTAAAATCCAAAAATTGGAAATTTATTATACAAACTGTGCAATGTCCACAAGGAGTGATAAAATTTTGCTCTATTGTACTTAGTATCTGAAACAGAAAAACCAACCAAAAGAAAAGAGTGTATACATACATGAATCATATCCTCTTCCTGAGAGAAACTAAGGCAGCAATAACCTCAGTACGTGATAGCAATAAGCTCTTTGGCATCCTTTACTAGGAGGTATCCTTTGACAAATAATTTCATACCTACTTCTTTTTGCCATAAGTGAAAAAAAGAATTGACAAAATTGACCTCAAACATACTTGCATTGAAGCTTCTAGATTGTGGATCAAAGCTGAAATCTAAATATAGTCCCAAACCCCTGAAAGCATGAAACCAAGCACCGAAAAACCCCAAGAAGACCTACACACCAATGAAACTGTGTGCACGAATCAAGCTGCCCATGAAGCAGAACAAAATGCCAGTCCTGCACCAACCTCCAGCATGATCTATAAAATCTACAATCCCTTAAAAGATGCTCCAAGGATTTTAAACGATGAAAAAAGGGGCACAAACTATCTGACTACTTCCTTTTGGCATGGTGAACTTTGGAGGGCAGCCCTTGAACTACCAACGAAACAAAGACCCACACCTTGTAGCTCAAATGGAGAGACCATACACTGTGACTGATAGATCAATCGAGAATCCAGGTTGAATACCTCATACCATATGAGGGAACAATCTCTAAAAAAAGGCCATTTTGCCCTTTAACCCACTTGGTAGGTCAAGTCAGGCCTAGACATCCTGCCTGTATATGTGAAAGCTATCCACCAAGATGCCAATTGACTGACGATGGTCTGAAACCTCTGAAAGCATCAATGATGGAGCTAATCAATGGGTCTATTCGAGTCTGCTTTCAATGATGAAGCCAATCAATGGGTCTCTATTCGAGGCTATGGCCTAATAGGTATAAAAAGCAAAGTATGGATAACACTCCCTACTACATATTGTGTCAAAGATATAGCAAATATGATGCAACAGCTAGACCAATCTAAAAATGGTCTCAAGCTAGAGTGAATGGGTCACAAACTCTACCTGAACAATGGCATGCGAAATTGTTTTATTTCTCTTGATCATGCAGAAGCATATGGGTCTCTACACTCTATATCTTGGCATAGTTTGTCTCAAAGGCAAGGTCCTCACACCTCAAACCCATAAAGAACAGTGGAGAACAATGTGACCTCAAGTTGCAAATCTACAGAAGGGAAGCTTCCATCCGTATGTTGAGAGTAGACCAGTGATAGTAACACACTGCACTAAAGAACTTCAGACGAGATTTTCTCTCCAAAGAAGTCCAAAGAACCAAAAGAATATATTATAACACCCTATAGGTGTATAAAAACATAGTGCTATGATTAGCAAAGCATAGTGCCCTGGTTAGAGTTAGAACGTGAAACTACTTTTCATCAATAAAAATCTATCATCGAGAACTGTAAGGCAATCCTGATTGAATCTTTAGCCTACTAAACTGTCTGCTTCTTGATAATGAAGGAAACCGAGATTCTGAACCCCCGTTGTCGAAGAGGTAATGTCAGGAAACCACAGAGCTAGCCCAGTGTTGACCACTCTGACATCCATAAGTCATATGGTACTTTCTTTTTCTGGTTTTGCTTTCTATTTGCCTTGGTACAATCATTATTCTAGTAGTTGTAGTCAGCCTGGTGCAGTAGTAGGAGGAAGCACTAGTAGTTTCAGTGCTAGTACAATATCAAGGGGTTAGTAGAGTGGTGGTAGTTCATACCCAAGTGTGGCTTCAAACATGATTTCTTTATCCTACTAAATTGTCTGCTTCTAAGATCGCCCTTGATTTGTTTATATCGGGGGTGACATACCATAGTGAGGAGCTTGGCATATCGCCCTTGATTCGTTTATACCGGGGGTGACATACCATAGTGAGGAGCTTGGCATAGAGAAGACCGAGGTCCGATTTTGCGAGCCAAAGATATGAACCGCAGATAAGGGTTCCTTTAGATTAAGCGCTACAGTACTGGATGTAACACTATATGGTGCACTGAAATGGTTCTATCGCAGGCTTAGCGGAAGTGTCTCTTTTAACTAAAGGCGCAAGTGGAAGCGCAACTGATAAAGTGAGCATGGTCAGCAGCTACTCTTATAGAGGTTGCAACTGACTTCAGCAATGGACACAGATGCAATTCCAAGTTGGGTAAGTGTTCGTTGGTTCATGGATGCGTTGGGCACTATGTCCCTAAATGCTATCTGCTGCCATGCATGTCAGAGATTACCACAGAAAGGAATCCCTCTTGGGTTGCTCAAGACAATTAGCACAAAAAGGAATCCCTCTTGGGTTGTCCATGGACAGTCAATATCAAGGGTAAGTTTTGGATATTAATCTTTAAGTGGTTGAGATTTAATCTAGATATGGCTGTATCAATAAAGCAAATGAAATGAATGAAAGAGTGCATCCTAAGTAAGAGGAATTCAAATTAAGTGCATAGTGAACTACCATGATGCTACAAATAACAACTTAGTCAACACAGCCAAGAGATTCAAGGAGCTAGAACAAAACATAATTGTATCAGATAACATATTAGGGTAACTTGAATAAAAGCACAGAGGACTAGCCAATTATCGATATGGTTTTTCGATTCCACTTGCATCTTCCAGATTGTGAGATTTATTTATGTAGGGGGGAGCTCTGATACCAACATAACACTCTGCATTGACTATAAGTGTTCAAATCAGTCTTGTTAGAAGATGGATACCAACTCTGCAAACAATGGAAAAATAGTATTTATGAACACTGGGATTGGGAACATAGAACACAAGATAATCTATGCCACTGCGTTTTACTTCTGTAAAAAGACTTCAAGTAGCAACAACAAGAGCTGAGGAAATGCTAGGGTTGCTTAGGGAGACTCCCCCTTAGGTGAGCTTTGGTTAAAATGGGACTTCTTATACACAAATTCCAGAAATTCAAAACACGAGTAGAAAGGAATCGATTATTGTTTACTGCATTAGCAGTTTTGGGGGTTGACGAAGCAAGTGTTTAAGAGTAATAGGATCACTGATTGGAGGATTGCACATAAAATTTTGGCAAACATTAGATTATAGAGGAAAAATGCAGCACAGATGGACAATTACTCTCCTTTTTGTCCCTCCCTCTGTTCTATGGGAAAAAAAAGGAAGATGCAAAGTGCACAGGTACTGAAGCCTCAAGCAATGCCATCAAATTGTATATGGCCTCAGTTTTATGGAGGAAAAAAGAAAAACAAAGAGTACACAGGCACTGAGGCCTCAAGCAATGCCATCAAATTGTATATGGGGCAGCCTGTTATATGTACCCAACATGTATGAAGAGGAAGAGAGCATTGATATGCTGTTGTAATAAGAATAGTGCGAGGCCTGAAGAGCTGAGGAACTGAAGGAACGAAACAATAATAATCGTCATCTAGTACCTGAAGATCTAGTACTTGAAAAATTATGCCTTAATTAACTAGTGTTTGGCGAGTTATTATTCAAAGCCACAGGTGTATGAAGCAGGGACAAATTAGGGTGCTCGAAACATAGCAATTCATTGAGAATGTGTATCCTTGTAGAGGACTTAAAACTAGAAGTCTGCAGGACAGAGAATGTACATGACCAGGTTTTAGGTGTAGAGGACTTAAAACAAGAAGTTTGTTGGACAGAGAAAGTTAGTACTCACTGACACTAAAGAACCAGATGGCTATGTAATATTAAGCAATGCAATATTATGTAATCAACATGAAAAGAGCCAGATGGCTATGTAATATTAAGCTATGTAATTAGGCTAAAAAATTCCAAACAAAAAATGTTATTAGATTAATGCTACGTGAGACTTAGGATTAGTTTTTTGAAATTAAATGTTTCCATCATATTCTATATATTATATCTAAACTTGACTCTTTAACCCAATCTAAAAGTGAAAAGCTTGTAATAAACTTCAATAAGACTCCTAAGTTGCTTGTCCAATAAAAAAAATTAAAAATAAAATGAAAATAATTTTAAATAAAAATTTCTAGAAAACATTGGCTTAAATCAAGCCATTTGGAAAAAGTCGAAAGAAAATAATAGGCTTTCAATGATTTATCGATCGCTATATACCTAACAGTGGGCAGGTATAATAATAAGAAAGAGGCTAGGTACTTTTTTCACTCATTTGATAAAAAATTCTCACCACTCCTTATCTTTATTCTAGCAGTTGATGTTGTATTAACTCACTGTTTATTAAAAACATCAACAATAGAAATCAAATAGAGAGCTCTATGGTTCAATGCCTAAACAGCGGATATCAAGCTCTACAACATCTTACTTCGATTTTTGATAAACAAATTGCACAATGAAAAGGATGCCAACTTTGATGGGTATTGCACATCCACCATAGAACGTGTCATGACTCCTTATGTTCTCATTTCTTCCGTCAAAATCCAATATAAGTGTTTAAACAAATAACGAAACTTCTCTTGCAAAGTATTTACAGTGGTTGAATTTAATGTGATTGTACATTTTTGTTGCATATAGAATATTTTTAAATTTGATTGATAAAAATGATGTCAATTATTTAATATTTTGTTCGTCAAATTTTAAAATAGTTTCGAAATCTAATTAAAATAAAAATAACCAGTGTAAAATAACTTAGATTTTTTTTCCATTTGTTTACTACAACGAGTCTTTTACTGTACTATTGTGACAATATTTGCCCTGGAGCTTATCATGAAAGAGACAAGGTGGTTGCAAATTACATATCAATTCCCAACATTGAGCGAGATGTATGCACTATATGGCAGAGTAATTAAAGCTACGACACACCTGCACATATGTCACTAAATCTGGAGTGGCTTTATTTAGAGTTGGCTCTGGTCCTTAATGTTCATGTTCATACTCTTCTTTCTCCTTAGTTTTTTTCAAATGTTCAATGGTGTACAATGTAATTAGGTAAATGTTTAATAATATTAATGGATTAGGTAAATTTTTAATAATATTAATGGTGTAAAATGTAATTAATTTAATTACATTTTTTTTCATTATTTTTGGGTGAAATGTTTGATATATTATATTATAATTTTGGTTACTAAAAATAAAATAAAAATAACATTATTAAAATAAAATTCTAATTTATTATTTATTTTATCAATTTTTGTTGGGTAGTTAAGGTAAATTTGAAATAAATATAAAAATAACCCTATATTAAAATAAAAAGTTATTATTTTTTTAATTAATTTTTATTGGGTAGTTGTGGTAAATTTGACTTGGTCAAGTTAGTTTTTGAGTGAGTTTATGAGAACCCATGGTATTGTCCATGGTGATTTAATTCCTTTTGAGTAGAAAAAGAGTTAAAATGGATCTAGATTGGTATTAATGATAGACAATTTTACAAATTGTTTAAATTAAATGATTTTTAACTAAATAAATTATATATAAGAGAGCCTTCTAAGTCATACGTTTGAGTTTTTTAATTGAATTATGTATAAATGTTAATATCTTTAAAGTTTTGAAATTTCAATAGTGATTTTAGTGAACTTTTTAAAAAATAATTAAATTTTAATATTTAATAAAAATAATGAAATTAATATAAGTTAGACAAAATTATCATTAAATCTAAAAAAATTAGATTTAAAATTTAATATAAATGATATATTTAATTATAAATTATTTAACAAGTATAATTTATCAATATATTTTAAATTAAAAGAAATATAAAGTTGAATTATAAATGATTTAATAACTTTTTATATTAATACAATGTGAATTTCAGCTATTTAAATCATTTAACATATTAGCCTAAATAATTTATCAATTATTGAGAGAGGTCAAATCTTTTGAAGTGAACCTCTTTTTTAGTGCAAAACTTGAAGAAATGTTTGCATGCCAAAAAATTTGATCCCTCTCAGCATTTAATAAATTCAGAATTAAGATGGATCTAGACTGGTTCTAATTAGTGTGCCATGTCATTGCTACTCAACAAGTATTTAATCTTATTTATAAATTAACATAACATTTATTATTAGGCTTACCAATCTAGTTCCAAAATGACATTGGTATGTTTACAACGTTTGATTGAGTGATTACACTTGTGACTCAATTACAAGGTAATATTCAACTATGAAAGACATAATTCCACTAGGAGGGTATGCTACCATTTGGTTCACTTTCCATATACTTCATGATAATTGTTCTTTTTTTGCAAGGTGTTGGTTCTCATTATTACCTTGATTATAAACAACATATATAATAAATCATAAGACTAGTTCAACATATACCATTCATGAATTTTAGGGTTAGCATTGAATATAGTAGTAATACGTAAGCATACTCTTGTATGCTCCTCATAGTACAATGGTATTTCACTTAAAGTAAATTTTGTGATTATGTTGGAGTCCTCAACAATAACTACATCCCTTTGCACAATGTCCTTGAGGAACCTAACTCCTTGATACATTGTTAGTGCTTCCGCTTATTATTAGTTGCTTGTCCCTATCTCTAGGAAAATTTTAATTTATAGGGACCTCTTCCACTTAGCAAAACACAACGCAAGGTCTTGATCTCCATTGAATCCATTCCCTCTAGTTCCATAGTGTTGGCATAAAGAATTTTAGCTACTGGCTGCTCTTTGGGTATCCCTAAAATTTGTATACCTTGGCTCATTGCAGTGATGAATCAGACAAGTGTATAATGTGATTTCAAGGACACCTTATCTCATTTGCAGTGAACATTTCTACCAACTCCATGCAGAGGACACTCTTTTCAATATGTTTTGAATTTCTTTTAATTAGAAATGTAAAATCATAAATTTAATTAATTATATGTTTTAATTTAATTTAATTTTTAAATTAAAAATATAAAATCATAAATTTAAATGGTTCAAATTACATTATAACGCACTTAATATTTATAATATGGGTAGCCCTTTCCAAATTTATACTTTCCATCATATATTAAATATTATCCATTAAAAGGAAAATAAATATCTACAAATTTTAATAATAACAAAGAATTTGGTATGTTAATATTTTTTTATTAGTGATTTTAAAATTATAAATTACAATTTTTGAAACTATATTACATTTTTCATGTATTATTGTATATAATGTTTATAAAATTAAATAAAATAACCATATATTTAATAATTTTTTTATTATTATCAATTTTATGGTTTGAAATTTTTCCAAAATAAAAATATAAAATTATAATTTTAAATGGTTCAAATTTCATTGTAATTCACTTGATATTTATAATATTTATGGGCTTTTCCAAGTTTATGTTTTCTACTTTATATTAAATATTATTGATTAAGATAAAAATAAATATCTACAAATTTAAATAATTGCATGGAGAGACTTTAGTCCAACATGAATGATTATATGGGAGACTTTAGCCCAAAGTGAATGAGATGTTCTAAGGTTATGTAATGTTATTTAAACTTGTTAATTTAGTCAAAATACATAAATATAAAATAAAATAAAATAAGAATTATAATTATTAATAATTAAACCATTTTACATTCATTTTAACTCTAGATTTAGATAGCCTACAAAGGGATCAAATTTCTCAAGGTGCAAGGTTTTCCTTTAGATCCATCTCAACTCTAGATTTAGTCAGCATAGAGAGGGAATTTTTTTCTTGCTGATAATGTTGAGTTTGTTCTATTTGCATAGTTTGGGAAATCTTACAAAGACCCAGGATTTCACATGAGTGAGAGAGACAATTTACTTGATGTGGTTTATAAACATGTATATGCATCTCCTAGATGGGAAGGAGCATGTGGAGGGATATGGAGGTGAGTATGAGATTGTTTTGTGTGGGAAATCCATCACAACTTGTTAGGTTTCTCACTCTACAATGTTTTTATGTGCTTGAGTTTGTGCTAAAAGGAAATCTAACACATGTTAGATTTTCTTTTACATTCAAATGTTGTTAATCTAGCACACATTAGACTTATTTAGTCCTAAAATGTTGTTATGTTCTTATGTTTGTGCTAGAAGGAAATATAGCATGTGTTAGATTTATTTCAAATTTAAATATGCTTGTGTTTGTGTTGGAAGAAAATTTAACACAAGCTAGATTTTTTATACTCTACAATGTTGTTGGCAACGTGCGTGTATTTGTGGTAGACATAAATCTAGTACTTGCCAGATTTCTCACTCTACAATGTTTCTATGTGCTCGAGTTTGCGCTAAAAAGAAATCTAACACATGTTAGCTTTTATTTTACATTGTAATGTTGTTAATCTAGCACACATTAGACCTATTTTGTCCTATAATGTTGTTATGTTCTTGTGTTTGTGCTCAAAGAAAATATAGCATGTGTTAGATTTATTTCAAATTTAAATGTGCTTGTGTTTGGGTTGGAAGAAAATTTAACACAAGCTAGATTTCTTATACTTTACAATGTTGTTGTTGGCAACATGCTTGTATTTGTGGTAGACATAAATCTAGCACTTGCTAGATTTCTCACTCTACAATGTTTCTATGTGATTGAGTTTGCGCTAAAAGGAAATCTAACTCATGTTAGATTTTCTTTTACATTGCAATGTTGTTAATATAGCACATGTTAGCCTTATTTAGTCCTAAAATGTTGTTATGTTCTTGTGTTTGTGCTAGAAGGAAATATAACATGTGTTAAATTTATTTCAAATTTAAATTTGCTTGGGTTTGTGTTGGAAGAAAATTTAACACAAGCTAGATTTCTTATACTCTACAATGTTGTTGTTGGCAAGGTGCTTGTATTTGTGGTAGACAAAAATCTAGCACTTGCTAGATTTCTCAATCTACAATGTTTCTATGTTCTTGACTTTGCACTAAAAGGAAATCTAACACATGTTAGATTTTCTTTTACATTGCAATGTTGTTAAACTAGCACACATTAGACTTATTTAGTCCTAAAATGTTGCTATGTTCTTGTGTTTGTGCTAGAAGGAAATATAGCATGTGTTAGATTTCTTTCAAATTTAAATGTGCTTGTTTTTGTGTTGGAACAAAATTTAACACAAGTTAGATTTCTTATACTCTACAATGTTGTTGTTGGCAACGTGTTGTATTTGTGGTAGACATATATCTAGCACTTGCTAGAATTCTCAATGTACAATGTTTCTATGTGCTTGACTTCGAGCTAAAAGGAAATCTAACACATGTTAGATTTTCTTTTACATTGCAGTGTTGTTAATCTAGCACACATTAGACTTATTTAGTCCTACAATGTTGTTATGTTGTTGTGTTTGTGCTAGAAGGAAATAGAGCATGTGTTAGATTTCTTTCAAATTAAAATGTGCTTGTGTTTGTGTTGGAAGAAAATTTAACACAATCTAGAATTCTTATATTGTACAATGTTGTTGTTGGCAATGTGCTTCTATTGGTGGTAGACATAAATCTAGCAATTGCTAGATTTCTCACTCTTGAATGTTTCTATGTGCTTGAGTTTGCGCTAAAAGGAAATCTAACACATGTTAGATTTTCTTTTACATTGCAATGTTGTTAATCTAGCACACATTAGACTTATTTAGTCCTAAAATGTTGTTATGTTCTTGTGTTTGTGCTAGAAGGAAATATAACATGTGTTATATTTCTTTCAAATTTAATTTTGCTTGTGTTTGTGTTGGAAGAAAATTTAACACAAGCCAGATTTCTTATACTCTACAATGTCGTTGTTGGCAACGTGCTTGTATTTGTGGTAGACATAAATCTAGCACTTGCTAGATTTCTCACTCTACAATGTTTCTATGTGCTTGAGTTTGTACTAGAAGTAAATCTAACACATGTTAGATTTTCTTTTACATTGCAATGTTGTTAATCTAGCACACATTAGATTTATTTAGTCCTAAAATGTTGTTATGTTCTTGTGTTTGTGTTAGAAGGAAATATAGCATGTGTTAGATTTCTTTCAAATTTAAATGTGCTTGTGTTTGTGTTGGAAGAAAATTTAACACAAACTAGATTTCTTATACTCTACAATGTTGTTGTTGGCACAGTGCTTGTATTTGTGCTAGACATAAATCTAGCACTTGCTAGATTTCTCACTCTAAAAATGTTTCTATGTGCTCGAGTTTGCGCTAAAAGGAAATCTTACACATGTTAGATTTTATTTTAAATTGCAATGTTGTTAAACTAGCACACATTAAACTTATTTAGTCCTACAATGTTGATGTTCTTGTGTTTGTGCTAAAAGGAAATATAACATGTGTTAAATTTCTTTCAAATTAAAATGTGCTTGTGTTTGTGTTGGAAGAAAATTTAACACAATCTAGAATTCTTATACTCTACAATGTTGTTGTTGACAACGTGCTTGTATTTGTGGTAGACATAAATCTAGCACTTGATAGACTTCTCACTCTACAATGTTTCTATGTGCTCAAGTTTGCGCTAAAAGGAAATCTAACACATGTTAGATTTTATTTTACATTGCCATGTTGTGAATGCTAACATGTTTCTGTTTAGGCTAAAAGGAAATCTAGCTTGTGCTAGATTTTTTTTGTCGTGTAATGTTGTCATTGGAAATATTTATATGTTTGTATTATAAGTAAATGTAACACAGACTAAATTTCTCACCCTACAATGTTGTTATGTGATTATGTTTCCATTAGAAGGAAATATAGTATGCATTATATTTCTTTCACCTTGTAATGTTGTTATTTGTAACATTTTTGTGTTTTTTATAAGAGGAAATCTTTGTACACTATCCCATTCTTAGACCACATATTCCATATGAAGGGCCTTCTAATCATTCCAGGGTTTAACATTTTTTATATTGTAACAACAGTCTATGTAGACATGGACTAAACCTCATCGTCTCTAAAAGGCAAGGTCAAATGTCCCAAGAAATATTATTATTGCAATGTTTTTATTGACATTGTGTTTATGTTTTTGCTAGAAGGAAATTTAGCATCCACTAGATTTGCTTTACAATACAATGTTGTTGTTGGCAATCTTCTTGTATGCGATAGAATATAGTCTAGCATGGGTTACATTTCCTTTGCCTTGCAATATTTTTAATGACAATGTGTTTGTGTTTGTGGTAGAAGGAAATCTAGCTTGTGCTATATTTATTTTGTTTTGCAATGTTTTTCTTGGAAATATGAATGTGTTCGTACTAAAAATAATTCTAACACGTGATAGATTTCTTTCACCTTACAATGTTTTTTTTAACAATATCCATGCATTTGTAATAGAAATAAATCTAGGATGCGAATATTTCTTTTGCTTTGCAAGATTCTTGTTGGCAATATGCTTTTGTTCGTGTTAGAAGTAATTATATCACATTTATATTTCTTTCACCTTGCAAAGATGCTATGTGTTTGTCTTTGTGTTAGACGAAGATCTAGAAGAAAATCTAATGATCGCCATAGTTAATGTTCTTTCATTATGTTTTGCTTTTATTTTTTCTAAAGCAAACTAAGAATATACATGACTATAAGAGATAATTTTTGCGTATATATGATGTTGTTGTAGTCTCTACAATTGTTTTTATTTATTCACAATGTAATGTCTTTTGGAAATGTTCTTATGCTCGTGCTAGAAGGAAACCTAGTAGATGTTTGCTTTCCTATATTCACGATTAAAAGAACATAATAAATTATTTGGGGGTGCCCTTTTTCTAACCTTGATTAGCTATTATTGTGAGTTCTACTCTTGTTATTGTTCTTGTTCATTTTGTTACACATATAATGATGCGAGTAGTTATAGTATTTATAAATTCATATTTTCTTCAATAATTTGAAACTGTGATAACAATTTTTTACTTTATTTTCAGATACCATGGACTATGAAGCTAGTGAGAATTCAAAGGAAGCATCCAAGGAAAAAGGAAGTTCAAGAAACACGACACCAAATTCTTTAAATGGTATGATAATTTTAGTTTATACTTTGTTACAATTGTTAGACATTGTGTTAATAACTCGTTGATTAATAAAACCTATGGAAATAGCCTTAGGAGTGGGGTTTTAATGAGGACAACCCATATTAACATGGGTATTTTTTTTTCCAAGAAATTTTAACTATGTGATAACTTTTGGTGTCATATACTAAACTTGCATAACATATGTACTCATTTATTATTGTGCGTGTAAATGGAAATCGTGTATTATAAGGTTATTGAATATTATTTGTTATTTCATGTATTCCATAATATTTTTCTTTCTAAAAACCATGGAAATTGCTGGGCGTGAAATTTGAAGTAAAGTAGCAAAGAGAAAAAGAAAAACAAGTGATATACAAATGATGCCCCCTTCAACTAGTATGGTGGTTTTATATTTTATGTACTCTTTTAGAAATGGTTGGATTAGGTGGTTTCTTTTCTTAGCAATTTTACCCGTGATAACTTTTGGTGTCATATAGTAAAACTTGCATAGCATATGTACTCATTTATTATTGTGCATGTAAATAGAAATCATGTATTATAAGGTTTAATAATATTTGGTATTTCATGTATTCCATAATTTCTTTTCTAGAAACTACGGAATCTGGTGTGCCTGAAATTCGAAGCAAAGTAGTGAAGAAGAAACAAAAAAAAAGTGATATACAAACATTGCCTCCAACTCATATGGTGGTTTTATATTTTATGTACACTCTCTTAGAAATGGTTAGATTAGGTGGTTTTTCAGTATTTATAAGAACATTATGTGACAATATTTGAAATTATATTTTCATTTTGATTAATGCAAATATTTTTTTGTTGTTATTTGTAGAATTGGTTGGTCCAAAAGCAAATGAAATGTTACAACCATCACTTAAGAAAAAGAAAAGTTATTCAACTCAAAAGGCAGTATCAATAACACCTTCTACTTCTACTTTTGAAATGATTAAAAAATACAATACATATAATAAATATGAGTTTGTGCAAGATTGGTACATCCAAATAGAAGCTCCAATGAATATGTTTCTCGATATGTATCTATTTGGATCAATAGATGGAAACGAACCAGAGATGTTAGGAATAATAATTAATTGCTATGCTTACAATGAAGATGACATCGACTTTCAAGTGGAAATGATTAAAGAAAATGAGGTAATATTAATTTCATGTCAAGTGCAGTATACAAATTTTAGACCAGATATGATTGAAGCTTCAAGTACTGATTCAACAAATACGATAAAGAATTCAATGTTCAAGTTGGATAACTTTGAGAGCTTCTCTAAATCTGGACTAAATAGTTGTGCAGATCTTTTAAAACACATCGCCACCGTTCTGAGATATCACTATGTAAGAAGTAAAAAAAACATCATCTGTATTTCTTCATTTACAACATAAAGGTAAATTTCTTAATAAAATACGAGATGATAAAATTGATTCTCAATTACTTTCTTTGAAAAGAGTATATTTATTTGATTTGGAGGAGAACATAACAAAAAGTGATTTCAAGCTCACTATGGAAATTCAAAAAACTAGGAAAGTTGAATCTGAGACAACTAACCTTGCAAATCAATGTGATGAGATTCATCAAGCCTTCAAGCATTGTTATCTATTTTCAAACTCCTTTAATAGAAAAGTGGCTGTTGAAAGATGTACAGAAGCCCCCGAAGTGTTCAAATTAAGATCACGAGATGATTTAAATGTTCAAGTATTAGTGAAATCATCCCTAGAAAAATTTCAAACCTCATTACCCGATGCTCTTCTGATTCCATTTGACATCAATGAGCCTGATCCATTGGTCAACTCTATCGAAATTATAAATGAGTTAGATCTAAATTCTAAGAATATCAATTTTTCGATAATTGATGGTCAACATACCATTCAAGCAGCGAAAGAAATTTTAACAAATCCTAAATATAATGTATCGAGAGAAGCGAAAAAAATATAAAAAACGTAATGCTCGATTGTTGCATCCATCAGTTGAACCCACTGAGGTGATCCGCATTTGTTGTCAATTAAATTATGCAAATAAGGTATTCTTCAAAAGTCCATTTATTGATTGTGTGCGCTCGGCAAGACATTCCTTAATTGCCAATGACAAATTAAAGAAAAGGAGGATTGGATGTTCTAAGACGGCTGAAGACAAGGTATGTAATTTTAATTGAGAGAGTGAAAGAGAATCCAAAAGAAAATGTGATTCTTTCCCCTCCATTCATTGGAGCAAATCAAGGGGATAATTGGTTGATCAATGAGCTATGGAGAATATTGCATAAACTCAACAAGGCTACGGATGTGCGAGCTATTTTGAAGGATGTTCAATTACATTTAGAGGTACCTTAAGATTACAAATGTTTATATCATGCTATTACATGTATGACATCATGAATTATTACTTTTATTTCACAACACTAATAAAAGAATTGTTGATTTGGTTTTTCATTACTAAAAATAAAATATTTTGATTTTTTATTTTTGGTGAGATGAATGGTCATTTAATGTTTTCATATCAAAATTTCCCATGCTATATATATATATATATATATATATATATATATATATATATATATATATATATATATATATATATTTATATTATTTTATTTTTTGTATATTAAATATATAGATAATTGGTCTATTTGTTTTAATTAGATCATTACAATTATTTGCTTTAAATGTGGTTTAAGTTATCGTTATACCTCTTAGAAATTAGTAATGTGAAGGATGACCCATTGCATTCTTATAACCCTTTTTATTCCATATAAGTTGAAAAATGATATTAAGTTGTATATAGCACCAACAATAAACATACAATTTGTACTAAAAGAAGCACAAAAAAAACCTAAGGTAGAAACTCTATAAATTAACATATAATTAATTAGGTTTGAAATTTAAAAATTGTATTATATTGTATGTGAAAATTAATATATAATTAGTTTGTTTACTTGTACTAGACCTTTGTAATTATATTTTTCAATTGCAATTAAATAAATCGTTACAAGTCTTAAAATCAATGATTTAAATGGTGGGTCAATGCATTCTTATAAGACTTTTATTCCCTACAAATTAAATAAAGGTATTAGGCTCTATGTATAAAGTAAACATATTATTTGTTTGTTCATTTTAATGGGGCAATTATATTTGTATTTTGTGATACTTTGAACTCATTGTAAAATTAAGTTTGCATACAAATGGAAATAGTTCATAATAAATATTAACATCATTTTTAAAATGATAGGTTTTTATGTCCTTAAGAAATGAAGTGTTGAAGTGGAGATATATTAATATCATACATGTGGTTGCAGTGCAGATGCAGATGGCAATTACTACAAGTCAAAAGATGTTGTTGATATTTGAAATGGAAGAGTTCTCTTCCAATCATACACCAAAGATGAATAAAATTTTCATATTCAAAGAGAACCAGATTGGTAATTTGGTGATAGGTCCTATTTTTTAAGGCCTTTTCAGTCAGAAGTATTAAAATATTGCTTAAGAAATTATGATGTCGCAATATGGACATTAAATGTCACTGAGAAGTACATCGGAAAAGTACTTCAAAAATCAAATATTGATATAGAGGACTTTAAATTTGCATGGGACAGGTCTCATTGTCATTTGTAAACAAAATTGGAAGTAGGGAGAGCAAGACAATTTTATGAGAAAAAGTTGATTGATGTGTGGTCCCAATATGCAGATAATTATGAAGAATCAAATGTATTGCTAATAGATACAGAAAAGCATACTTCTCAATTCATCAGATATCGATCAAACCACATCTTGATAAAATCATATACAGGAAAAGAGTAAGATACGGGGCTTATGCAAGTTTTATTCCCCTTTCTTAAGACACTTCATCATATCAAACAAAAACATGAGTACATTCGAATGTTCAATAGAACATGTACTTCATTATAGTTCATGGAGATAATTTCTTTTATAAATTTGTTGAAAAGTACATTCCAATTTTTCAATACATTTTGGACATAGTTTTTGTTGAATGAATTTGTATGATTTTATAATTTTTGAAATATATGGGAATTGCCAATTATATTAATATGTATATTTCTTATTATTTATAAATGTTTTTGCAATGACTTTGTTGTATCGATTTTTTTCTAAGATGTGTGTGCACGTGCGCGTGTGTTCTTAAATGAATTGTTTGCCATTCAAATTATCTTACATGAACCATCGAGGCATGTTATTTTTAATGACTTATGTTTACTTATATGTATCAATAATCATATATAAATGTGAAATATAAGTTTTGAAATAGAACTCCTTGCAAACGAAGGTGCTATTCTTACTAAATAAATTATAATAATTTACTTGATAAATGTTATGTGCATTATTCACTATTCACAATGCATTATTCATTATTAAGGCTAATGATAAACGTGTCATACGTAAATGATTTGATATTTTTGAAGCATAAGATATGTGATTTCTCAATCGATAGTTTTCATAAATTTATATGCTAAAATCAATTAATGGTTGTAACTGCAATCATATCATATTGAAAATAAAAAAGGCACAAAGCCAGTTATTCATTGTTTACATATAAAATGCACTTATATGAATGCATAAATGTGATGTAATTTTTTAGATAAAAATATATTGTAAATAATTTTTTATTTCTTAAAAAAACATATATATGATGATAATGATTGATAAGTGGATTATCAAGGTTTGCTTACATACTATCATGGATGAATTATGTCATTGAACTTTTTGAATCATAAGGCATCTAATTTCATTATTTAAAGTCATTTTTTTTGTAAATTTATATTTTAAATAAACTGAAATCATATCACTTGAGCTATAATTATATTATTGACTTGTACTTAGTTATGTCCATTAATATGAGTGTATAAGCCATATACTATGATGCATTTTTTTTTTCCGAAAAATAAGTCTTTTAATTTCTTGATAATAAGTATTAAGTGGACTATTTAGGCTAACAGGTGATGACTCATAAGTGAATACTACTCGTTAAATTGTAGGGCATTCAATTTTTAACCCATATTTTTTTGTCATATATTCTTGAATCAACTATTTGTATATGCAATCATCTCATCTCATTTAATTTAATAAGGAATCCATTTATTGACTTTTATTTGTCTATCACATAATCTATTAAGACTATATTAATCTCATACTGTATTGTTTTGAAACAAAAATCTATGAAAAACAAAATTCTTTTCTTAATAAAACATGGAATAATTAATTAACAATGTGTTAAGTGGACCATCTAGACTCATTAAAGAGATGGGTAAAAAATGGTTGTATTTAAACTTTTTGCACCATAAGACATTGATTTTCCAATCCATATTAGCATTTTGTCATTTTCAATTCCTAAATAGTTTATTTGTGGTTTAAATAATTTCATAGAATCCAATAGGACTTGAAGAATTCTATTTGGCTATATGCATTGATAGAAGTTCATAAATGTGATGCAATTTTTAAATGTAAGTCTTAATGTAAGTAAATATATATATTTTACAAAACAAATTATAATTAATTGATAATGAGTTTTAAGTGGTCTATATAAATCCATTTATCGACTTTTATTTTCATATCATGAAGTTTAATCTAAGTGTGTAAATGTGACACTTTAAAAAAATAAAAATAAAACTCCATGTAATATGAAATGTTTTTCCTAACAACACATGGAATAATTAATTGGTAATGAATGTTAAGTAGATTGCTAAATTTATTTCAAGGTACGGGTCATAAATAAGTGTACTTAAACTTTATGCAACATATGGCATTTGATTTTCCCACCTTTATTAACATTTGGTAAATTTCAATTCTTAAATAAATTATTTGTAATTGAAATAATCTCATAGAAACCAACAAGACAAGTATATATTAAATTATATTTAGAATGTATGTATGTATAAATGGAATTTATTTTTGAAATAAAGATCTCAATGTAAGTAAAAAATATATATTTTTCGAAAATTAATAATTTAAAATTAATTATTTATGAGTTCTAACTGGTTTAATCTATTTTGAATTGACAACTTTTTCTAACTATGCATTATTAAATCAATTATTCCTATATGTAATCATGTCATATAAGTCAATAAGTCAAGAAAGCATTAATTGATTTTTATTTAACTATCATGTGGTTTAATATGAATATATAAATGTGAAATTGCTATTTCTAGAATAAAAAACCATGTAAAGAAAATGAATTTTCTAATAAAACATTGATTAATAAATTCACCATGAGCATTAAGTAGACTATTTAAGCTCATTCAAGAGATGGGCCATAAATGGATGCCTTTAAACTTTTTACACCATATGACATGCTTTTCCCATCAATATTAACATTTTGTAAATTTGAATTCTTAAATAAACTATTTGTACTTGAAATAATCCCATAGAATCCAACAAGACTCAGAAGTTATTTATTGAATTTCATTTAGTTATATGTATTCATATAAGTTTATAAATGTAATTTATTTTTGAAATAAAGCTATTAATGCAAGTAAAGATTTATCTTATACAAAACTATTTAGGATTAACTGATAATCAGCTTTAAGTGGTTTATTCAGGCTACATGAAAAATCAAGTGTCATAGATGAATGCCTTTTAATACATATTTAATCTTCAAAAACAATATCTTAATGATAATTTATTTGTATTTACATTAAGCATTTAATAATTAAAGAACATGGGGACTTATATAAATTTCAACTAAAATACATGAGTTATGTTTCACATTTATTTCTCCCCCATTAAAAATGCTTATCATTTTCTCTTCTTAGTGAAAGTAATGGTCAAACATGATTTTCCATACAATTGGTTGACACTAAATTTACATCGAGACTATTATTGGTTTTGACAATGTTTACAAGGAGAGATAAATATCCACACTACCATCAACTATGCTAATATTTGAAAACCCTTGCCTCCACTACTTACAAGAAATCACCACTAAAGTTTCTTGGTTACTTCAATTTGTGACACTGTCCATCATAATGGAATGACTTGAATACCCATTTAAGAAATCTCATTTGACGTACTTGGATTTGAGTGGAGATAGATCAATGGTACCTAACCTTCTTGAAATGCCTAGATCAACAATGTATAACTTTTATAGTGGATGCCTGCATGCTATGAAGATGATTGATGACCGCCTCATTAGTGCTTCATAAAGGCACAAAGGGACCGTAGGAAATTGAGCACAAGAACATTTTACTAAGGTTTTAGTAGACTAGTCTCAATGCAATGCAAGGGACACCTATCCTTGTCATTTACAATAAGATCCTCACATCACCATCATTCAATCAACAAATCCCCCATAGGTTGGGGGAAAGGGGGTTAGA
>Ga0115851_100361_pt1 | contig 19340 bp, 14 predicted proteins | sample InSIn2gowninarea_FD_83865 | JGI IMG/M metagenome (GOLD analysis project Ga0115851, IMG submission 83865)
GGGTCTCCCAAAATTATTTACTTAAATTTTAATTTAAAGCTAATATTTTCCTCACCTCAATAAGATTCCTATTTATTCTCTTTTTGCCTCTTTATCCCCCTTTTTATTCCTTATTTAGAGTATTCTTCTTTATGCCCAATTCAATGCTCGATATATTATCAATTGCATGTTTAGATTCTTCCATTGTTTGGTCATGTGCCACATAATCTCTAACTAGTTGAGACACTAACATCATTGCTTACTATGATATTATCTATAATTAAGTAATGTGGTGATGTTTCAAAGAGTTTCTTGGTTGGATGAACTCCTAGGAACTATTCATTGAACACTACATCTTGACGCACAAACACTTTCTTTGTAATTTATCTAATTATTTATTTATTTACAACTACTAATAAGAATGTTTTAATTTTTAGCACTTTTGATGTCAAAGTCCTTCACCTTTTTGCTAGCTCGTAAGCTTACGTTCGCCATTTGAATTTCTTATTCTTAATTGTCCACCTCTTTCAACATTTTTCTTCCTATGGCCTAAAAGCCATGCTACAAAAATTCTGACAAGGGCCCAAAATGAAACTTATTGAGATAGTGGTGAAATATTGCAAAATTATTAGAAGGGATAACTTAGAATTTAAGACTTATGAAAATATCAAATGTATGGACAACTTTTGGAATAATTTATATGATATTTTCTTTTACGGAAGTGTTGTTGCAACATCTATGACAGTGAACTATACCATATGCAATGATGTTTATACAAATCACTTTGTGTTACATATTGTCCCTAATATTGTCACTTATAGGGTCATGTATACGTATTTTGAAATGAATGACTATAATTGGAGGCTATAGGAGTACAGTGTATGGATGACTTTGCTTGGTTGAAAGCATCATATATTAATTGTACCATGAGATGAGTATTGATTTTGATTATCCTGCCCTTGTTTTGTTGTTGCTTAGTCCATAAAAGAAAATTAAGCTGCAATGTTCCCCAAATATAGTCCTTTAGTTATAGCAAAATTCGTGGTATAGATACCTTGGGAAAATTATAACCTACCCACCAGAAGGTTAGCAAGAGTTTCAGGAAGGGTTCCTAGGATTATGTGTCATCGTTTTTCCTTTATGTTCTAAGGACTTTGGGACAAAGTCCATGATTAAGAGGGGGTGTATGTAATGCCCACTCTAGTTTCCTAACCCTAATATGACATTATCTTAAATACTTTAGTCTATGAGGAACTCAAGTTGAGGATCCAGAAATGTGACTCTATTATTAGTGAATGTGATGGTTATGTATGTTCTCTGTTAATATTAGGATTTCCATATAATTAATCGTTAATCATAGTCTCTATTGATATCATGATGGTGATAGTAGTAAAGGATAGGCATGTTTTCTATTGATGTTATAATGATGATAGCTTTGATCTATATGTATGGTTCCATTAAGGTTATGATGATGCTAGCCATGATGGAGATATCCCCTATGTTAGCTACTTACATTAGTTCTCGTTCACAATGAAAAATGATGTGAATGACCAGGTGATGGTAATAATGTTATTACGACAATGACTAACACTAAGAAACCTGGTTACTAATAATTATTGAGAATGTCAGGAAACCACCAGAGGCACTCGCACATGACGAGTTGACGACACCTGGTTTGATGAAAATTTATATTATTTTATCTTTGAAATTCTAAGTCGATTTGAAAACTTGCTATATATGTTTATCTATATTCTGATCATATGTTAATGGTTGTAGGCATAGATTAGTTACTTGGCCAAATGACTCACATATGGGTGATGGGGTTGTACAAGTGGATGGAACTACATGGGAGGGGTGGGATAGTGTCCCTGATCTCACCCACTAGCACTCCCACCATGACTTGGGCTGGAAGGGCTGAAACACCTTCACCTTGAAGATGACAATGCCATGAGTGCAGGTCCCAAAGTTGGGTCGCTCATGAGGATTTTACCGGGGGGCACGCATGAAGGTGGATTCCTTGATCTCCAACAACATTAGTCTCACTATAGCATGCAACATAATAGATGATAGCGGTCTATGACATTGCATCTATACTTTTCCCTCGTAGTCATTGAATGCTTGAAGGGCAAGTGGCATGGAACCCTTGGAACTTCAAGGGAATTTCTTGAATGGCATGACCAACTTTGCACCCTTGGCATCACAAATAAATTGTTAAGTGTGGCATGCTTGGAGCTCCAATGGAAGTTCTTGAAGGGAATGACCAAACTTGGTACTTTGGAATCATTAAAAATAAACAAATTAATAAATATAATCAAGAAATGAAAACTAGGTAAATTTACATCAAGGGTAAATGATGTTAGAAACTGAGGTAATTAAATAAAAAATAAACATGGGTTAAGAGGATCATAGGAAGAAATAAAATATTTTATATTAAAAGCTCTACCCTCCTCATGTTGGAAAATATTAGATACATTATGTAGCTTAATTAGGTAAAAGGGGAAAGAGGGACATAATTGTAAGGATAAAGATTAATCCTAAACTAATTAAACCTAATTAAGAGAAGAGGAACGTGAATTAAAATAAGAATAATAAATTAAATTTAGAGAAATGTAGAGAACCTCCATGTGGTAACAACCAACATAAGAATATCCATCTAAGAGATAACTTGAGTTAAATTAGGGGGTAGATATGGGATCAAATCTTGACTCATTAATTGGCTTTAGTAATGAACACAAATTAAGGAATAAAAAGGGGGATAAAGAGGCAAAAAGAGAATAAATAGGAATCTTATTGAGGTGAGGAAAATATTAGCTTTAAATTAAAATTTAAGTAAATAATTTTGGGAGACCCTTGACGAGAGAGTGACACATCGGTGGGTGAATAATCAAGCTATTGAGTTATAAAAAATAATTAATCATGCATGACATGCCAAGTGTCACATATGAGGACTCCTATAAAAGAAGGGGCAAGTCATGGGAGAAGGGGACTTTTGGAAAACCCAATGGCTGGATGGATGAGACTATGTCAGAGTAGTGATTACTAAACTATAGAGTTTGGTGAGATAGAGGATTTTAGAGAGGGGACTCTTGAGTGAAGGAGTTCTCTCCTCTACCAGCTATTGCATTGCTCCATTGTAAAACCCCACTGCAGCTTGGGGTTCCACAGGGAAGAAGAGTACCCAAGGAGTAGGCTGGGAGGTTAACCATTGGGTCATCACATTCAGATCAAATACATTGTCATTCACTCTCTGAGGTGACTGGAAACAAGGGAATAGCAATAAAAGCAAAGCAAGAGGAGTCTCGTCTTCTTGTGAATGGTACATATGTGTTGCAATATTATTTTGTATGATTTCTTTATGGTCTCAGTTAAATGTATGTAAATGTTATGATATGTTTCCTGAAACAAATTTCAGGAATTTGTTAGACAGTGGTGAATAAATTTGAATTCCTAATGCGTTTCTCTTCTCATTGTACTTTACTATGATTTATTTTTAAAAAAATAAAAAATAAAATAAAAACAAAAAAATATATAGTATAGATGTTGGTTCTTATAGAAAACTAGCTCTGAACAGGGCAGCTGCCAACTGCGAATGGTTGAAAAGGCTCTGTGTAGGCTGGAAAGTGAACTTGGTGCTCTATTGCATCTTTATGGGGTAATTGGATGTAGGTTGATAGCTTTGACATTCGCAGGTGCGTGCATGGAGGTGTACAGTTGAAAAAACGATAAAAACAAATGATTTGGGGCTTTTTGGCTTTATGAACGAAACTCAATTTTGGCAAGTACGGGTGAACAGTGGTCATCTTGTCATGTAGCAGGGTGAATAGTAACTATTTTGTTGCATAGCAAGTAGTTAGTAAGTGGTTTCCATCGCACCGCTTTTGGGCATTCAGTGGTATTGGGGGGAGGCTACCCAATTCCATACATTGAATGACACATAGCATCGGGGGCCTGATGGAAAATAGCTTTATCAGGCAGGTATTGTTCAGACGTCAGGCCCACTCAATATGGGTAAGGGCTATTAGATGTGGAGGGAGGTGATCGTATGGTGATTGGGCGGGGAAGCTACACAAAGGCTAGTGGAGGGCCCAACGAGTGATTAAGTGCAGAAGTTTTTCAGTTAACAAAGGATTAAAGAGGGGTTAAGGTGTCTGGATCATTAGTGACGAGTTTAAACAGGGGATTATCTAGCTTAATCATAAATTGATTAGTTAGTCGGTTTTTGGGGTTTGGGTGAAATTATAGTTTATATTTTAAACTAGGCTATAGGGCTAGTTAATATGCGGGAGTTAAATACATACGGGGAAAATTTGTTTTTATTTGTAGGATTTAATAAATAAAATTAGTAAGTAATAAAATGAGTGGAAAGGGGCACCATACCCTAAGTAGATATTTTTTCATGATTTTGAATGCTTTTTCACATGTTAATATCAAGCATAAGGTAATATGTGTTGTCGTGGGTATTTTGGAAAAAAGGGGCTTTACATGGGGGTGATTTCTTGTCCTAGGTAAGTAGTTTTTAACCCTTAGGAAAACGGGTTTTATCAGGGAAATGAGGGGGAATGAAGCATAATGAATTTTTATGAGGGGGTTTTAGTACTTATTTCCTATAAGTCATTGAGCGAAGGGTCCACTCTATCCAAAATTCATAGAAATGTTGTGAGATTCTTTGACTTAGGGTTTTTAAGTACTTTGAACTTTATTATGGGAAATTATTTAAGTAAAAGGTGAAATGAATGAGGGAATTTAATTAATCGATTTTGATATCCATTTGCATGCTTCATTGACCACTCACATTTCGAACTTTCATGGTGAGAATGATAAATATTCTTTTTATCTAGTTAATCATCATACTTTTGAAACATTTCTTCTACTTACCCATGTACTCATCTTACCATTTTTACTTCTCTTTATTAGGGTGCATTTGAGCAAGCAAACCCTTATCAAACATTTTTATTTATCTTTACAATATTGAACTAAGTAAATCTAACCTTATTACATCTAAGGGCTCAGGTTAAATAGTTGAGCTCCTTTTATTTACTCTACCTATCTAAATGTATGCCAAGGTTACACTGTTTGGCCAGATTTTTATTCTCTATCTATCAACATGAAATTTAAAGCATGGCATATTCTCTTTGATTTGCCGACTAACACGTTTATGTGATTTGCCATCTTATCTTCTGCCTTATTTTTCTGCGCTTGGGTTCTACGCACAAGTAAAATATGGCTCCCATCTTCGCAAAAATAACTAGTGGCTCATCCGCCTCTGGAGGGCAATCTCCTACCCATATCGTCAATGAAGCCCTAGCTCCCACTATCCAAGTGGTCCAGGCCTCACTCGATGAAGCTTTGAAGTTTTATAAAAGTGCCCTAATCTGTCGATTCAATGGTTTTTGGCCACGGCTAACATCATTCCACAATTGGATCTCGGAGGTATGGAAGCCTGTCATTTCTGATGAAATTAATATCTACCCCTGTGCTAGGGGTTTCTTTATAGTAGATTTTGAAAATCCTAAAAGCAGACAATGTATTCTAGATTTCGGCCCTTGGTTTTGGGAAAAATCAGATCTATTCATGAAGCCATGGAACCCATCATTCGATCCCTCTATAGCAGTGATAACCTCAACAACAATTTGGGTGAGATTGCCAAGCCTACCCTTGCATCTCTGGAATATCTCCTCACTAAAAGCCATGAGAAATGCAATTGGGAAATTTTACTGCAGGTGCCCAGAAATAGAGGAATATGCTAGAACCACCTATGCACTCATCTGCGTGGAAATGGACTTCAGCGTCAGATTCCCAGCTGAAATAAACCTAACAAGTAAAGATTATGTTTCGAACCAGAAACTTGATTACGAAAGTGTCCTCTTCAGATGTCGATCCTGCTTTCAGATAGGGCATCTAGCCAAAAATTGCCCAAAAGCCTCTGAGAAAAATTTTGCTAGAAAAAACCACCACAGATCTACATGGTGGGAAGGAGCACAAAAAAAAACACTGCATTGTCATCAAAGAAGAATATTCTAGAGAAAACTCTGAATCACAAGAAATCAGGGAAGAAAGAAACAGCTCTGAAGACAAGCAAGGAGAAAGCCTGCCCCAACAAATCAACAATTATGAGGATTCGAATACTGCACAAAATAAATCTTCATTTAACAACAAAGAAAATCTCCTAGACCAAACTTCTTCTCTGACTATCTTGAAAAGAACGAACACAATAGATCACGAAGATAAGACACCAATGTCTCAAGAACTAGAAGAGATGAAGGAGATTCAATATAAAGGAAGTTGGAAGACCGTAGAGAAAAAAAGGAAAGCTACAACACCAATCTCACCAAGAAAGGCAAGGAGCCAGATAATTAAAAATTAATAAAATTGTAGGTCTGATAGACCAATCAGTGGATGTTAACCACCACCATCATCATCATCATAATCAAGATTAAATAGTTTTATTACCATGGATTGTGGCAAGGATTACAAGTTGCACATAATCATTTATTTTGCACAAAAGTAAATGGTAGTGGAATTTTGGCTTACTCACTTTCATGGTCATTTTCTTTTTCTTGGGGTTAGTATTTTTCCTCTTTTTTGATCTTTTTATCCTTTTTTTCTTTTGATTACTCTTTTAGGACATAACCTCTTTAAATTTTTTAATTTATCAATGTGGAAAACATTTGCATGAAGCAAAGGTATGTACATATTACAAGTTTTAATCTGAGTCATTAAAAAATTATGACTTCTATTGGTATAGGAACCTAACACCACCAAAGATTGGAGGCATTCGAGGTAACAACAAAGATCCCATCCGAGTTGCAACCACAAATTTTGACCCTTCTACTTAGTTTTCTATTATGTCTTTGGTTTGCTTGTTTTTAGTTCCTATTTCTCACTTCTAAGTTCATGTATCCTCACTTTTTAGTTTTTGTATGTTTAGTTTTGGTTCTCTTAGTTCTTTGACATCATATGCCGCTTTGCACAAAGTTATAGTTTTGATTTGGCATCGTCTTTGTAGTGAAAGAATGAACCAAGTTTTTAAAAAATTATCATGTTCTTTAATGTTTACAAGGAAATACAATTTACCCCACAAAAAAAATAAAAAAATATTAGTTTTTCACAATGATGATTCAAATAGCATGATAAAAGGCTTCTCACTCACAATTTTCTTATAATATTTTAAATTTATACACAAGATTTTCAATTTGGTAGTAAATTAAGGAGGCACCCTAAAAAACTTCTCACTAACACTTTTTTTCTAATATTTTAGCTGCATACACAAGTTCTTGAATTTGGTAATAAAGAAAGGCCTCCACAAATCTTAGATGTAACAAATTATTTTATCTATCATTTAAGAGTGGGGATAAAATCATTTCCTCTAGGTACACGACAATTATGATTAGCCACATTTTATCCAAGTTGTATGGACTCATTTTTGGAAAAGATTAGCCTTTAGCTTAAAATCCATGTTTAAATAGCTAAAGGACGAGTTGAGTTTAAGAGATATCATTCAATTGTGGACCATCTTATTACTTTTTAGAATTACTATAGAGGAATGCCACAAAAATAAAACTAATACCTTTTTTTGTTTTTTTTACTTTATAGAAGCTTTTGACACCATTCCTCGAACAAATCTATTGAATGGGCTAGATGAGTCAATGGTTTTCGTTAGGTTGAGTGTTATTGTGACAACCTTGTATGAGATTGTTAGTTCTAATATTATGACCACTACGAGATGGTTAGAAGAAGTTAAATGTGATATCAAAGTCAAGTAAGGATGTTCCTTATGACCTACCCTTCTTGGCTTATACTTGATAAGATAGAAGATTGTTTGAAAGATGTAGTGTTGGGCCCATGTTCATTGGCATGGTCATAACTCTTCTTTATTCTAAGGATATTGTTCTCTCAGAAAGGAGCCATTACAATCTTTTGAAGAAAATCAGAATCCTCCAAAAAAAATTCTACAAAAGAAGTATGACTATTACTTTCTACGAAACTAAAGTGGTGGTAATTAAATTTGAAACAATGACCCATGACAACAACTCCTTGGACGAAGTTCCTTCACATGAATATCTCGAAATCAATATCCATTATAAACTCAATTGGAATTACAGGATTGAGAAAATGATAAATGGAGGTTCAAAAACTTAGTATGGGCTTGAAAATAGTTATAAGTTCATGGATCTTTGGATTTGGGATAAAAATAATCTCATCTTTGAAAATCTCATCACTCGTGTGATTGTATATGGATGTGAGGTTTTATGTTGCAATATATCCAAAGAATTGTGGATAAAGACTTATTATATCGAAAAGTAGGTTATGACCTCAAACCTTGAGATTAAAGGAAGTGCTCCCGAACCTATCCTCCTCATTAAACAAAGTATTTTCCTTATTCAAAGCATGGTCATGACTAGGTGTCTTAGGTATTAGAAGTTATACAACATGGATGCCAAGAGGTTTCTTATAAATATTGACTACTTTTAATAATTGTTTTAATAATTTTTAATAACAACTCTTCCATGTTTCAAACAACCATCTTGTGATTTTTTAGTTTCAAAAATATTCCCACAAGCACTCATTTTAGCTTCCTCTCTTTATGATGAGGGGTGGAGTGTCAACTATAAACACTGGACATTTCAAAAGTACCTACATAGCTCTCTCATGACCACTCTTTTGTAACATTTTAACTTTATTTGGATGTGATGATGGATGGAGTGTCCAATACAAAGATAATAGGTTTCCAAACCACTTATACAATGTATTTAGGGAATGTTCTTAAATAATTAAATATCAATTCAAAATTGTTAACTAGATATAAATGAATAGTTAGATGACAATGGAAAATCTATGAATAGATAGTTAGATGCGAAATGCAAAATCTACTTTCCTAGCAACAATTCATTACTTCTTCCATGAAGTCATTACCACATATTAACTACATATATAGACATTGATGGTATTATATCATCTCAAAGAAAAATATTTTGCCAATAAAGTTACATGCTACAAGTATCACTTCTTTCTCTCTTCTTCTTTTTTCAAAAGAACTTTGAGTTGTCCATAAATAATAAATGCTACATAGCCAGTTACATATACTAAATATGGATAGATAGTTAGATGTCAAAGGAGTTGTCACATACATCAATTTATTATCACACATTAACTACATATTAATGTTGATAATAATGAGTAATGCTTTCCATTAATGCTATCCACTTGATTTTTTTAGCTTTAACCATTCTAAATACCAGTTCACTTTAATTAGAAAACAACATGATCTGGTCATTTCCACTAATATTTTAATAATTATTTATTTGAATTACCCAGCTCACGAGATGTAAAACCACTCTCCATTGAACATCATAAGCATCTTAAGAATCATTTATACTACTAAATTTACCCATTATTTCTTTGAACCACCCTTCTAAGAAGTTGTAAAACCACTATGGTTCATCAGTAAAAATGTATTTTACTTGATCCCAGCGTCTGCAAAGGAGTTGGAAGCTCCTCACAAGTATGAAGGTTTGTTCCTTAATCTTCATGTCAATGTTAATAAGTTGGCATTTGCATGGCGAGCTGCATATAAGGGCCTCTAAAACTTATACTGAAAGACATTCGCTCTATGCTTTGCATTGGACTAGTTACAGAAGTTAAAGATAATAGGAGAGGAATAAGGGTTGAGGTATGCATCTGTGTCTATTTTACTGTAGACAATTAGTAGGTTGTACTAATATAATTGTTGTTTTATTATTATTATATATTATGTAGACAAGAATTCATATTCAAGAGTGCAACTCTCATTCAATAAGATAGCTGAGATTTTTTCATGCAAAGATTTTAGGTGTTTTCATTGACTTGGTTGTTCTAATTCGAGTTTGATATTGATACCCATTTCATATCTTTTTCTGTTGATATTTGTTAGTATTCTGTCACTCATAATCCTTGTTGGTTGGGAATGGTTTTAGAGGGTGGTTTTGGGTGACAAAGATGAAATTCAAGGTGGGTTATGGAAGTAAAGACGCACACCAAGGAGACTGGTTATGAAGGCCCAGGTTTGAAGGCATTATACAAATTCCCCGAGGGATCACTGCACTGTGATTTTTGGGAGTGAATATGGGGATGGCCCTCTTCTTGGAAAAACAAACTAGATATGATCTATTAAGTCTGCACTCTCCACCCACCAATGTCAGAAATTTAATCACAACAGTCTCTCAAACAACGCACCTCTACTTCCATAACTCACCGAAAAGAATCCCAACAATCTCAGAGATCGCATTGAACACAACATACAAATATTAGCTTAACCCAGTGATCCTATTGAGTAAGAGATATATTTATGTATCAAATTGTCATATGTCAATGTTTACTTAGTACAAAATTACAAATTGTTGTTAGTGGGATTATAATAGAATTTACATAGAGATTTATTTATCTTAATTACATATTGCCGTTAGCGGGGTTATAACTATCTATGCCTTATACCATCTAGCTTGTCCCATCTTCCAAAGGTTGTTTTGCTTTGCAGCTATGAGAGATGTGTCATTTAGTTTTGTAAACCTATCTAATATCAAGGTAATTTGTTTATATGTCCCTTATTCATTTAGGTATTTGGTTGATATAGGTTATTTTAGTTCAAGCTACTGTAATGCAAAGGTTTTCTTTACAAACCTCCATACGGTTGCACAAGGATAAAACCCTACTTCCTGGTGAGGGTTACTGTACTTCCTTACAGTAAGTTGATTCTAAGAACACAAATTTTCCTTTTGCAAATTGGGAAAATGCATTGGCCGGCAAGTTGAATTTCCCTATTTGTTCCTTTTACTTTTGTTATTTATTTAGGGCTTTATGCCACCTTACCCATCCATGAATTCTACTAATATTTGTTTCCTCTTCTGTGGATTGCTAGGTTTGATCGCTAACAACTCTCAGCATAGAATTTTGGGTATGCAATTCGATTATCTTATGGATGCTAGGTTCTATCCTTGACACTTTGATTGCCTTTATCTAGGTCTGAATTGGGCTTCCCACCCATGTACAATTAGGGCTTCTTAATAGACCCGAGCCAAGAGTCTTTCTACTTAATTTATTTTGTATTAAAATGAGAATTGGCCATGCAGCCTGAAACCCTTAGTGGAAGATTTTCTCACTACCATAGTGTAGCACTTGATTCCTATTTGGAAATCTAACATGGAGAAATGTTTCTTTTTTTAACTCATGGATTTGTAATTTTTTGCTAAGTAGGCCTTCTACCCATAGCTTTTCTTAAATTGGTGTTCAACTACACGTATTTTCTTTGGTTTATAAAATTATAATTGATTCCTTATTTGCTACTATGGTTTAGGATAACCATTTCTCACTTTAATGAACTTCTCATTCATTTGTTAGTCGACCCTCAAGGTTTTTCCATGGATAAATATATATATCAACATTTATTATTTTATTTCCATTTTCTTTTTAAGTCACCTTACACATACATAAGTTATACTTCCTTCTTCCTTTATCATTGTAGCGAGTTTGTATGTTAAAAGAGCTTCTCATGTAATCCCTCATGGGAAATGTTAAGCTAAGTTTGTTATACCATCTTAGTTTGTTGACAATAACTTGTGATAAAAATGGCAATGTTTGTATTAAGAAAAACAAAACCCATTGGTCAGATCTACGAAAGAGAGTCTGAACTAGGAGAGTCTGGCTCTACAGAATCCTCTACATTGTTCATCAACATTACACATTAAATAGAATACATGGTTTTAGGGAAGTTAGAACAACATCCTAAGAAATAGAATCTAATTCCTATCCTGAGGCTACGTGAACCAACTCTACCTATTCCAGGATATTCTCCATTACCTTCAACACTCCCCCTTAATGGAGAATGGGTTCACATATATGCCAAACATCTCCCTAAACATTTGAAACTTAACTTTTCCAAGGGGCTTAGTGAAAATGTTTGCAACATTATCACATGTATTACAACATTCCAGATGAATTTCTTTAGATTGTACTTTCGCCCTTACAAAATGGAATTGATTATGAATATGTTTTTTTTTTGTGAAACACAGATTGTTTCCCAGCTTGATTGAACTTTGATTCTCGCATCTAATTGTTGTTGCAACTCTCTGTTCTTACCCAACATCATGGAGAAGTCTCCGCAACCAAACCACCTCGCATGTTGCTGCACACATGGCTTGATACTCTGCTTTTGCTGAGGATAAGAAGACTGTGTTTTGCTTATTGTTGCTCCAAGTGATCACCCTAGATCCAAGACTGAATGCATAACCTATTATAGATATGTGATCATCTACATTTCCTGCCTAATCTGAATCTACAAATCCTGCTAGTCTAACATCAGAAGAGTTAGTGTAAATAATTCCATAATCTACAGTACCTTGTAGATACCTCAAAAAATTCTTCGTTGCGTTCCAATGGCTTTCAAGTGGCTTAGACATAAATTGGCTTAACAAGATGACTGCATAAGCCAAATCAGGTCTAGTGGTGGTCAGGTAGATCAGACTCCCAATTAGTTGTCTGTAAAGTGTTGCATCCACCACTTTTGAGCCATCCTCACACTGCAATTTGATGTTCTGTTGCAATGGTACTTGTGCAAACTTGCATTGATCCTTTCTAAACTTCACTAATAAGCCTTTGACATACTTTTCTTGAGACAAAAATGTTTGACTTGAACCTCTCTAGATTTCGAGACCTAAATAGTATCTGAGTTGACTGAGATGCTTCATCTCAAACGTCTGTGACATCTGCTGTTTGATTTCATCAATTAGATATATAGCATCACCTGCAATTATCAAATCATCTACATATAATGAAATCATCACTATGCACCCTTGTTCATCTTTCATGGTGTAAAGATTAAGGTCATTCTTGATTTTATTATAGCCAGCTTACAGAAACAATGAATCGAATTTCTCATAACATGACCTGGGAGCTTGTTTTAATCCATAGAGTGCTTTCTTCAACCTATAGACTAAATTTTCTTTTCCTTTTTGGACAAACCCTTCCGGTTGCTCTAAATAATCTTGTTCTTAAAGTTCCCCATTTAGAAATGCAGACTTTACATCTAGTTGGTGCATCATCCAATGTTTCGTAGTAGCTAAAGTAATTAACATTCTGATGGTGTTCAATTTAGCTATAGGGGCGAAGGTTTCTTCATGATATATCCCTTCTTTTTGTGTATACCCCTTTGCAACCAACCTAGCTTTCAGTTTTTCTATAGTTCCATATGCATTGATTTTCAGTTTATATAACCATTTGCAACCTATGACTTATTTTCCTCTAGGGAGTTCTACCAATTCCCAAGTGTTGTTTCTGATTATTGAATCATATTCCTATTCCATGGCTATTTTCCATTCATTACTTTCATTTGCTTCTTTATAACTAGACAATTCAACAACATTCATCATACTAGTTATAAATGAATTTTCCCTATATCTTGCAGGCATTTGAGGTTTCCTACCTGATCTCCTGAGTGGTGGGGTGGTGGTTTCAAACCTTATTTCTTCCTATTGCTGCTGTTGTTGTCCTTATTGTTACTATTTCTGATGTTGTTGTTGTGGCTATTGTTGTTGTTGTTGTTGCTATTTCTGCTGTTGCAGTTCATCCTTTACCTTTGTTTGTTGATGATCTTGGTTGTTCTCTGCATCCTCTTCTTCAATGTATGGGATTTCCCATCCATCATAGTGCTCATCATTTTCCTCACCATCATGCTCATGGAATTTAACATCTCTACTAACAAAGATCTTGTGAGTAGAGGGATTAAATAATATGTATGCTTTATATGACGAATGATACCCTATAAAAGAACATTTCATGGCTTTTGATTCTAATTTCTTTCTATCTTCCTTGGGTATGTGGGCAAATTCTTTATATCCAAATATTCTTAAGTGTTTTACTATAGGCTTATATCCATACAAAGCTTCAAAAGGAGTTTTAAACTCAATACTTCTTGTAGGACTCCTATTTTTTAAATAAACCATAGTACTCACTGCTTCAGCCCAAAAACAATTTGAAATATTCTTACCTTTCACCATATTTCTCGCACATTCCACCAGAGTTCTATCCTTCCTTTCTATTACTTCATTCTACTGTGGAGTATGGAGTACTGTAAACTGCTACAAAATTCCATGATCTTTACAATATCTAATTAGCTCATTTTTCCTTTATTCTCCCCCTTAATCAGAATGGAGAATTTTTATATGTTTCCCTATTTTTCCTTCAATCATATTTTTAAATTACTTAAAGCATTCGAATGTATGACTCTTCTTACTTAAGAAATACACCCAAGAAAACTCCGTACAACCATCCATAAACAATCGGAAATACACTGCACCTCTTAATGATTTTGTTTCCATGGGACCACAAAGATCTGTGTGCACTAACTCCAATATATCCCTTTGTTTATTTTCTACTCTAACAGGGAATTCTTCTCTGTGCATTTTTCCTAAAGTACAGGCATCACAATCATTATGTACTTGCTTTAGCATAGGAAGATCTCTTACCATTTCTTCCCATTGTTGTAACAACAAATCATTGTAATTGATGTGGCCGAATCTCTGGTGCCAAAGCTCTTCTGTTGTCAGGCTCACTCTTGTCAATGCTAAAACTGATGTAGGTCTCACATCAAACTTGTACAGTCCTCCTATTTGGATTCCTATAGCAATTGTCTTCATTCCATCTAGTAGATCCTTAATGTAACAGTTAGATTTTAAAAATTCAACTTTCAAATCTTGATTTGTAATCATTGATACAGAAATCAAGTTCTTAGTTATGCCAGGCACATACATTACATTATAAATTTGTTTGATATTACCATCAAGTAGAATGACAAAAAATTTCCCACGTCCTTTGATTTGATGACTTCTGTCATATCATAGGTAAATCTGTGCACCTTCGTTGATCTCTTTAAAATCCTCTAGCCAATGCTTGTTCCTTGTCATGTGTGTTGACGCTCTTGAATCTTCAACATTTTCCTCACGATCTGCCATGAATAACCTTAAATTCTACACCCGATCACCATTCGCGAGATGACCAACATGTCTCTTTGGCTTTTGGTATTCTTCATGATACATTTTTTTCCTATATTCCCTAGGAATATGACCCAATTTTCCATAATAAAAACATTTAGCTTTAGAGTAGCTTTTATTCGGGTGCATACCTTGAGTCAGATTTGGCCGTTTATGTGAACTTGCTCTGTTATGCTATTGTGGACCTCCTTTACCTTTGTAGAAGTTCTTCCTCGCCACCAATGCAAGATCGACACTCTGGGGTTTCAAATTCAATCTCCTCTCTTCTTCCTGCATCAGTATACCTAATTTATGAGAGATTCTTTGGCATAAATCACATGATATTAGCCTCATTTCAACAATCAATATACTTGTCATCTCTTCAAAATGTGGGATTTTTTCTCTGGCATTGATGCCAATGATGAATATCTAATAATAATCAGTGACACCATTCATTGTAATGGTCACACGATCTATATCGTCCATTGTATGACCAATATCTAATAATTTGTTTTTCAGATCCTTGATCCTTGGTACGAATGAAGTAATTGTTTCATTCTCCTCAATATTCATGGACAAGATCTTACTCTTGACAAATAAAAGACGATTTGAATTTTTGATCTCGTACAATTCCTTTAGAGTTCCCCAGATCTCGTTAGCTAACTTACCTTCTCTAATGTGTTGTATAATGCAGTCTTTCACTGACATCTTTAACATTGTCCTTGCTCTACTTTCTTGTTTCTACCAATCTGGGACCAATGTTGATCCAGCCTTGGCCCTCGACTCATCCCCATTCACAATCTGCCAAGCACTCTGTGCTTCTAGTAGATTCTGCATCTTAAACTTCCAATTTGCATAATTGGAACCATTGAGCTTATTATGGTCATTCATGCATGCTTCAAACATATTGTTGTTCATCTTGGCGATTTAGAAAAAAAAAATTGACAGGTAAAAAAAGTGTTAAATTTACCCCAGATCTATGATAGAGACAGATCACTGTTGTTTGATCTCACAAGACGTGCACAAATCACCATTGCTTTCTTCTTAGCCTCCAGACAACCTCCTGTTGTTAGCTACAACCTTGTTCTTGGCTTCCCCACTCAGCTTCTTTGGAAGCTATAGCCTTGTTCTTCGCTCCCTTTGCAATTTCTTTGATTTACATGATCTTCACTGATATTTTCCCAATATCCGAGACTAGTCACTAAAATACACTAATTTTCAGAGACTAGTCACAACCGTTGCAGCTGTACACTAGAAAAGTGTGACGAATGAAAAAATGAAAAATTCGAGAAGTGTAGTAGTGTATCATAGCGACTATCCACTCAAAACCTACAAAAATTTTGATTCAAAGAACCACCCACCAACTAGTGTACAGGTTCCTCAACCCTGACGCTATGATACCATGATAAAATGGCAATGTTTGTATTAAGAAAAATAAAACCCACTGGCCAGCTCTATGAAAAAGAGTCTGAACCAGGAGAATTTGGCTCTACAAAACGATCTACATTGATCATCAACATTACACATTAAATAGAATACATGGTTTTAGCAAAGCTAGAACTGCATCCTAAGAAATAGAAACTAATTCCTATCCTAATGCTATGTGAACCAACTCTACCTATTCTAGGATATTCTCCATTATCTTCAACAACTTGTTTTATATTTAAGAACATGGATTGTAGCTTGTCTTGTAACAACATTTGTACTAGACTTTCTTGTTTTCAATTGCATGTTGTTGAATTGTGCTGGTTATCACATTTACCTTACATATTTTATTTTTCCAACTCAGTTCTTTTAACTTTTAAAGAATATGTTTATTACCATCATCTCAATGGGTAACTGAGATCCCATCTTTCTCTGGGACTTGTTAATTTTCCTTAGTGGAATATTTATATACAAAAATATATTTACAAATAGATTATATATATATATATATAGATAGATAGATAGATAGATAACACCATTCATGCCATTTGTAAAGCCATAATTTTAAAAGAAAACACATTAGCATTTTCCTACAAGCATAACAATCTATCTAAGTACTAATTCTTTGTAAAAATATTTACAATTCCTTTATAACAAATTATTCCTACCTTTCCTTGGTAAAAAATTATTACTTTAAAGAGTATATGAAGCCATTACATTAAATATCTTTGCATATCAATCTTACAAAAATATTTACCACTCCTTTATAACAAATTATTACTACCATTCCTTTGTAAGAAATTATTACTTAACATATTTTTTGCATATGAAGCCATTATAGTAAATATCTTCACATAAATATCTTTGCATGTCAGTAAATCTCTTTTGTTATGAAAAATATCTTCTCTTCTAGAACATAATTATTACAAAATTATTTAGAAGAGAAGGTTGCTCACCAACTAGTTCAAGTAACCTTAACTAGTACGTCTTGTGAGAAAGGCCTCCAACTAGTTCACATAACCTTCTCCCAGTGAGCAAAGGCCTCACCGGGTGTTCCATTAACCATTCAGCTCAAGGACCCCCTTCTCTTGTAGTGTCGAACCAATTCACATAACCTTCTCTTGTGAGAAAGGCCTTTGAGGGTGTTCCATTAACCAATCAAGTCAACAACCCCCTTCTTTGTTGTGTCCAACCAATCCAGGTAACCTTTACTCCTGTAGAGGGAAGCCCTAGAGGGTTTTCTGGCCAACCAGATACCCACATGATGTTCCACTCACCAACGAGCTCAAGAACCCCCTTCTCCAGTAGTGTGGTGCCCTTCCTCAACAACTTAGTGTCTAAGGAATCAAGTTCCAAGTCAGTTCACTTAACCTCTGCTAGTACTCCTCTCCTCTTGAACAAGTTGTTCCACTCTCCAACCAGGTAACCCCTTAGACATGGTGTTCCACTAGCCAATGAGCCCAAGAACTGGTAGAGTCGTTCCCTTCCTCAACAACTTAGTGTTTAAGGAATCAAGTTCCAAGTCTCTATGTTGCATCAAGCTTTTTCCCTCTAACCCTCTTAGCTCCCTTTTGAGATAATTTATCTATAGAATATCTAGGTTAACATCTTTTCCATTTAGTAATTCTTTGGTAAATCATAACCAAGTTTGATTAATAAAATTAAAAAGAATGTTGAGATTTATTATCTATTTTTTTCTTGAGTGAAAAGAAAATTAAATACTAACTTTTCACTAAGTTGTATTAGACTTTGTAAATCTTGGTAATGTCTCTATATTTGAACATAAATCTAGTGGTACATGACACTTCAACTATGTAAGAATTTTTTTTTATTAATTTTAATTTAAATATTTAAAAGTGTTTTTCATTTCAAAATATGTTTTTTTTTTCCAAATTATTTTATCATTTTCAAAATTTAAAACATTTTTATATCTGTCACATCAAAATGTTTTAAAATTTAAATTTCTAATTTTTTATTGTTGGGTCACCAATTTTATGTGGTTTAAAATAAAATTTTCATAATTAAAAATTGTTTTAAAAAATAAAAAACTCTAATTCTCAAGTGTCATCATAAATTAATTATCAAAAATATTTAAATATATGGATTTTAAAAATTTAAATGTAGTTATTTTTAACAATAAATACTTATTAATCTACAATCATTTAAATATTTTTTTAATAACTACGTTTTAAGATTTTTCCATTAATATATTTTATTAATCATATTTTTTTATAGTTTAATTATTTAATTGTTGTTATGGTATACCAATATATTATTAGTAAATTGATTCCCGGTCCAACAAGGTTGTGGTGCTTAAATCATGCACTTTATATAATTAGGTTATATGATCATATTCACCCCATAAGGGTTCTCTACTTTTTCATAAGAGACATCTACTAAGTAACAACCCCCCATATTTCACTTGTTTAAATTAAATGATGATAATGATGATGATGATGGTGTTGGTTAACATCGAGTGAGACCACACTTTGGTCTATCGGACCTAAAGAAACAAATTATTTAGTTTGATTTAAGATTTTATTCATATGTTCAAAAAGCTTGGAGAGAAGCCTCCTGAGGTCACTATAATTTTGACATCGTAAAAGGCTAGGAAGGTTAGTATTGTGACAAAGATTATGAAATTGAGATCTAATGTGGTTGTACACGAGGCACTCTAAGAGGAAATGGTTTTCATCCTCGATGTTCCTATTCTCACAAAGATGCCAGATTCTTTCCATCCATGGTGTTCTAAGAACTTCCCAATGCCCTGTTTCACTATGGAGCTCATGAGAGTTCGTTCTAATCTTCACTATATTAATTTTCTTCTTTGAGCTAGTTGAAACAGGGCATTGGGAAGTTCTTAGAACACCATGGATGGAAAGAATCTGGCATCTTTGTGAGAATAGGAACATCGAGGATGAAAACCATTTCCTCTTA
>Ga0115851_100363_pt1 | contig 19333 bp, 18 predicted proteins | sample InSIn2gowninarea_FD_83865 | JGI IMG/M metagenome (GOLD analysis project Ga0115851, IMG submission 83865)
GGTCGCATAAACATTTGGCAATAGAGATGGCTCTCCAGGGCTAGTAGACTCACCTTGATAAAATCTATGCTCGAATCAATTCTGGTTTACTAGATGACTCTTGCATGGATTCCAAAAGGTACTATCAACAGGATTCAACAAATTTGATGTAGGTTCCTATGGCAGGGGGAAAATGTGGGTCGGTATTTTTCTTGGGTTCGTTGGGACAGGATTGGGAAACACAAGAAATTGGGTGGTTGGGGTATAAAGGACCTCCATTTTTTTGCAAAAGCATTGGCAGCTAAGATGGGATGGAAAATTATCAAGTCAGAGAGCTTATGGAAAGAAGTGGTCTATTACAAATATATTCATCCTTGAAGGCCCGCCCAATGCTTACTCAATGCATCAATTATATGGAAGGCCATCTCTCAGTCAATAAGAATCATCAAGGATGGCTTGGCATGGCGTATTGGGAACGGTGAGCAGGTCAGATTGGGTACATATTCCTGGTCTCGATGCGGGAATGCACACACTCTCCCACTGGCTTTACGACAATTTCTATCAGTGGCTGGCATCACCCAAATTTCCCACATCACTGATGACAAACATTCACTCCAGACAACGCAGATTTGGCTAGACTCTAGGGATCTTGGCATCCCGGACAGATGGAGAAGGACATGGAAACGATTTATAGGAGCATTGGAGGAAGAAAATATCAGAATAACTACGTGGGATAATGAAATCATCTGAGCCATAGCTTCTCATGGTAGTTATTCCCCAAAGGAGGGGTATGCTTCTCTTATGTATGCTCATGAACTGGGGAATATTTGTCGGTGGTGGCACCCTCTATGGAAACTAAAATCACCACATAAAACGCGGTTGTTCATGTGGTGTATCCTGTAGAATAAAGTACCCACAAAGGTAAACCTCATGCGACGTGCCTTTCATGGTCCGTCTAGATGTTGTCTATGCCATGAAAACGTTAAGGATATTGATAATTTATTCCTCCACTGCTCGGTTGTTGTTCAAGTGTGGACTCATATTATAGCCACTCTGAAAATTACCCACAAATGGGAAGGCTCTTACATCGCTGATGCCTGACATCGTTGGTGGAACGAGGTTGCCACACTAAAAGACATAAACCCCCCTTTGATTGTTTGTTGGGGCATTTGGTTGAACAAAAATTATTGTATCTTCCAGGATGCCCTGAACCATGGGCCAACCACTTGTAACTATATTGCTGCCATATACAACCTGATTCCTGATGATCCTAAACAACAACATGCTCAGGTCATCACTCTGGAGGTTATAAATAAGAGCTTTCCTTGGGCTTATTTTGATGGGTCTGCCCAGGCCGTGGGCTATGTAGTGGGGGGTTTATGCTCCATATAAATGAACAACTTTTTTTCAAAATCAAAGTGGGTTTAGGGAGAGGCAAAAATAACTATGCAGAACTCAGTAGCCTAATACACCTTCTCATCTTTGCTCTAGAACAAAACTACCACAGGATCCAGCTTTTTGGGGACTCATAACTTGTTATAAATTAGATCAACTCTACATATCATTGTCACTTGCACACACTCAAGGGTTTATTGGATGAAGTCATCACTCTAAAATCACAATTTGATTTTATTGTATGCTCTCATATATACAGGGAAAGGAATGTGGTCGTTGATTGTCTATCCAAAGAGGTAGCGCAACAAAACAGGGGGCAATGAATGATTCAGGAATTCAGATATAGAGCTTTTTTCCAGTTCTTTCATCATCCATTCATCGAATTGGATGGAAAATTTTCAGATTGGTCTTCAAAAAGATCATCCGACATATTTTTTCTTTTTGTTTATTTATTGATCTTGGTAACTAAAATGGACTATGGTTTATTGTTTCCTTTATGTAAATATTATGTTGATATTGCAAATATTGAATTATGGCCGTATTGATTCGGAATGGGTTTCCCATTCTTGGTGACTGCATCTCATACATGCTAATGATACAACATGTAATTTTCTTATTATTAATGAAGACTGTTCTTTTTTCTTGAAAAAAAAAAGAAGCCTCCCGCAAAAATAAAAAGTAGTTTTTTGCATAATTAATAATAGATAATTTGATTTTTCCATAGCTAATTATGCATACAAAAATAATGAAAAAAAAATCAATTGATCCTCATCCATATATGGAGTGCAATAAACCACGATTTTACTCATTCTGATATGAAGGATGTGGAAAATCAAGTCCATATGTCCAAGCTTGAGGCAGAATGCTTAAGTAATTATGTGGTATTTAGACTAATTTCCTAAAAGTCCCATCACCCTTGCACACCTAATTCCTATGCCAACTCACCCAAAATCACCATGTGGCCTCCTCCAAGGGTTCAAACCCCATATGGTGTAGTTTGTCAAAATCTTATAATGCATCCAAATGACCTATGATAGGATTGAACCAAACCAAATGTCCTTATGATGGATAATCAATGGAGTTGACAACTTCCTCTCATACCTCATTCTGCCTTCCACATGGTTTATGTCTGACATCCTTCATGATTAGTTTACCTAGCATATATTGTGGTTTCTCCAATAAAAACCCTATTAGATATCTAAACCCATATTTATTGTATTACAACCTTCACTCCTTTCATCATTGCTTTCTATACTACATAAATTAACATGATCATTTCTTCTTTCTCCGCTTTACCTTACCAATCGTTGGATCAAACTTTTGAGACCCAAAACTTAGAGATCCATCACAAATCATAAGAAGTTTTACCTTTGATTTTGCTATTCCATAATCACCATCCTCATAAATTGTGTTTTCTAATCTCTATGCTTAAGAAATACTCATTTACCATTTATATAAGATCTTAATTAATTACTTATTTAGTTCGATCCAAAACTTAGAGATCCATCACAAATCATAAGAAGTTGCACCTTTGATTTTGCTATTCATAATCACCATCCTCATAAATTGTGTCTTCTAATCGCTATGCTTAAGAAATACTCATTTACAACTTTTATATAAGATCTTACTTAATTACTTATTTAAGATTTCATTATCGAATTCAGAGATAACATCCAAAAACTTTAAATGCCACTAACTTAGATAACTCGTTTACTTACAAAAGTACATAATTAATTACTTATTTAGCATTTCATCATTTATAGATAAAATCAGTATAAGTTGTTTATTGACGGTTTTTTTTCAAATTATCGTTCATGTGAAATTTGATATTTATGTGTGCCTATCATTTCGAAAGTATATATTTTATTTTTGTCATAAACAGAAGAACAAATTTAGTTAGCATATAACATCTCTACTAGTTAGCGTATAACATTTCTACTATTTTTTGGTGTATAATTGGTATTTTATAATTGAAGAATTACGACAAATACATTTTTTATATAGGAATTTTATAAATTAATATGTATTTTGGAAATTTAAAAAAAATATATAATTATTTAAAATGATGGGAACATTTGTATATTTAGGAATTTTATAAATTAATATGCATTTTGGAAAATTTAGAATAAATATAATTAATTAAAATGATGGGAATTGTTATTATGAACTGTATTTCGAAATTAAATAATACTTATTATTTTAATTTGGTTCTATCAATGACATAAAATTATTATTTTAATTTGGTTCTATCAATGACATAAAAGATTACAGTGGTAAATATAAAAGTGTGGAAAAGAGTGAGTTAATAGGCATGTGAGCAAAAATGAAGACTAGGTGTTTTTATGAGGAAAAGTGTTTCGGTACATTACAACTTTCCAGTTCGTAACTTATATAATATTTACTATTTTAATTTGGTTATGTTAATGACATAAAAGATTACAGTGGTAAATATAAAAGTGTGGAAAAGAGTGAGCTAATAGGCATGTGAGTAAAAATGAAGACTAGGTGTTTATACGAGGAAAAGTGTTTCACTACACTACAACTTTCCCGTCCATAACTCCTTAATCATGAACAATTAAAAAGAGAATCTAAATTAGCTAAAAATATTAAAACTTACATATTTAGCATCAAGTTGGTGTGTTGTGCTTGACTAGATTGATGTATAGAAATTGATTACAATTAATTGAAAAGTTATATGAGATTTATAGTTTTCCATAAAATTTGGATACATAATTAACTATGAAAAAAACAAATTCTCTATTATTAATTATGGAAAAAACTACTTTTTATTTTTGCCAAGGCTTCTTATTTCAACTTAAGGTGTATGACGATCAGTGGATTTTTTTATATTTTTTCAATTAAGGGCCTAGATTGATTCTCAAGGGAACATGCTCAGCATATGCTTAGTCCTCCTTAACCATGAACAACTAAAAAGAGAATCTAAATTAGCTAAAAATATTAAAACTTACATATTTAGCATCAAGTTGGTGTGTTGTGCTTCACTAGATTGATGTATAGAAATGAATTACAGTTAATTGAAAAGTTATACGAGATTTATAGCTTCCATAATGTTTGGATGCATAATTGACTATGAAAAAAACAAATTCTCAATTATTAATTATGGAAAAAACTATTTTTTATTTTTGCCAAGGCTTCTTATTTCAACTTAAGGTGTATGAGGATCAGTGGAATTTTTTATATTTTTTTAATTAAGGGCCTAGATTGATTCTCAAGGGAACATGCTCAGTATATGCTTAGTCTTAATGCTTATCAACGACTATAGTGTATTAAAGAGTTTGTTAGGTTGCATTGGCTTTTAATAAATTTAAAAAATTAGATCTGTCCCATGTGGCTCCCAGCTCACCAATTTCCTAGGGATTTGAGATTATTCCAATTCTAATAAGTTCCTCCATGATAAGTTCCTCATTGTTATTTATAACATTCATTTATATATAAGAACATTTTATTTAGCAAAATGGTCCATTACTTTAAATAAATTCAAAAAATTAGATTAGTGTCAAGTGGCGGCTATATCAACCTCATTAATATTTTTAATGTGGTTGTACTAGTTGTCGTAGGCTTCTTATTCAACTTAAGGTGGATGAGGATCAGTGGACAATTTTTATTTTTTTTATTTTTTAATTAAGGGCCTAGATTGATTCTCAAGAGAATATGCTTAGCATATGCTTAATCTTAATGCTTATCAATGATTGTAGTATATTAAAACAAAAAATTAAGTTATATTGACTTTTAATGAATTTAAAAAATTATATTTGTGCCACGTGACTCCCAACAAACTACAAAACTACTTATAATCTATTAGATCTTCACATCTTAACAAACCTTGAAATGCCAAACACATGCCTAATCTTACCTTTTCGTTGAATCTCCTCAAAAGCTTCCAATGTGCCTCAAAACCCCTCCAACATTCGCCCAAGAACCAACACTCCCAACCATTTTCATGTAGAAATGCAGCGTTAGAGTTTGCCAAATTCATCATATGCAACGAATACCCAAAAATTTTAGTGTCGCCACAAGTAAACTGATGTAATTCTGATACCATTTATTACCTCCAATCATAGTGAATATTACCCGCTTTCTACAAAATAGTATTCAAGATTGTAACTTTGAATAGCATTTAATGCATAAAGCTATTATCTAAAATTAAGAATATTTAATTAAGAAATCATTTAAACGACTTACTATTATCCATGGGACTTAGGGTATAAGGGTATAACGTATTCTAGAATGTGTTGATTTTTAATTTAATTTTAAATTTATTAAAAATTTAAAATTATCCAAGAGAGGGTTCTGAATAGGCCTGATGGCAATAGAGAAACATTAAAGACTCACTTTAATTTTGAACATCTCTAGCTCATACTCCCATTATCATCAAACCTGCTCTAGTGATCCAGATTTATGCAGGAATGAAATTAAATATAGATTCAAACATAAATATAGAGTTATAGTGAAAATTGAACTTCGATTCATTAATAAAAAGTATTGAAAATTTGTGTATATGTAGTATGGAAATAAACTAGCTTGGGCAATGATAGCTTGTCTCTGGGAAGATATGTGATGGCTACATGCCTCTGAACTCAGTTACAATGAGGCTTCAATGCATTTTCATTTTTGAGAAACAAGGGAAAAACCTAAACATCCAAAAACCTAACCCTAGGAGATGAAGCGCCAAAATTTTGTGGGCCTGTTGGGTTTAGTTGGTACATCAACTTCTCAGTGTCATAACTTTGGCATATGATCTTCATTTAACACCTATGATACCTTGTTATAAATATATATTTGAGGAATACAAATTTTGACTACAAACCCATACCTCAAGCTATTGATTTTCCCATTTTCCAAAAAGAATTGTTTAGGGCCTCAAAACGACTCCTAAAGTTCAGAATCCAAAAAGCTACCAAAAATAGTAAATTGTGCTACAATTAAGGAAATTGAAAGAAACAGTGTTGGGGGTCCAAGTGGAATAGGAGGTGGCCACCAATATCCACCTGGATTAGTCCTCCCCACTTAGGAAGCAATTGTCCCCATTGCATTAAGTACCTCCATGAGATGGGGAAACTTGTGATGAACTTGGTCCCTAGTGAGCCACTTCCCTTGGTGTAGAAGTTAGCAAGATTTTACAACCTGATGAAATCAGATCCTCTAATGGTGAGTGTTCTTGATCTATGTGTCCATGATCTAATCAGTTGTGTTCTGATTCATGAAGTATGGGTGGAGATATGTTAGTGTTAGTTGTTCAACAATGTCCAATGTGTCCAACAATGGTGGAAAGTATGGTTGAAGGCGATCCACATTGAAGACTGGGTGTAGGCCAAGGAAGCAAGGAATGGTGAGCTTGAAATGTTAATTTTTAGTAGCTCAGTGACTAATTCCAATCATAAGACTATATTCTTCTTTTCAAGAGGACAAGTTTTTACTATTGAATCACTCAATTTGGACAAGGGAAAGTGTATTTTTCAAGAAAATCCCACATGTGCACAAAACGTGAAGTCCACCCTAAAGAGAAATTGGACACCTATGGATATCTATAAATATAAGTCAAGTGACCCTCATTTGGACATCATCATGATAATGCTTCTTTCTTTGGGTGTGGCTCACACAAGTCTGAGGTTGGGTCGCAGAGATTGGTTTGTACAGGTCCGAGACTATAGGGTCCAAAGCTCACACGTGTTTAGGGTTTTGGTTTCCAGCAATAGGCATGCTTTAGGAGGGTTTCAGTCGCACACACACCACTCTCTTCATGCATTTTGGAACTATGGTTTGAGTTTTACAGTTGACCGCAGATTTTGTCAATTAACCGCAAAGTCCAGTAGTTTACCATAGACAATTATAGTTTTCCACAGGGTTCTGAATCAAGGTTTTGATTATTAGCATTGTTGGGTTCATCTCATGGATGTTTTTAGTTTATTTTTTGGATAGCATTATGGTTGAAGATATGGATCATTGTACTCTATTTTGTTTAATTATTCAATGACAATCTAATAAGATGAAGAATTTGAAAGGATTTCCCCCTAGTGGGTTTTTCCATGGTCTCTAACCAATTCTGATGTCTCAATGTGTGAATGACTTTCTTCTATTGTTCCTTTATGTTCCGTTGCATTGATGATGATATTGTTCTTTCTATATAGTTTCATATGTTATGTTGTAGATATGGATAGTGTTATGTGAGGTGAATTTAATATGTAAATAATGAAATGAAATTATCATAGCAAAGAATAATATAGGCCTAAGAAAAATTAACATGGTATCATGGTTGGGCTAAATAAAAGTCATTGAGGTCACCTTTCATGGATGCAAGAAAAGATGGTTACCTAAAGAATACTAGGGTTTGAAGGAAACCCTAGGCAGTTTTTTTATTAGGGTTTGATGAATGACATGAGGTTAGGGTTTGGAAAAAACTGTCAGATAAAATGATGGCCTTGGTTGTTGATGAAGTCTATGGAAATATGGAAGGAAACACTGTTATGGACGGTACTAACCCTCAAAGTCTAGCTCAAGAAAGAGATGATCACCTCTCATTGAAGATAAGTACTTTTTTTATTTATTTTACTTCTTTAGGTATTTAAATTTTTTTAGATTTATTGATCCGATCATTAATTATACTTCCTACATGTATATTTGAGTATTTGGATACTTGTAACCTCTTGCTGGGATGTGAAAAGAAGATCATTCTTGAGAAGCATCTAATGTGTAGGAAAAGAAAGCTAATGCATGAAGAGAAGATATAGTGGAAAGTTGACAAAGTACTACAACTACAAATGAAAATAAGTGTTACAAATTGCAAAGGTATATAAATACTACAGGGTATGTAAGTTGCAATATCATATGGTAAGGTAAGACCTAAGGTATGACAAGAATATGAAAGTATTTTTTATTTATAGTACATGTGATATATATTGGTGCTCTTGATATTTGGAAAGCATCTTTCATTTGAGACATGATGGATTTCATAAAGAAGGCTAGAAAATTGATTTTGATATATGGTAACCTAATACTATTGTTAATGCGTGTTATAAGCATGATGAATACGTGACAATAAGATTGATTCTCTTGTTGATCTTCGGAAGGTCTAGTAAAACTGACATGTGGTAGAATTAGAAGCCCTGACTTAATCATTATGATCCTTGAAGGATGAAGATACTCTTATATGACACTAACCCTTGATGAATGTTTGATAACATGATGGTGACTTATTGTGATATATGTTTAAGAACCTAATATATTTTGTGATCTAATAGTTTTGCTATAACATGAAAATATTATGGTAGATAGGTTGATAGTGATGATTGAAGTGGCTTCCCATTCATGGGGAGAAACTCTACATAAGATCCCTACAACTATTCTCATTTTCATTAAATTTATAGAAGATTCTTTATTTTTGAAGTAAAATATTTGGACATGAATAGTCAAATATTTGACGTTGTTCATTTGTAGCAAGTTTTGGTTTGAGAACAGAAGGCTTCTCCTAGTCCAACACCCAATTGCTAGGAGAAAGTCCTAAGAGTGTGATTATAAGCCTCCGAACTACACGGAAGAAGACCTGTGGGTGCGGTTGTGCCTGTAGGTCACAAAAACGGAAGTTTTATGCACAAGATCAAGAGCGCACCAAGAGTATGATAGAACTACAATCATGGAGCAGATGATGGAAGAGTTTTATGACAAGGGAATTTTCTAAAAAAGAATTGCATCATTTGTAAAAATCTCCCCTAACGTGGATAGACAATTACTAAAGCCTGAAAGCAGTTTTGATCCATACCTCTAAGTTGGTCCAAGGTATGTCTTTGATGTTGGTTTTATATGTCGACAACCTATTATTGATAGGTAGTGAGCCTATGATGATCAAGCGTGAGAAGGAGCTAGCCACTGAGTTCAAGATGAAATATCTTTCAGAAATATGAGTCTGCATGGATACACTAATAACTAGAAGAGAACATTGAGTATGTTGTTTCTATCATGGTTAGTTATAGGGAAGTTTGGTTAAGAAAGCTCTGTGGAGGGTTGTTTGAGCAGGGTCTGGATATGCCCGTGATATATTGCGATAACAAGAGTGGGATTCAATTGTCAAAGAATCCCATATGTAGTTGGGGCAAAAATATTTTCATACATTGGGACAATGTTTTTGTATGAGACAAGCTTAGGCTTGTGGTTGTTGCCTCTCTGAGATGGAGGATGAATAAGGTATACTTTTTGTGACATATATTTTCTCTAACATATTATTTGATTTTGATGTCCCACGTGAACAAGAATATATAGGATTTTTTCTCTTGGTGATAGTACCTTTTGGAATCCATGCAAGAGTCATCTAGTAAACCAGAATTGATTCGAGCATAGATTTTATCAAGGTGAGTCTACTAGCCCTGGAGAGCCATCTCTATTGCCAAATGTTTATGCGACCTTTAATTTTTTCAATGAGCCATGACCAATCAACAATAGGGTGTCTATTTGGCTTGAGCTTGAACCCCAGGTATTTTAGTCTGGTCTCCAGATCTTGTCGAATGAAATCAAATTGTTGTAAAGCATATATTTCCTCATTTTGGAGGCAACACACTAATATGATGGTGGATTTATTGAAATTTGGCTCCATACATGTAACTTTACAAAACAATGATATAATTTTCTTGAAACAAGTGGTATCACGGAATGGACCATTTAAAAAAATAAGCACATCATCTACAAACAATAGATGTGAGAGATAAGACACTTTAGATATCAATACCCCTCCCCAGAGATCCTTCTGCACGAGCATGTATTAACAATCTACTTAAATCTTCCATGATCAAAATAAAAAACAATAGGGATAAACTACATCCCTGTCTCAGACCCCATTTAACATGGAAAAAATCCGATGCAACCCCAATGATAAGGATGCTAAAGGATGCAGAAGTGAAGCAACACATGATCCAATTAATGAAAATATGAGGGAATATGATATGGGTAAGGATGAGCTGAAGGTATGGCCAAATTTCCTGATCAAATGATTTTCAAAGGTCTATTTTGAGGATGATAAACTTGTTTTTTTTTTTTTTAATCGAGTGGAGTCCTTACTGAGCAGTCCCTATGGCTTCATGGACCTGTCGGTGGCTAAGGAAAGAAAAATGTTCCTTGGATATCTTCTTGGACAAGAATGGTTTAAGGAGCATAGCAATAACTTTGGAGATAAGTTTGTAAATAAAGTTGTAGAGGGAGATAGGCCGACAGTCATCAAAAGATAGAGGATTATCAACTTTTGGGATAAGGGCCAGAAAAGTCGAGTTGAACCCCTCATACATTTTGCCAGAAAGTCTACAATATTCAATGGCAAAAAATAGGTCAGGCCCAATGAGATCAAGAAAAGTAATGTAGAATTATATGGGCCACCCATTTGGACCCGAACTCTTGTCTCTTTTGAAGCATTTCAAAGTAGCTTCCTTTTCCCCTAACGATACTGGCTTATTTAGGATCGCTACCTCTTCAACCTCTACAAATCTAAGAAAAACATCAACAATTCAAAAGATCTTAGCTATTGAGGCTTCCTTAGGGACCTTTAAAATATGAGAGAAATTTCTGATTCCCATATCTGCTAGCTGGTTGAAAGTGCTGGCCTCCCTGCCAATCTGATCCCGCAATGCCCAGATAATATTTTTATTTTTCCTTCCCCTGGCATATTGTTGGAAGAACTTTGAGTTCTCATCTCCCGCCTTTAGCCAGATCACTCTACTCTTTAAGAGCCAAGTCTCCTCTTTCTGTCTTAGAAGATGAATATTTTCGGTTTCCAATTTGATTAGCATATCCTTTGATTTAGAATTTGTGTAGTTTGTAATCCCTGAGTTTTCCATTTGCTTAAGGACCCCTTCAATCCTTAGTAAGTCAACCTCATCCTTTTGCATATTTTTTCTTGCCCATATGATGGTTTTCAATTTTAAATGGGCCAGGTTACTTGCAATTACTTCAGACAGGGAGGAATGATTATCTAAACCACAGTGTGTCAAGGTCTGCAGTACTAATTTATGAAAATCGACTTCAACGAGCCAAGTAGCATTAAATTTGAAAGGAGAGTTTGGTTTATGGTTGGAATCCATAATCTCCATGAAAATAGGGGAGAGGTTGGATAAGTCCCTAGTTCCCACCCATTGATGAATATGATCCAACCTAGCTAACAGAGTAGCTTTAATAAAAAATGATCCAATCTTCTAGCCAAAGCATCCTCCCCAGTTCTTCTGTTCCTCCAAGTTGGCACAATATTTTCCGAATCGATGTTCAGGAGATCATGAGAATCCATCATTATTTCAAAGAAGGTCGTTAAGGGGTCAGTCTGAGCTCTATTTCCCCAGGATTTAGAGATCCCTAAAGAGAAATTTAGGTTGCCTCCAATAATCATATTATCAGCTTGCATGAAATATGCATTGAACAATCTTTCCCAAAAAACCTCTCTACTATGACAAGGTCCATAGATGTTATTGAGTCTGAGGGGCATAATGATATCGGGGGAGATGAGATCAAAACCTAGAAAACCCTCACACCCCCAGATGTTGACCACCCTTATAGATTTTTTGTTGAAACCGAAAACGCAACCTCCATATCTCCCTCTCACATCCAGATAATGAAACTCCCAATTTGGGAGTATTTTCAGTAAGACACTATTGATGGAGGCTCCATCACCTAGTGTCTCCTAAAGAAATAATACATCCAACCGCTCCAATCTACATAACCTTTTTAGCACCAATTTTTTATCTGGGTTGGCCAATTCCCTACAGTTGAAAGAGAGGCACTTTATGGGGTAACCCTAGCAAGGTTTCCTTTTTATCTAAGAACCCGGTCAATAGGAGTCTGTATACCCGATGCCACCTCAATACCCGCTCGTTTGATAGCTTTGGACATATGAGATTGTCTACCCCGCAGAAGCTTCAAAGGTATGGAAGGGAGAGGGTCCTCATCCAGGAGAAAAGAAAGGGTTCTGGGAAGGGGTAAGGTCTCAAGTTATAAGGGTGAGAACCACTAGAAGTCGTGCCCTCCATAGAGGCTAAAGGGAGAAGGTCTAGATGTAAGGTCGAGGAGGAGTGAACAGGAGCAGGAGGAGTGGTAGCCACAGGACAATTTATGAAACACAAATTGCTAGCCCTAATGCCCGAACCCAAAACAACCACAGATGATAAACCAATGCCAGATAACAGACAATCTTGAGAAACAAGAGAAGAGGGAGGAAGAGTACTTGAAATAGGTTCAGTGCCCCTTGATTGTGATCTGGTGACCAGTGCCTCAGAGGTCCAGGAGTCTGTCTGTTGTGTCACCGCCCCATCCCTACTCCGACTCGGCAAGGGCTCCTCTGAGTGTGCCACTAGTGAAGAGTCCACCTCCATGCTTTTTTTGGTGCTTGTAGATACATACGTTCGCGGAGGTTCTGACTGCTTCCCTATAATCAAAGGATAGTATTTGTACAGGTGATCGACCTCATGGAATTGCCTACAGTGGAAAGGAATGCCTTCACAGTCCAATATCTACCACCTTATAATCTCACCCAAATGAAGCCGATAACTCTCCACCAAACCCTTACGGGTGTCCAGATGCACCAGTATTCTAGCAATTGCCAAGCATCCCATTTCATGCTATGATCTGTCATAGTCTAGATACACTCCCAGGTCATCTCCAATGCACCTAAAAATTTCCTCAGCCCAGAATTGTAGCGAGAGTCTAGGAAGAAGCAGCCAAAGTGGCCTTGTCCCCATGTTTTCCTTCTCTGGATAAAAGAGGGGTGACCATCTCTTTAGTAGAACCGACATCATCTCTATATGCCAATAATCAGTCAAGACCTACTTGACATGTTTTGACTGGGTGAAAATGAGAGCAAACCAACTCCTAGACATGGTTAGCACCATAGGGAGTTGCTCCATTAGATGCTCATAGACCTCTGTTGTCCACCTCTTTAAGTGGGCTAGTGTATAATTTCAGCCGCGAACCCTGCCCACTAGAACAGTGCTCTCGGTAAGCCACTTGGACCATACTGATACCTTCTCTGAAAACCAGATGCTGCCCCCACTCCCGAACCTTTGAGGATTTTTATTCCCCCCCCCCCACCAGGTTTGATATGTGAGCTTAAGGCCCGTTGTTCACTTTTCGCTTGGAGATTTTCATCCGAGTTAGAGGCTCTATTTTCCTCAGGCCCTATTTCCTGCCGAGTGATACCATTGAAACACCACGATGTGCGAGCAGTGGATGTATAAACCAGAGGTGGGAAAACTTCTAAGGAAACCCCTGGTACACAATGAGCCTGGTTAAATACACCCTGTTTTTCTACTCCCGTTCCACCCACACCTCCCACTGCCACCCCCATGCATTCCAAAACATTCTAAGTACCCTGTCGTTCATGCACCCATGACATCAACTCAAATGGTGACGAGATATTCCGAAATGGCACTTCCGATACCTCATGCAGGTTGAGCAAGCATTAAGTCATCACAGCTTTCAGTTGTGTAAACCCTAACCCTTGTAGGGTAACCTCCATGTCCTCCATTACCGAGGAGAAAACATCAACTTGTGTGTCTGGTTGCGATTTTTGTTCCAGTGAAATCCTTCCTCTCGACAAGTGTTTTTCTTCGACCTAGATTTGTGATGGGTCCATAGTGTCAGAAGAGTAATCTAGGAGTTCTTCATCCATACATGAAAAAATTCGTTTGAGTTGCCCGGTTAAATTGTTCCCAGTAGGAAAAAGTCAAGTGCGCCCCCCCCCCCCCCCCCCCCCCCACACCACCCCCCCCACCCGACGCCCCCCAAAAAAAAAAAAAACAACAAACACAAATTGTAGAGAATTAAGAACTTTGGAAAACCAACTAACAACAACCACAAATAAACCCACCTGACTCGGGTCCTAATCGCTACCCTTCAAAAATCCGGAATGGTGACAGTGGAGAAAAATGAAAGGTTAAAAGAAACCCCTTCTGTGCAAACCCCGTTGCAAAAAAAGTCACGGAGCAACCACTTCACCACCATGAATGCCGTCCAAAACAAAAATTGTTACCTGTGACAAACCCTAGACCCGCCATCAAAACCCCTCCCTCTAGAAAACATTTGTCTTGACCATTCGTTTCCTCCTTGCGAGAGGCTTCTTATTTCAACTTAAGGTGGATGAAGATCAGTTGACTTTTTATTTTTACTTTTTAATTAAGGGCCTATAGTGATCCTCAAAGGGAATATGCTCAGCATATGCTTAGTCTTAATGCCTATCAACAGCTATAGTGTATTAAAGAGTTTGTTAGTTTGCATTGACTTTCAATAAATTTCAAAAAATAGATTTGTGCCATGTGGCTCCACGCTCACCAATTTCCTACGGATTTGAGATTATTCCAATTCTAATAAGTTCCCCCATGATAAGTTCCTCATTATTATTTATAACATTCATTTATATATAAAAAAAATTATTTAGCAAAATTGTTCATTACTTTTTATAAATTCAAGAGTATCTCGTCATTAAATGTCATTGCTACTCCTCTCAGTTCATCTCTTCATATCCCTGCTTATCTCTTGATTGTCTCTACTCATATGTTGGACATTCTCAAATCTAAAAGAAGAATAATTTGACATTGGAGGGGAGCTCAATCTACAACCCTCTATCCATCGGCGAGCCACTTCTACCACCAAGAATCAATGCCAACAGGAAGCCCATTTTGCTACTTGGGAATATCTTCCAGTGGGGATCTAATGTTATGACCCAGGAAACTATTTCATCAGGGAGGAAATGCTATGACCAACTAAGCTATGCCAATGGGAAGCCCAATGCTACAACTTGGGTAATGTTTCCAGCAGGGAGCCAATGCTACAACTTGGGAAACTCTGTTGATCTTCCCAACATGACCTTTAAGAGTCAGTGGTAGAACACGTGCAACTCTAGCTTGAGTAGGATGCCACTTACCATAAAGAGTAAGGATCACGCCTAACTCAAGTATCCATCACCCATTGGACAGATGGGTGGGAAATATGGATGCCAACTGGGGTATATTATGAATAGACTAAGATAGGAGAGAAACATCTCCAACCTTGTTAGTAAAAAATAGGGGAGATACCCTTTGTCTAAAGATCACTCAAGGGTCCCTACAGCTCTAGTCCTCACCCTAAGAGCTCAGATAGGGGGGAAGAGATGAATCAGTGTCCTCAATCAACCCAAACCATTACTTCAAGAGGGTCACATCCATCAATCCATGCTACTCTATGTAGATAAAAAACATATCAACATGCTCACATCTGTTACCAACTTAACTAACTCACTGAAGAGTTGCCTCAAACATCACCAAGAGAAAAAATCCTATGTTTTCCTGTTCATGTGGGACATCAAAATCAAATAATATGTTAGAAAAAATATATGTCACAAAACGGATACCTTATTCATCCTCCATCTCAGAGAGGCAACAACCACAAGCCTAAGCTTGTCTCATACAACAACATTGTCCAAATCTATGAAAATATTTTTGCCCCAACTACATATGGGATTCTTTGACAATTGAATCCCACTCTTGTTATCGCAATATATCACGGGCATATCCAGACCCTACTCAAACAACCCTCCACAGAGCTTTCTTAACCAAACTTCCCTATAACTAACCATGATAGAAAAAACATACTCAATGTTCTCTTCTAGTTATTAGTGTATCCATGCAGACTCATATTTCTGAAAGATATTTCATCTTGAACTCAGCGGCTAGCTCCCTTTCATGCTTGATCATCATAGGCTCACTACCTATCAAGAATAGGTTGTCGACATATAAAACCAAAATCAAAGACATACCTTGGACCAACTTAGAGGTATGGATCAAAACTGCTTTTAGGCTTTAGTAAATGTCTATCCACGTTAGGGGAGATTTTTACAAATGATGCAATTCTTTTTTAGAAAATTCCCTTGTCACAAAACTCTTCTATCATCTGCTCCATGATTGTAGTTCTATCATACTCTTGGTGCGCTCTTGATCTCGTGCATAAAACTTCCGTTTTTGTGACCTACAGGCACAACGGCACCCACAGGTCTTCTTCCGTGTAGTTTGGAAGCTTATAATCACACTCTTAAGACTTTCTCCTAGTGGTTGGGGGTTGGACTAGTAGAAGCCTTCTATTTTCAAACCAAAACTTGCTACAAATGAACAACGTTAGATATTTGACTATTCATGTCCAAATATTTTACTTCAAAAATAAAGAATTTTCTATACATTTAATGAAAATGATAATAGTTGTAGGGATCTTATGGAGAGTTTCTCCCTATGAATGGGAAGCCACTTCAATCATCACTATCAACCTATCTACCATAATATTTTCATGTTATAGCAAAACTATTAGATCACAAAATATATTAGGTTCTTAAACATATATCACAATAAGTCACCATCATGTTATCAAACATTCGTCAAGGGTTAGTGTCATATAAGAGTATCTTCATACTTCAAGGATCATAATGATCAAGTCAGGGCTTCTAATTCTACCACATGTCAGTTTTACTTGACCTTCCAAAGATCAACAAGAGAATCAATCTTATTGTCACATATTCATCATGCTTATAGCATGCATTAACAATAGTATTAGGTTACGATATATCAAAATCAATTTTCTAGCCTTCTTTATGAAATCCATCATGTCTCAAATGAAAGATGCTTTCCAGATATCAAGAGCACCAATATATATCACATGTACTATAAATAAAAAATACTTTCATATTCTTGTCATACCTCAGGTTTTACCTTACCATATGATATTGCAACTTACATACCCTGTAGTATTTATATACCTTTGCAATTTGTAACACTTATTTTCATTGGTAGTTGTAGTACTTTGTCAAATTTCCACTATATCTTCTCTTCTTGCATTAGCTTTCTTTTCCTACACATTAGATGCTCCTCAAGAATGATCTTCTTTTCACATCCCAGCAAGAGGTTACAAGTATCCAAATACTCAAATATACATGCAGGAAGTATAATCAATGATCGGATCAATAAATCTAAAAAAATTTAAATACCTAAAGAAGTAAAAAATAAAAAAAGTACTTATCTTCAATGAGAGGTGATCATCTCTTTCTTGAGCTAGACTTCAAGGGTTAGTACCATCCATAACAATGTTTCCTTCCATATTTCCATACACTTCATCAACAACCAAGGCCATCATTTTATCTGATGGTTTTTTCCAAACCCTAACCTCATGTCATTCATCAAACCCTAATAAAAAAAGTGCCTGGGGTTTCCTTCAAACCCTAGTATTCTTTTAGGTAACCATCTTTTCTTGCATCCATGAAAGGTGACCTCAATGACTTTTATTTAGCCCAACCCTGATACCATGTTAATTTTTCTTAGGCCTATATTATTCTTTGCTATGATAATTTCATTTCATTATTTACATATTAAATTCACCTCACACAACACTATCCATATTTACAACATAACATATGAATCTATATAGAAAGAACAATATCATCATCAATGCAACGGAACATAAAGGAACAATAGAAGAAAGTCATGCACACATTGAGACATCAGAATTGGTTGGAGACCACGGAAAAACCCACTAGGGGGAAAATCCTTTCAAATTCTTCATCTGATTAAATTGTCATTGAATAATTAAACAAAATAGAGTACAATGATCCATATCTTCAACCATAATGCTATCCAAAAAATAAACTAAAAACATCCATGAGATGAACCCAACAATGCTAATAATCAAAACCTTGATTTAGAACCCTGTGGAAAACTGTAATTGTCTATGGTAAACTACTGGACTTTGCAGTTAATTGACAAAATATGCGGTCAACTGTAAAACTCAAACCATAGTTCCAAAATGCATGAATAGAGTGGTGTGTGTGTGACTGAAACCCTCCTAAAGCATGCCTGTTGCTGGAAACCAAAAACCTAAACACATGTGCGAGCTTTGGACCCTGTAGTCTTGGACTTGTACAAACCAATGTCTGCGACCCAACCTCATACTTGTGCCATCCACACCCAAAGAAAGAAGAATTATCATGATGATGTCCAAATGAGGGTCATTTGACTTGTATTTATAGATATCCATAGGTGTCCAATTGCTCTTTAAGGTTGATTTCACGTTTTATGCACATGTGGGGTTTTCTTGAAAAATACACTTTCCCTTGTCCAAATTGAGCGATTCAATAGTAAAAACTTGTCCTCTTGAAAAGAAGAATATAATCTTATGATTGGAATTAGTCACTGAGCTACTAAAAATTAACATTTCAAGCTCACCATTCCCTGCTTCCTTGGCCTACACCCAGTCTTCAATGTGGATCACCTTCAACCATAATTTCCACCATTGTTGGACACATTGGACATTGTCGGACAACTAACACTAACATATCTCCACCCATACTTCATGAATTAGAACAAAACTGATTAGGTCATGGACACACAGATCAAGAACACTCACCAATAGAGGATCTGATTTTATCAGGTTGTAAAATCTTGCTAACTTCTACACCAAGGGAAGTGGCTCACTAGGGACCAAGTTCATCACAAGTTTCCCCATCTCATGGAGGTACTTAATGCAATGGGGAGCATTGTTTCCTAAGTGGGGAGGACTGATCCAGGTGGATATCGGTGTCCACCTACCTATTCCATTTGGACCCCCAACACTGTTTCTTTCAATTTCCTTAATTGTAGCACAATTTACTGTTTTTGGTAGCTTTTTGGGTTCTGAACTTTAGGAGTCATTTTGAGGCCCTAAACAATATTTTTTGGAAAATGGGAAAATTAATAGCTTGAGGTATGGGTTTGTAGTCAAAATTTGTATTCCTCAAATATATATTTATAACAAGGTATCATAGGTGTTAAATGAAGATCATATGCCAAAGTTACGACACTGAGAAGTTGATGTACCAACTAAACCCAACGGGCCCACAAAATTTTGGCGCTTCATCTCCTAGGATTAGGTTTCTGGATGTTTAGGATTTTCCCTTGTTTCTCAAAAATGAAAATGCATTGAAGCC
>Ga0115851_100364_pt1 | contig 19332 bp, 10 predicted proteins | sample InSIn2gowninarea_FD_83865 | JGI IMG/M metagenome (GOLD analysis project Ga0115851, IMG submission 83865)
CCGTCGAGTCCGTCGGCGGTAGAGAATGCTGTACGGGAGAAGTCTGAGAATGTGCGCCAGGTGCGAGTAGGCGTTTGTGTAGCAGTCGGTGATTCTGAGGCACGTATTTGTTCTGCCGTCTCGTGTCCTGTAAGTCGGATGTTGGTAATGTCGCCGAGAGATGGTGGAGCGAGCAACAGTTCGCCAGGACCAGTATAGGTAGATGTGGCCATATGACCACCGGCGACCAGTTTCTTGAAGGAGAACTTAATCGCACCTTGCAAAGACATGGTCGCGGACATGGCAATCATAGCTCCTGGTCTAACGGTGAGAGGACAGCCCATAGCAAGTTGAAGTGTAAGGATGGTGTTTGTGTCTCTGTGGCTGATTCTGTAACTTCCTCCGTTGAAAGTGCCTACATCGTCGACGGTTGCGCCTGCTCCGACGAAATGAGTCTGAGGCGGAGCACCTCCTGGCAGATTGCTCGTCATTGAAGTATTCAGCGATGGTCTAGCAGGCTCTTTCGCTTTCTCCGAGGAGGGCTGTAGATCCTGAGGGGGACCGGGGTAGTAAGGTAAGGCTTGTTGCTGGGGCGAGACGGGACTTTGCTCGTATTCGTGTGCACCTATAATGCCAACAGGTGGAGGCGGCGATGACGGTGGGGATACGAATTGGGTTTGAATAAGTTGCGGAGCAGCGTTGTACGAGAAGCGATTGGTCTCTGGCGGAGGCACGAAGTGCTGTTGTGATGATGGCTGGGATTGGGGAGCTGGTGAGTAGGAAGCGCTCCCTCCGCTGCGATGTTGGTCGACAACCGGCGGGGGTGGATAATGCTGTGTGCTGGTTGGAGGACTATGTGAGGCTGGAGGGGCAAAATAGCTCTGCTGCTCTGTACAGTTTTATGTCAGACAATGCCACCGACAATTGACTGATGTGTTTACCTTGAGGAGGAGCTAGGAGTTGTTCGTCAGCGGTGCTCATGATGATTAATTAATGGATAATGACTTACGAGGAAAGTACTGGGCTTGAGTGTTCGCCATGATTGTTAAGTAGCGCGATGAACCAAGGAAAGAACGACTATCCTCTGTTTGTGATTGTACCTTCTTGGTCCAGCTTCCAGCACAAGAGACGAGCTCAATTCAAGGACAGATGAGATCAATGTAACTACCAGAGCAGAGATTGAAAACGAAAAGTAAGACTTACATCGAGGCCGCGACCTGGCGGCCATCTTGTATTATTAAGTGCTCCCTACCTCATAGCCTGGTGAGCATGCTGCAGGTCGCTATGTGATGCGATTGGAGCGATGCCCCACTACTGCAAGCGCTGCCATCAGCGTCGGCGGTTACAGTCCTTGGCTGCGAGACACGAACATCACCTTGACTTGTTGCCCAACTGGTCCTTGTTCTCCATCTACAAGAGACCGTTATGCTTCTTGGGAGTTCGTGTCCTCGGTATGCACGACACGTCCCGCCAGTTCTCAGGCTTGTCGCGTCTCGTATCCAAGTGCATCGCGTATGCAACGAAATTGCACCTACAGACGCATAGGATCACCAGCGAATCCTTCTGACATCGTCTGATTCTCACAAGGCGCAGTCTGTCCAATCTACACGCCGGCAGCTGTAGACAAGCAGCACACAGCAGTGAATTCAATTGGTCTTCTCCTCGAATGAGTCAGCCTCGAGCCAACGGTACCCCACGCTTCGGGATATTCGCTTATCCGCGCTAAAGACACCCCCTGTAGCTTGCTGTAATCACTCCTGTTAGCAGTGGGTGAGCTAAGCTGGGTGTGCTCAGACCTCATCCCACTTCCTGGAGCCGACTATTCCTATTTGAGGACACCGCGATGGCTTGCTCTTGATTGGCCAATTTTACGCTGGAAGGATGGATACGAAGGCTTAGCTCCTCTCCGGTGACTCGACCGGGAGCACTGCCATCTGAGCGTACTTACTCGGCTGGTGTCCAGACTCGAGTCTCTTGATCTTTTGTTTCTTATCATTCTTTTCGACAGTCTCGCTCACCAACCGTAAACACACGGTGTGGTCTTGCCAATAGAAGCGACCTACCGCAAAACCGCTGCCTTGATAACCACCATATCGTTCGCAGACTGCGAGCAGCTCTCTACTCACTTATCTCTACTTTTCAAAGAGAAATCAAAATTTCTTCCTTCTCAAACTTCGTTCAAAACTCATCCTTAACAATGGACATGTCTACCCAAATACCCATGGTTGGCTTCTTCATCTACCGCTCAGGTGAACAAGCCGATCCCACCGCTCTCGAATTCTGCCCTCCCAAGGGTTCGGACGAGCTCTTCTGTAATAACATCCATTTCTAAAATCATGTCAACATAGCTGACAAGCCCTAGTCGCCTTGAAGACAGCCTACCCTCACGTCAAGACCCATTCCGACCGCATGAGAAATGCAGTCATCGAGTTTCTCAAGCAAGAACTTACCGAGGAACAAAACCAAATGACGACCCCTATCATCCCTATGGAAGCCGATATGTCTTACGATGTTTCGACTGAATCTCCCTGGTGGCCCTCCCTGGACTCCAATGCTTCTACTCTCAGCAGCCCTGATCTCTTCAACCTGGCCACTCCTGCATCAATGTCCTCTTCTCAAGCTCCCACAATGAGCCGCCAGAACTCCTCATCTCAGCCCAGCACTAGTCAAAAAGCTAAGCCTGGACTTGAAGAGATGACCGGTGTCTTCAGCTTGTCGTCCACCTCTCAACCCAAGACCCGTGTACGCAGGAAGATGACCGAGTCCGAAAAGCTCGAGTACCGCAAGCGTCGTATCGTCAAAGCCTGCGATTCATGCAGCAAGCGTAAGCGAAAGTGCTCTCACAACCAGCCCGAGATGGAGAAGGTCCGCTCTTCTAAGGTCACCAAAATTAAGGCACCAGGATCAAACATCAACTCGGCGTGCGTAGCACAGATCGAGAAAGCCATCTTCCAACCTGCGGAGCCTTCTATCGTCGATGAAGATCCTTTTGTGTTCCTGAACCAGAACATGTTCAGCGACCTCCCCATTACTGATGACTTCATCTTCGACAACGCTACGATCTCTCAAGCTCCTCAGCAGACTACCTGGCCGTGGAGCGATACCGCTGATTGGACTCTTATTGACACTCCTCTACTCGCTCAAGCATCGCCATCCTACCAACAAGCACTCTTCCCCACATCCACCGGCCTCCTTTCACCACAGCCGACACCACAACTAGAACTGGTACACGAGCCGGCAGAACAAATACGTGCCTCAGAATCACCGACTGCTACACAAACGCCTACTCGCACCTGGCGCACATTCTCAGACTTCTCCCGTACAGCATTCTCTACCGCCGACGGACTCGACGGCAAAGAGCAAACCGCGTTTATGGGTCTCTCGTCTCCAGGCGACATGATGTCGCCATCTCAACTACGTGACTTGTACTCTCCTATGGCACTTCTTACCGGAACTCAACCTTCTCTTCTCAGCGGCTCCGCGATTGAGAACTCGATCATGCCTTCGGGCAGCGCCGAGATGTCGCCACAACTTGTTCCACAGGCATCTGGACGAACCGCGAATGCTCACCGCCCTGAAGTACCACAACTCCAAGGCGTCAGTGGCGGAATTGCTAGCGATGGTCTGATCAGTCGACCAAGCCAAGCGATCTCACAACAAGCAAGCAATGGTCAAGCTGGCGCAGGAATACGCCATGTACTGACCGAAAACATTACCACGTCTCCCACGACCATGTCGGGAGACCGACATATCGGGAAATCAAGCGGAAGCGACAGCAATGGTAAACATCACCTCAATCGTCAATTTTTTGATGAGCATCTTTCTAACAATGAAACAGCTACGTCTCCCGAACCCGGAATTCAGAGGATGGCTAGAACGATCCTACCTGCTAGATCGTCTGCAGGAATATCACTCGCCTCGGCCAGTGCATCCGCAGGACTATCAGAAATCTCGCCCAGTGCATCTGATCAAGTAACCGCCCCGACTGCTGGCGTCAGCAGTCACGGAATTGGTAGCGCGACGAGATGTCACCCTACCGCTCCTGAAAACATGCGTCACGAAAGGATTGCTGCTAGTGGAGAAGCATCCTCAACAGCTCGACCATCCAGTCTATCAGCCGACTCGACCAGTACATCGTCATCAACGAGTATGGCTCGCACTGGACCCGACAGTCCGCGATCACGATCTCAGACTGCCAGTCCAGACCTACATGGCGGAATATCTGCCGCAGCCGTCACGCCAACCATACCCTCCGATGCGATCGCCCATGACAAGGATTCCAGGAAGCCAACCTCGGCCACGCAGGCCAAGGCGCACTCCAAGGAGTCTGGAATTCTTGCCAGTAGCGAGACTGCAGCACCTCAAGCAGCAGCGACGCCGGCAGAGCCTCTACGACACCGTCACAAGCGATCGCCCGGAAAGGCCATTGCTCCTGCAACCTCTGCACGTCTTGGTTCTGACCTTGATGATACAAGGATTGCGGCTGCTGTGTTGGTGGCTCAGGTTTGCATGACATGGCGGGCTATGGCTAGCGCGTTCGTGCAAACCATGTCGACACAGAAGTCTCGTGGAAGCAACTATAGAGATTGCCAGTCTCTGTCTGTTTCTCGGGCTGTGCTGTTGGCTGCTTAGCACGACGAGGGTGAGCTCGATAAACGATTTGTTTTATTTTTGATAGCGTTTTTGTTCTTTGATATTTTGCAGGATGGTATTGATGATGATGGGGAAGAAGTTGGAGATTCAGAGATGATTGACATCTAAGCACGAAAAGCGATCTGGCGTTTGTTTCAATTTTTGTTTATTCCTTTTGTCATTATTCTCATCTACACATCGTGGATAGAGGAACTTTACTACATCTCGCCGTCGCTAGAGATACTTTGCCGAATGCAAGTTGATCATCAACATATCCTACTCGTGTATCTGTGTCTCTATCCTGTGCGTTGCGGATGATATCCTCCTTGATGCAACCACTCCTGTCTGATCCAACGACATGCACCGATCTTGGCCTTCGCGATGTGTAAGGTCCACGCTGATAGGAGTCAAAAAGCACCTCATAGCTCGATTCATCCCTTCCAGTATTTTGCTATTGATCAGAAGTTCTTAGACCGTAGTGATATGACGGGCGACGAAACTACACGTCCATCTGCAGACGTGTCCACCATAGCTTCTTGCGGAATGTCGTATGATGGCGTCCAAGGTCAAGGAAGTGATATACTGGCAGCAGTGTGGGTTCTCTTTGTATTGTGTCTTCAGTTCTGTGTCTTTTCTTCGCACACTTCTCACAGCGAGGCAGCAGCTTCGACTGCACCGATGCCTTTGAAAAGTCCAGGATTCGTGATTTCGATATGTACAGGGTATTTCCATTCCATGTATTTGGCCCAGCCTATCATTCTATACATCAATATTCATGTATCAAGGAGAGTGAGTTCAACGACTGACCCCAATAGGCGGCTTTACGGCCAAAGTACTTGCCCAGGTAGGGCACAAGCACCATTGTGAGTAGCAATTCGAGCTGTTGTAGTGACTCTTTCCATTCTCTTTCGGCGTCTGATTGCCATTCTTCTTCTGAGGGCGAGATGGAGGTTGTGCTGGCCGAGGTGGAGGGGAGGGAGTCGAGATCGTCTGAGGATGGTGATACAGCGCGAGGGATGTTGTCGTATGATTGGTCGGACATGCTTGCTGCTTATTCGTTTGTTCGAATAGTAGGGGAAAGGGCGTTGATTCGATGTCTCTCAAAGCAGGGCAGGGACGTTGGTGTGGCTGCTATGTCTTGATCTCCAGCTCTCTCTTCTCGTCAGTCGGAGCAGTCGCGCTGCATGACGACCCACGACTCACGAACCACGCGGCATTCCCGAACTTCCGACCAGTGCAATATATCTTGGCACTTCCCCACGTTTCCAACCCCAGACTCGGGTGCTAAAATAATCAGGAAAAAAAAGTCTCGCTGAAGTTCGTCTTTGAACAAATAACACAACACAAACATGGGAAAGACACGCGATCCCAGCCCGAGCGCAAGCTCAAATGTATCCTCGGATGCCGAAACTCCCAAAGTCACCAAGGTCGACAAGACAAAGAAGCGCAAGCGCGCCGCCCTGCCCGAAGATGAAATCGAAGTCGATGTTAATGCCCCGGAGCCGCCGTCCAAGAAGGCAATGCGTGAAGCCAAAAAGGCCGCCAAAAGAGCAAAGGATGACCCTGAAGGTGCTGCTGCTGCCATCGCCGCCGCAGCTGCCGCCGCGGATGGAGAAAAGAAACGCAGTGACTATGGTATCTGGATTGGAAACCTGGCTTTCGCCGTCGACAAGGATATGCTGCGTGTTTTCTTCACACGCCAGGCTCAGATTCCTGAAGCGGATATCACTCGCTTGAATATGCCTGTTCCTCAAGGTCCCGCACAGCCTGGCCGCACCAAGCCCTCGAACAAGGGTTTCGCTTATGTCGATTTCGCTACAGAGGAGTCGCTCAACAAGGCCATCGCCATGTCCGAGACCCTCGTCAGCGGCCGCAAAGTCCTCATCAAGAACGCAAAGAGTTTCGAAGGTCGTCCCGCTCAAGCAACCGCTACCGTCAACGCTCTCGCTGGCAACGCAGACTCGAGTGAAGCAGCAACAGCAGGAGATGCAACAGCCAAGAAAATCGGTCCTAACGGTAAACCCATCATGCCACCTAGCAAGCGTGTCTTTGTCGGAAACCTCAACTTCGACGTCACCAGAGATGATTTAGAAACCCACTTTTCTCAAGCTGGAGAGCTGGAAGATGTCTTCATGGCTACCTTCCAAGATACCGGAAAGTGCAAGGGATACGCATGGGTCCGTTTTGCCGAGCTCGAAGCCGCAGAGTCCGCCGTCCGCGGCTTCATCTGGAAATTCGACGAAGCCAGCGATGACGAGGAGGAAGAAGAGGAGGAGGAAGAGGAAAAGGAAGAAACAAAGGCATCAACCTCAGACTCCGATTCCGACAGCGAAGACAACGAAGATACCACATCAAAGAAGAAGGAAGTCAAGACGAAAAAGCCAAAGAAGCAAAACAAACGCAAATGGTTCATCAACCGCCTCCACGGCCGCCCTCTACGCTGCGAATTCGCAGAAGACGCCAGCACACGCTACAAGAAGCGTTTCGGCAAGGACAGACCAGCCTCCGAAACCCACATCTCAGACGCCGCACCCATCACTGAAGTTGACGGCGAAGACAAGCCTCAAAGGAGATCTAGACCCAAGGGAGACGCGGATGCCAGACAGGAGTTGCGTAGAAAGAAGTTTGATGCGAGAAAGATTAGACCGGGTAATGCGTTGGCGAATGCGCCTAGAGCTTCTGCTGCTATTGTTGAGGCTGCTGGTAAGAAGATCTCGTTTGACGAGTAAGGATGGGTTGTTTAGCATTCTGGTCTATAGTGGTACTTTCTTCGGTGGATTGGAAAGCAGGTTTTGAAGAATACAGCCTTTTCTTGTCATCACTTCATCTTGTCTACTTTATGCTCATGGATGTGATGCTCTTGCACTGTACATCATCCTTGTCGGATCGCTCGATTAGTGGCAGCAGCAGAAATAGAGAAAAGGTGAAATGTGGGTTAAGACGTTCAACATGACCTTCATTCACGATATGTCAAAGATCACTCTACGAGGAGGGTAAGAACGCCACTAGCTAAACTCCAGCAACAGCAACGCTAAAACGCAGAAGCAAACCAAGAACCAACCAACACCTCAAACCATCAACTCAGCAGCTCTAACCCTCCACCCCTCACCAAACCTCCTCATACTCCAAATAACCAAAATCCCAGAAACCAAACACCAAATTCCAATGACCGTAAACAACCACCCATCCCCACACCAATCAATCAACGGACTGGCAACCAAACTACCCACGCAAGAGAAGATGTTGCGCACGAAATTGTTCAATGCAATGCCATGACTGGCTTTATCAGGCATGAACTCCGTAAGCATGGTGGTGACGACAGCGAAAATAAGCATACTTCCTATGCCGAAGAAGAAGTTTGCTAGCATAGGGACGAACCAGAAGGTGCCGTAGCAGGCGGACCAACCATACCAGATTAGAGCTAGAGGAAACATGATGGCGCCCAACCATGCGTTTTCCCTCAGGCGGTCTTCAGGGCGGTAAATTAGGTGACCATGTTCATCATAGCGGTTTGCCTTTTTGGCTTCGCGAGCCATGATTTTATCGACCCATTTGCCGCCGAAAAGGGAAGCGAGGAAGTAGCCTAGTGAGTTTGGGATGTAGAGGAGACCGACGATGATGGTGGAGTACGAGTACGGCTCTGAGTCGAAGGTCTGTTGGACGGAGATGTTGAGCACGTAGAGTGAGCCGAATGTTATACTGGCGTAGTAGACTACCAATGCCACGGCTGGGATGCGGAGGTTGAGAATGATGGCCAAGGGGTCGACGAACCAGCGGCGGAATACGGTTATGTAGCGTTTCGATTTTAATGCTACACTTTGGCGTGTGCTAGTTCGCGAAAGAGTAGGTCTTGTGTTGGTGTCTTTTTCTGAGGAAGCCGCGATGACTGAGGCAGGAATGGTATCTTTCAGCGTTTCTGGCAGGAAGAAGAGGAGAAGGAACCAGAGAAGTGCACCGTAGATGGTAGTAAACCACATACAACTTCTCCATCCGAGGCCTTGTGTCAGGGCTCCTCCAATAATGGGAGCGAGCAGTGGTCCACTTGCATACCATCAGTCGGGATACATTCACCAGATTTTGGATCGGTTCAATCTTACCACAAAGGTCCTAGGTAGAACATGCTCATCGCGTTTCCTCGCTCCTTCACATCCCAGCAGTCGGCAATGGTTCCTGCACCCACAGCTTGCACCGAAGCAGCAGCACCTCCAGAGAGGACACGCATGACGATGAACATGGAGATGTTGACGCTAACAGCACTGAGAATGTTAAAGACCAGGAAGAGGAAGAAGGAAACCAGATAGATAGTCCTTCGTCCAAGCGTCTCCGAGAAGCTTGACCACCATAAGGGGAATATTGACATACTTAACATATACAAAGCGACCGAGAGATTGGTGACCGTAGAAGAAGAACCAAACTCGCGATTGATTTGTGACAAACCAGGCAGAATAATACCACTACCCATTGGGGCAGCAGCACCTGCCACAGCAACGACAAAAGTGATAAACCATTTCGTTCTGCGAGCGTAATGTTTGGGATCCTCAACTTCGGCAATAATAGCCACACGAGCTAGTAATCCTCTCCGTTGGCCTTTTGGTACAAATATGGGGTCTACATCTTCACTGGCTATCGAGGCCGTGACTTGTTTCTCGAGTGAAGATGCGTCTTCATCATCTGGACTTGGGATCGGGCGGATGCCGTCAGTTGTGGGTAGAGGCGTTGAGATCGACTCGACTTTTGGTTGATCCGGTACTGGGATGGAGTGTATCGAATGCGTATCAGAGCTTGTCGACTTGATGTCGGCGTCCGAGTGCTGATCGTGTGAGCCCATAGCTGCTGTATCGGCGTTATCGTCGCCTTTCTCCGGGCGAGCGTTACGGCGGCAGTTTGACGATGTCTCTGCGCGACAAGACGCGTGAATTGCTGAGTGATGGCTGGATGCCAGGAGCGAAGGTCGACCGAGCCATAGCTATATTGTCTGCTTTTCGCAAATCGCCCATAGTCAGGCCGTTTCGGCTTATCAAGCATTGAGCGGACCTCACTCAAAATGTGTTCCCCCCCATCAATTGAGATGGAATGCCGAACAGCCGAGAGTCTCTACGGTGTCCTAATTCGGTATAGTCGAGCCGACTTCCGATTCAAGACCCCTCTTTACTTGTCAACAGAGTCGACCTTCTCACGAGTCGCGACAAATAGCAAACAAAGTCATGTTCAGACCACATCCTCTCTAGGTGCAAAAGTATGCATACGTGTACCTATAGAAAGGCACGATGGTATCAAGATCATATGTGTGTCAAAAGAGAGCCTATATCATATTGTTTCTCGACGGATACTGTCCTATTTCTCGTGAGTATTGTGCATTTTCATGCTATACGCGTTACATAATTTTGCGGACAGGGACAATGTGCTATCTACGCTGCAACATACTTGTGGAAGAAGTCGACATAATCGAAGAAACTTCTCTTGTAATGTCTCTCAAACTTTCCACTCGTTCTGTTGACAGTCTGAAGACCATACTGGTTCTCATAAGATCCAAACTCATTGTTGTCAACGAAACTCCATGCCAATGCTCCGATAACATTGACTCCATCCAGATGCATCGACTTCAATGTCTCCCTCAAGAATTCCTGGTAGTACAAAGTTCTCTCGAGGTCGTATAGCTGCTCGACAAGTTTCTTCTCCGACTCCATGTAAGGGTTGAATCCAAACTCAGAGATCAAGATGCCAGAAGGTCTGAATGTGTTCCATACATAGCCCAGCTGCTGGCGAACGTATTGAGGTGCAATGTAGGCGTAGTCATTGGACTTTTGCCCAACCTGCCATCCATTCTGTTGAATCTCGGTAAGATCGGCGCAGCGAGGCCAAAGAGGATCGCTACTGTTGTTGATACAGCTATCGAATCCATTCGCTGGCTCAGAGGCGAATTGTGAAACATAAGGATCAAAGGCCCAGAAATCAATCGTACCATTGATGTACGAGATTTGCTGTGCTGTCAGAGCCGTCAAATTCAGGTTTGGCGTGGCCAGGACCTCTGATGGGTATTGCTTTGCAAGGAACAAGGGGTTGGCCATGATGCCGAGAATGAAATCTTGGTAACGAGATGCGGCCTTCAAGTCCGAAGCCTTGGTCAGATCGCGCGGAACAGCAAGGTTGTTCGCGAACTTGATGGTGACCTTGCCAGTACCACCAAGAGTCTCCTTGTACCATCTGTACACGGCAGAGTGCGCCATGAGGATGTTGGTCAGTCCATTGTATGTGTGGAAGGAATATGGCATTCCGATGTTGGGCTCATTGAATGTGACCCAATACGGAACATGCTCAGCATAGCGAGCCATGACCTGCTTGGCGTAATACAGGTAGTCGGCGGTGAAATCCGTGTCCAGGCTAATTGATGTTGGCGCATCAACGTGAACAAGAGTAACAATAGGCTTGATGCCGTACTGAAGGCACGTCTTGATCAGATCGTCGTAATGATCGAGACCCTGAGTGTTGACCGGACTGCCAGCAACACCGAAAGGTACAATTCTCGACCAAGAGATGGAGAAAGAGTAATACGGCACCCCGATGGCGGCAAGTCTTGCAATGTCTTGCTTGTAGAGGTAGTAGTTCATGTCGGCTTCCACAGAGTCATTGCCACTAGGCATGCCGCCGGGGCCTTGGTTTCCGAGTCCATCAAGGTTGCCAGGTCCTCTGCCTTCCTGTTGGAGGGCACCTTCGATCTGCCATGCACTTCCCGCAACACCCCAGATGAAGTTCTTGTCGAATTTGTAGCAGTCGAGACACGCGTCAGCGTCAGGGCATGCAGAATACAAAGCTGGAGGGTAGACGAGCTCGCTGGTAGCAACAGGAGTAGGCGAGACGGTTGTGGTGAACGGAACGGTATGATTGTACGTATATCCAGCCCATAGCGCAGCATAAGCCGATTGGCCGTACATGCCATCCTTGCTGGTAGTAGCCTTGGGGTTCAGGGAGTAAGTCGTGTATGTGACATTCGAAGGCAGTAGTGACTTCGCTTTGGAATAAGCAGGAGCAAATGCACTTGCGAATGTGACTGGAGCCGAGACGGGAGTAGCATAGCGGTTGCTGCTGACTTGGGTGTAGCTGAAAGAACTGTAGCGAGCTGTGTAGCTCGTCAAGGCACAAGTAGAAGCCGATGGAGCCTTATACTTTGTTAGTACTCCTCGAATAGTGCTCAAGAGGGTTTCATACAGTGGAAGTCCAGGGCAATGCAGTCTTTGCGCTCGTACTGACACTGCTTGTAGATGTGCTAGTGCTGCATGAAGTTTTGGCACTCTGCTTGGGAAATGCTGCTGCGAGAGCGCACAGCAGTGCGAAGCACAGAACTGTGAAGTTGATCATTGTAGTATGCCTAGTCTACAGGACCAGGACATTACACGACATTGGTTGTGTTCTTATAGTTTGCTCGACCCCTCCCAGTCATTACAACATCGCAGCCCTAGCTCTCGAATTGAACCTAAAGATCAATGCCCTCGGCAGTCCGATCAGCGCCATACTGAGATTCAAGCCGAGCAAGAGCAGGTGGAGTCTTGAATAACTTGATGATCGGGAAGTGGGCAAGATAGAGCAGTATCGAGGGGTGTTTAGTACAGAATGGCAGTCAGTTGCCTGGTTTCCGGACGAGCACGGCCGAAGGACCAAGCATTGAGCAGTTTGTGGGGATGTGGAGAAAATCTGGGGATAAAGATTGTGTCATGATAAGCGACGGATGCTTAGCAACAGACAGAGGTCTAAAAAGACCTACATCTGCTCCTCAAGGAAGCCAGCGGTCATACACGTTATCGCTAGACATATAGCCTTACCGTGGAACATCTGGCTCGTCGAAATTTCGAGCTTTGCAGACGCAAATCGGAATGCAGCGCCATACTCCGAACGCCAACTCAGTCCTGCCTCAATTCCACCTCGACTTCGTAGGAGGGGAAAGACTGGAAGTATTACTTGCCGGGACATGCGTTCTGAAAGGCTTGAGAGGTAGAGAAACCTAGGGCGAGAGTTCATTACACCACTTCCAGGCGCAGAGACCAGACATATATTGGCATGCATCGGAGATACCATGTCAGTGCCAACTGTGCAAGGAGCCCTAGTCATGATGAGTGTGGGTAAAACAGAGTGTCTTATCGGAAATTCGCACCAGGTCGTTGTTGTGGATCGAAAGCAGCTCATGTTGACACTTGTAGGATGCCAAGGCAAAAAAGTCCTGCAATATGCATGGCGAAGCGAGCACCCGATGGCGTACCCAGGTTGCAAGTATTAAATCAGAGGCTGGAAAATAGATTGGTGGAAAGACCAACAAAAAGGTAAATCAGGAAGTTGAACGAGTGGCTCGCAAGCACACACACACAAGGCCAGCCACAGAATGACAGATGCATGGGCGATGACACGGCGATGGTGAGTTGGCACCAGTGGAAGGGGTTGGGGGCGGGTATGAGCCAACCAGGACAGGGACTATGCGCCGATCAAGTGCGGTGACGAACAGAGAAGATTAGGTTGGGTTACATGTGCATCGCACATGGTGCGCGGTGCAATGGTACGCCAGATTCTGATGAGTTGAGAACAAAGACAGTGGTGGATAGTTGCGAGGCGCAGTGCAACGAGTGGACGCGAAAAGATGGAGGATCAACAGTGTATGGAGCAGCAGCAAGACTCTCGAGCGAACGACGACCCGTGCTTGAGCGTTGACCCGGCAGCGGAAGTGCGGGAAGCGCATGGCGTGCAAAGTCTACCACACGAACAGAAGACAAGTCGCTTGTGGGCAGCATCTTGCTTCTGAGTCGACCGATCTTGCCGCAGCAGCTGCAGCCAGTGTGTTTGGTCCCATCCTGCATCGGCATCCCAGTCGGTGCGATTCAAAGCAAGAAACCAACGAGTGTTGAAAATCGAGCATTTGTAGCAGACAGAAACAAGCTCCAGACGGCGCGTCGGGAAGCAAGCCGATATCTAACGGCCTATATCAACATCCAACCTGTTCTCCACAAAAAAAGGTGCCGACTTTATCACAAGCAGGCCCATGGCCATGATTTGTCGCGTCGTTTGCTGATTGGCGGTAGGTAGCAATCAATCACCTCTGGCCACTGCGGACCTTTCGCCCTCGACACCCTTGACTGTTTGTTCCATCTCGAGCGCCGTACGGACACCGACAGGGCTTCATCTAAGGAAGCTGCGGCTGGAGTCTTGGAAAGGACTGATTTGCGCTCTCGGATTGGCAGCGACTCAGAACATCATCATCACCCACTCCCCATCACCCGTCGGGCTGCAATGCCAGTCGTATCCTCGGTCGCGTAAACTTCGCTGAGCAATCGCCGCCGCCATGGGTGTCGAAGCTCACCAACGACCACCACTGCCTGCACCCACCGAACCTACCGACGTCGACGACACCGATGTAGCCACCAACATCTCGCGCCGTACCGACCACACCTCCTATTCCATCCCCGAAGACGGCACTCCCATCACCATCTCGACACACAAACTTACCTCCAAGGAGGGCCCACGCCTCCGCCACGGTCGCAACAAGTCCCAGACCTCGTTGTTGATCGAATACTTCGAAGCCACCAAGGGCGACAAAGCAAAGAATCGACCCAGCGTTCGCGTCAAGGTTACTCCCTCGGCCCATCGCAAGTCGAAAAACTCGGACTCGGTACAGATTACAGGCATCGGTCGTGACAAAAAGCCTTCATACACACGCCGCATCTCTCTGGGCGGCAAATCATCAGACAAAGCCGCATCAACTGAGCCTACCGAGGTCAGCCACTCGTCGGAAAGCAACATTTCGGCCATTCCACCCGTCGAGGTCGAGATCCTTAACCACAGCGACCTATCAAGCCTGAAGCAGGGCCGCGAATCCCGCGACTTACACTACCTACCTACCACCTCGGACGTCTCATCGATGCCTCCTGATAGCTTGCTCGACCCTTCCCACATGTCAGCCATGAGTCAAGATGCATCCGAGGACGCAAGCCGCAGCCACAGTCTCCTGGATCTTCCTGTACAGGACCGAGCTCGCAGTGCCAGTCACGAGCGCATCAAGCAGAAAGTCATTGAGAAGTTGATGCAACGCCAACGCGAAGGGCCTGTCGAGTATGAGCCCGATACTAAGCCAGCCAAGGAGCGTCGTCGCCGCTCGTCTCGCTCTACACGTGAAGATGACCTTGCCAGCGCTGCCGAATCCTCCATCTTATCTTCGAATCTCTCGCCTAGCAACCTTTCATATGTTTCTGGCACAACTTCAAAAGTGTCTCTGAACAACCCAAAACTTCTGCAGATGGTCGAAGACACTGTTCGCCGTCTAATTCTGCCTGAGATCACCCAACTGAAGAACGAACAACATCGCTCATCACACGGCTCATACACTGACGATGAATTGGACCAGCGTCATTACAAGTCAACAAGCTCACCCTCACTATCCAGTAAGCCAAAAGTCGTGCTCAACCGCTATGATCATGACCCCGGTGAGGTACTCTCCCGAGGAGACTCTGAGCGTCGCGAAAAGACTCGTCGATCCAGTCGCACAGAATCCGAACGCCCTCACCGTGAACGACGTTCTTCCCGTACCTCAACACGCGAACGAGAAGAGTCTGTACACAGCAGGTCAAGCAAGGACAAGGAGTCTCGTTCCATCAAGGACGGTGCTGCTGCTGGTACTGCAGGCGGTATTCTGACTGCTGCAGCCCTTCGTCATCATGACTCTCAAGACACTGTCAGCCGCGAACGTCGCAAGAAGCGCAAAGCTCGAGGAACTCGTAGTGACTCCACCAGTCTAGCCGAGACCGAGAAGACTTATCGCAAGGAGGATATTCCTCCTATGCCCTGGACTGGTGCATCGGCCATGAACGACTCCGAAATAACCCGTCAATCCATTCTGACGGCTTCAACCGAGCGTCCTCAATCCGCTACCGTGACGGAACACCAGACTCCGGTCCGTGAGGTTCGACGGGGCTCGCTTCGTGGTTCCCTGTCACCAGCATCCACAACTCCTAAAGCCAAGGGAGCTCGTTCGCCTCGCTCATTGGATTCCAATCAGAGCAGGCACTCCCTGACGGAAGAGCACTTCACCAACGTTCAATCTATCTCAACCAAAGCCAAGATGGCAGCGTTGGTTGCATCTGGCTTGGGTGATGTCGGTGCCGTTCATGATATTGGGAAGCACGCTCCAAGCCCAACGCAGAGCGTGTCTACTCTTAGAGACAGTCCCAGTGACCCGTTGGTTCCTCATGGGCTGCGACCTCGCAGCAGAGTATCTGAGCTATCCGCTGGATTTGAGGAACGACAGCGGCATGCCATGTCCCCCGTTTCAGCACCATCTTCCCCAAATGCTCAAAAGAAGAGCTTCGACCTTGCCAGAGCATCTCATTCGCCTGCAAAAGTCTACGATGAGGCCGAGGAACGTAGCGAGCTAGAAGAATGGTTTCAGCAAGAGCATGAGAAGAATGAGGAGTACCGCAAGTCTCTTGCTGATACAAGCACCATCCCCGGATCTTTTGATGAACGTCGATCAACTCAGTACACCGATGGCAGCTACCTATCGAGCGATCAAAGTCCAGAGCGTGACGTTAGGGGAATTGCTACGACTCCCAAATATACACATCTACCGTACGGTGTTGAGTCTGCCGTTGCTTCCCTGGTTGATCCTTCCACAGTCAGTACCAGCCTCCAATCATCACAAGCCAGCCCGAACAACTTTGAGGACGTTCGTTACCGCGAACGCATGGACGACAGCGAGCCTCGTCAGTCAATGGAACACCAGAGTACAGAGGCAAAAACACAATATCAGACTCAAAACCGATGGAGCGCATTGCGTGAAAATGCTTTGGCTCTGTCAAGCCGTGGCTCCTCTGCTCAACCCACAAGTTCCCCACACCAGAGCGAGACTTTCCACGAGGAACGCACGCACGTGGATTCTCCTCCTGTCCGCTTGAGCGCTCATGGCATTCCTGATGTCAATGATCCATTACCCGAGATTGGACACGGAATCGACTCTGAGTCTGATCTGAGTACAAATCCTCCAGAGATTCAAGGTCCTGGTCGAGGTGATGGACACTTCGGTTTTCTTCCTTCATTCTCGCACAGCCCTGATAGAGAGGCCGTGCGACACGACAGCATCTCGGAGCACAGCTTCTCGATGAACGACAAAGTCAAAGTAGGAGCCAGCATTGCTGCTGGTGCTTTCGCCGCAGACAAGGTTCTAGATCGACACAGCTCCGACAAGCATCTCTCAGCAAACCAAGCAGTTATAGAGGATTATGCTTCTCGCGAGACAACTCCAGATGTGCGTCAAGCTCAAGCTGTACACGTGGGTCGTGCAGGAACAACTTCCCCTCCTGCTCACTTTGGAGACGAGGGATATGCGTCCGCCGCTTATGCTCGTTCCAACGGAGCCTCTACTCCTGGAGCCCACAAAACCCACGGTCAAACTCGTATGGAAGAATATGACGTCGAGACAACGAAAGAAGATGCATTCATCGGAAAACACAGCCGCCACTTCAGCGGTAACTCTCATGGCATGTCTTCTCCATTATACGACAGTGCTACTGGCAGAGGAATTGACACGATTCAATCCAAGGATGTGGTCGCGTTGATGGACCACCTTACAGTCCGAGACGCGCATCGCAATGCAAGGGACACCGAAATTCTTGTCACGCTGGTGCGCAGTGCAGCGGAGATGCGCCATGAGTTTGAAGAAATGAAGAGGTTTATTGCCGAGCAGGATCGCAAGATCATGGAGAACACAGATCGGGATGCCGAGTACACGGTCAAGAAGGTACTCGGTGGTCCTAGACCTCAACCAACTGCTCAACCTCGAACAGTCCATGGCACTTACAACGAGGAAGATCTTCCAACGAAACGCAAGAATGTCTTCAAGCGCGCACTCAAAGGGCTGAGCAAGAGAGGCTCAAACGACCTATCCAAAATCGAGGACATGTTGAATCAGATACTCGGAGATGTAGAGGATCTCAAGCTGACACAAGGCGATCGACCACCTATGTCACTCCGTGGTAGTAGCTTTGACTCGTACGAGGATCGAGCCCATTACGGACGTGACTCTGGATATGAACCTGAGGGACAAGCTGGCACTTCGTCAACTCCCAACCACTCTGGTCGTCTCTCTAATCCTTCAGGCAATGCATCATTTTCTTCTCCTAAGGAAAGTGCGACTTCTCCTCAGGAGAGGTACTTCCACTCTGGATACAATGGTCGTAGAGACTCGATCAATCGCGTCAGTACAGTCCAAGAAGAAGAGAGCAACGATGGTAGTTCTTTCTTGGAGCAGCATGAGACTCACGTCCTCGACAATCAGTTCGAGAACAATGAAAGGCTCTTGACTCCGACTCAGGAGTCATTCAATCGTAGGTCCGGTTCTTTCGATTCTACTTCGACTTCGACTCCAGTGCAGCAACGGCAGAATCCTTTCGACACGCAAGCTGGCGCTGGTACCCCAGATAAGCAGCGCAAGCAGTCTGTCTTCGGTATACCAAAGATTTCTCGTTGGTCCAAGACAACGACCTCCTCATATCCCGAGAATTCAGATGTTAATGGAAAACGTCGAAGCCAGCACACCAATGCCTCTAGCAGTGGCGAGAGTTTAGGATCAAATGGTGCGGACTACTACGGCAATGGCTATGCGCTGCAGTCTGAAGATCGTCTTCGCTCTACCCAGTCACTGGTAAAAGACCAAGCGGTCAGAGAACATGCGCCTGACAACAGAAGCGTACGCAGCGGACTCATTGATATGACCCGCACACCGTCACCGCTTATCCCTTCCGAGACAGGGTCTCAGCTTGATAACATTCCTATCATCCTCCCGGACGATGACGAAGTAGACAACTTTGATGATCCCAAATACTCGGCTCATCGTGATTCTCTATTATTGCAGCACCCTCAGCCTCGACCAGGACCCACGCACCGCCACCAAACAAACCTGGAGAAAGAGGCCAGAACATACAGTGGGCCAGATCACTTTGAGACAGCAACAAGCAGTGATCTTTCTCAACGCACTGTTGATAGCGATTTTGATCCTCTGCAATGGGGATCGAACCCTTCACTCTCTCTTGCGAGAACCAACAAACTTAGCGGAATTCCTGCTGGCAAGGACAACGGTCCTTTGGTTCCTGAGAGCAAACAGAAGCCTGCGCCCAGAGTCGAAGTCGAGCCGCCCAAGGAGCAAAGACAGCAGGCACCGCAGAAGCCTCGCCAGATGTACTACTCGACCCCGCTTGGCTCGGGACACTTACTCGAGCCCATTGAAGAAGTGAGATACTCATTGGAAACAGACCGTGGACATGTGAGTATTCAAGTGCCGTTTCATTAATTGCTCTGACTGACACATATGTAATCAGCGTTCACCTGAGCCAACAGCTAGTCCCAGGGTAGCCACTCAACTCAGTCCAACTCGCAAAATCACCGGGCCGAGACCGATGGGTTCATCGCGTGCGCCCAGCGGTGCTAAGGAGGAGGCCCAGCAGGAGCAGCTCTCTGGTACTGTAAGAAGGAAGCCAGTGCCTTCAAGCAAGAGTTTTGGTTCGTGATTTTTGTTGTCTCTGACTTTTTCCTTTCATCTTCACATATTGAAAAAGAGATATTACGGACTAATGGTGTCTGTTGCTGCGCCGTTGCGATAGACCAGACGCGATGTGGCGTCTGGAGAACCGGCGATTAGCTCAGGCATCTCGGGAGTGTTGAAGCGAGGATGGAGCTGATATGGAGGACAGATTC
>Ga0115851_100365_pt1 | contig 19331 bp, 13 predicted proteins | sample InSIn2gowninarea_FD_83865 | JGI IMG/M metagenome (GOLD analysis project Ga0115851, IMG submission 83865)
CTGCACAGGCATTTACAGTATGGAAGTTATGATTATCATGACTGGTGTATGAAACCCCAGTTATATGTTGAATTGATGAGGCTTTCCAAACTAATGATCACAAGTTATGTTTTACAGGAAATGTTTCCAAAGAAGATGTTATATTATGTTATAAGCATGTGATCTAGGTTGATTTTTCCAAAATGAGGTTGATATATGCCTCTACATTTTCCACAATGTTATACGTGTTTATGCAAACTCTTGAACTGTTTATAAGGAAGTCGTAAAGCTGCCCTCCTGGTCAGAAAACATATATCTCTAAGAGAGTCAGAAAGGGGGAATTGAGGTCTGAGTTAACAACCTTGTAGGCTATTTGAACTTAGGGATTGAAATGACCCATTTTGAAATAATTTGGACTTGAATGGTATTAACCCAAACCATAGGGATAGTTAGTGACATTTACTCTAAACTATAAATAATAATTTTATATCACATAAACCAATTTACAAAGTTATACAACCTTTTTTCTTTTTTCTTTTTTTTTGAGGAAAAGGTAAGTCGACTTTATTCAGATAAATCAGACTGAAATACATCAACTAAGTCTTGTGGTAGTTCTTCTAACCACACATCTGTATCAGCAGCTAAACTGCTCTTTGTGCAAGGGAGTGGGCCAACATATTGCCCCCCCTATGTGTATGCATGAAATTACAACTTTGCATGGCAGCACCTAAACTTTGGATATCTCTGATAATGTGGCCCAGCAAAGTTCTATTGGGTTTTGGGTTGTTGAGAGCCTGTATGACGGTCAAGGAGTCACCTTCCACTTCGGTCTTGAAGATGCTAATCTCTTGGGAAAAAATAAGAGCTCGCCTTGCAGCCAGAGCTTCCACCATGTCCACCGATCTTGGCAAAGGGATTTTCTGACTAAGGGCTACAATGATCAACCCGGACTCATCTCGTATGACAATGCCCAGACCAGCCAACAGCCTGTCCTCAAACACCGCCCCGTCGAAGTTGATCTTGAACAACCCGGCACCAGGTGGCTTCCATTTCACTTTCTCCCGAGGGATAGTAAGCTGTGTAGGAGTATCTTGCATGTCATGGAATTCCTGCAGTAGCTCCCTCGCTCTCTTCACAGTATCTCCGACGTCCCACACCGGTTGCCTTTCTCTCAGCTTATTGCGTCTAGTCCATATGCACCAAGCCACCACCGAAAAGAGTGCCGCAGTACTTGAAGATAACTTCGAGAACACAAAGGTCACCAAATCACCAAAACACCTGAACGTCCTTGTGCGTGGGTGGTAGAAAGCTTGGTCCGAGAGCCAAATACACTTAGCGTGGTCACAAAACCATAAGCAGTGGATAACATCTTCTGGTAACTCTTCACATAGGCCACAACTATTATCAGGTAGGACATGCCGTGCACACAGATTGACCTTCGTAGGTAAAGACTCATTGAACGCTCGCCACATGAAGTGCTTAACTTTGTTAGGTACCTTAAGCTTCCAGATACCATTCCATAAAGCCTTTGAAGCTTCTGGATTGGACGAACCGGCCTGAGATGAGAGCGCTTCACTAGCCAAAATCTGGTAGGCACTCTTGACCGAGTAAACTCCATCCGAAGTCCACGGCCAAGTAAGTAAATCCTTGTCAGTTTGAAAACTAACAGGCATGTTCTTTATACTTTCTGCCTCCCAAGGGAAAAAATTCTGATCAATAAAGACTGAATTCCACATCTTCGTTCCAGTTATAAGTAAATCCTTTACTACAGCCAGAGATGAATCTAACCGAGGAGAAAGGATTTTTCCACCCCCTGAAGTGTCCAGCCACCTATGCTTCCAAATATCTATTGAAGAGCCATCTCCAACACGCCATCTAGCACCCTTACAAATAACATCCCTTGCTTGCATTATACTTTTCCATGCAAAAGAGCTCCGTGGGTTAATTTCAGCATCAAGGATACAACCCGAAGGGAAATATTTTGGCTTGAACACTTTGTAAAGCAAAGTATCTTTTTCATGGCAAAATCTCCACGCCTGTTTGCCAAGGAGTGCATCATTAAATTGTTGAAGATCTCGAAACCCCATACCTCCAAGAGATTTTGAGGAGCAAAGTGTCCTCCACTTCACCCACTGCATTTTCCTTGTATTACCTTGATTTCCCCACCAAAATTTGCGGATCATAGACTCTATGTCTTTGATCAACCCAAGTGGCAATCTAAACACGTTCATGGAGTAGGTGGGGATAGATTGGATCACAGCCTTGATCATGACTTCCTTCCCGGCTTGAGATAGTAGTCTCTCTTTCCACCCTTGCATCTTATTCCATATTCTCTCCTTGATCTGATTGAAGCATGCTTTCTTCTGCCTCCCCACAAAAGATGGCAACCCCAGATATTTGTCATAGTGCTTTATGGCCGGCACTTCCAAAAGATCCTTAATCTCCTGTTGCACCCCTTCAGGAGTATTCCGACTGAAGAATAAAGTGGTCTTGGACTTGTTCACCTGTTGGCCTGAAGCAACTTCGTACCAATCAAGAAGGAGCTGAATTTTTTGGCATTCAGTTGCATTTGACCTACAAAACAAAAGGCAATCATCTGCAAAAAACAGGTGAGTAATCCTTGGACCCCGCCGGCATAGAGATAGACCCGTTATTTCCTTGTCCTCTGCTGCTTTGCATAAAAGAGCATTTAGTCCCTCTGCACAAAATAGAAAGAGAAAGGGAGAAAGAGGATCACCCTGTCTCAAACCACGTGAAGGCCGAATAAAGCCTTTGGGCTCTCCATTAATGAGTATGGAATATGTTACTGTTGATACACACTGCATAATCATTTCAACCCAAGATTCTGTAAAACCCATACACAATAGAATTTTCTCCAAAAAACTCCATTCCACCCTATCGTAGGCCTTGCTCATATCAAGCTTCATGGCCATATACCCCTCTCTTCCTGTACATTGTGAATTCATGTAATGCAAAGATTCAAAAGCTATCAAAATGTTGTCAGTGATGAGTCTATCAGCAATGAAAGCACTTTGAGCCTCTGAAATTATAGAATTTAGGATGGGTTTGAGTCTATTTGCAATAACTTTACTAATTTCAAGTTTATATAAATATATTTTTAAACAAGTATACTATATAAACATATAATATACCATTAATTCGAGCTTTCATATTCACGTTCATGGTCTTGTTTACGAATACATTATTATGTTTGAGTTTGACTTATTTATTAAACAAATTAACATAAGCAAGTTTTTTTTATCGAGCTACTTAGCTTATTAAGGGTCTTCTCCTATTTGGAATCCTCATTTTTTTTTGGTTCAAAAATGCCCTTACACTCTTATGTTTAAGTATTGACAAAACTAAAGGATAATTGTACTCAATTTTTTTCTTTTTCATGATTTATTTATTTATTTATGTTGGTGTTTGAATTGTTTTCTCTTCACATCTGTTTGTACTGCATTTTTTTTTTCATTTTAATGAATATATTTTCTATGTCCAAAATAAAAATCACTATGCGTGTGATTTAATTGGATAGAAGAGAGAAACGTCTCAAATTGAGATGAATGGAAAATTATGACACTAAACTCAAAAAAAGCTTATCGCATGGGAAAACACAGCATCATGCAATAAAGTATGTAAACAGGAACTAGAGGCTGACACAAAATTGATAAAAAGATATTGAAAGCTCAAAAGGGTTTTGAAATTTGAACCCAAACCCACAAAATGAACCCTTATTTGAAGAGTTGTATTGTAGAAAAAAAAAAAAGGCCAAAATGCAAAATTGGCCCTTTAACTTTCTTCAGATTTCATTTCAATTCTTTAACTTCATTTTCGTTCATTTCAGTCCTCTAAGTTTCAAATTTATTCAATTAAGGTCTTTCTGTTAACTTTTGTTAAAATTTTTTGAAGAAAAAAATCTAGAAAATATTTTTCAATCATTAATTGAATTTTTTTAATTTAAAAAAAATTTATAAAAAATTTATAAAATTGAAAAATTAACCACAACATATAACGAAAGTTGATGAAAAAACCTTAATTGAATAAACTTGAAAGTTAGAGGACTGAAATGAACAAAAGTAAAGTTAGAGGATTGAAATAAAATCTAAAAAAACTTAGAGGGTTAGTTTTGCATTTTACCCAAAGGAAAACAAGGAAAGTACCTTTGTATTGCTGTCAATTAAAATGGGGTTATCGGAAAGATCGAGGTATAGCAATTTCAAAGGAGTGAAATACAAGTGAGCCGATGATCTAGAAAGGATTGCCAGCCAATTAGGAGGCAAAAATCTAACCTAGTTTTCATCGGACTTAGAAACCTCATGGAATTTTTTTGAAATCGCACACCCTTTGCACCATTCTTCAGGATTCAACCGTGATATTATTTACTTGATGCACTCTTCTGGTAATTCTGGATTTGAGCGTAATCTCTGCCGCTTTGGCTCTGCCATCTTCTTTTCTCTCTCTCACAGTGAGGGATCTAGAAAGTTTTGAGGCTTGGTTTTGTTTGGTGGTGAACCAGCCAAGCCAATTTTATGTTCAATCTTGACTTATTTTCTTGCCGAGAAAGGCCGACTTATTCACTAGCTATTTGATTAACCTAATTATTTTTATTTAAACCATGACATAAATGTTTTACTTTCCATTTTCTCAATTTTATGTATTTTTATTATGAAAGACGGTTTATATCATCAATGAGATACAAATAATAATTTAATATCATATATGTTAGGTTCTAAAACTTTAGGATCTAAATGTATTAGAACTTCAATATGTAATGTTGGCAAACCATGATCAAAACTTAGAGTTTAGATTTAGACTGCTCAAAGTGTGTTTATTTGTAAAGTTAGAATCAAGTGTACTACAGGATTTATTGTTGTAAATATGTAGGGCTCGATCGATCGAAAATTAGGCTTGATCGATCGAACCTCGTGCAGATTGTTTTTTCTGCAGAATTTCCAACTCAGCCCAAGCCATTATGATGTGTAGGGTTTTATGTTTTGCTTCAAGTATAAAAGGGAAAAATCTAGCCATGTTTTAGAAGTTGTTAATATGCTGTGTGTGTGAATCTTCTGTGAGATCTAGAAGTTTTTACCTTTATACACACTTAGGGTTATCAAAGATCAAGATTGATGTCGAGAACTTGGTGATCTCTTCAGTTGCTGTTTCAAGAGCTTAAAGAAAAACACAAGTGGGTGTACTTGTGGTTGCTGTGGATCAAAAAAAGAAGTAGTCTGTGGACTCGAAGTGTCAAGTGGTCGTGATAGTAAGTTTTCTACTCAAGGTAGCAATAGGATGTTAGTGGCCTAAGCCTTATTGTAAAACTTCAATTCTTTCATAGTAGATCTATTTTATCTTGAGGATAACTAAGTTAAATCCTCCCTAGGTTTTTTACCAGTTTGGTTTTCCTGGGTTATCATATCGTTGTGTTCTTTATATATCCGTATTATTTATATGGTATGATTTACTTGTGTTAACCTAGATCTGAATAATTTATCTAAGTAATCACTTAGCTAAATAACTAGGTTAAACAACTTGTGTTTTAAGGGGTCTAAAAACGTACAATATAAATCTAGAAATAAACTTTTATAATCCTTGAAATTAAGCAAGTTAGTAATTTCTCGAGCCGAGCCGAGCCAAGCTCGATATTTTCATATGATATATGGCCTATAGAATGTGAGTCGCTCTTTGGTCTTTTGGCTCACTAATTGCTGAGCATGGGATTACTTGCATATGTTTGTTTATATGAGGAAGGGGCATTTTGTGCATGGTTTTAAAAATTGGAATGGTCAAAGAACTGAGAAAATGTCTAGTTCCCAGTTTTTCCTAGTTCTTAACTAGTAGTTTTCACTAGGTTTTTTACTGGTTATGCTGGTTTTTACCAAACCGATACTAGGTCTGGTTCTCGATTCAATTGGTTGAACCGGCTGATCTGGTCTAATTTTTAAAACATTAATTTTGTGTGGTTTCAATATTTCGGCTCAATACAGGGCAAGTAATCTCTTTCTATGAATTTTTAATTTTATTCATTATTGAAGTAAATGAGATTGGTTTTGTAATTTTTGTGCTTTGAAATAGGTTTTTTAGATTTTAGTTATTGGTTTGATTAAGATCAATTCCATTAATTGGATTATGAAATGTATGCAATATTTTTTATTTGTGGAAGGAATTATGTGTATTTAATAGTCTGTATGTAGTTATTTTAATGGAAATTTGGGGAAAAATTAGTACTTTTTTTTCTTCCATCCTCTTTATCTACAAAATCTATGTCAAGCTATACAAAAAAAAGTAATGAAGAATATCTGTAACTCTATAGATGTGTGTGTAGTAATTGCCATGTGTGTATTATTTTTCTATCTGTTTTTCATCTCTTATAGATCTAAGAATTCATGTATATTCCCAACTCTGCAAGAAGAAGCAAACAATTGTCAATGAAACTTTCGCTTGTCTCTTTCATTGTTTACCACTTTATCCCCCAACAGTTGATGATATTGTGCCATTAGATGCCCTAAAAAGGAGATTGTTTTGTTTTCTCAGTGATTTTCAATACTTGAAAAAGTCATTTCTCATTGTTGAGGGTCATTTTTTTGTGAAACCCGAATAGAAGGAAGGAAGCCTAACCCAGCAACATGGGCAGCAAAGAAATGGCAAGTATAGAGTAAAACCATTAAGCTTGAGCGACAGGAATAATGGATCACAAGCCCATAATATAAACAAATGGGTCTTGAGGAGGCAAACGGGCTTGAAAAGGCCTGGAAAGAGAGAAATAGCACCCGTGAGTAGTATATGATGTGGAAAAGTGAGAATGAGCCACGGCAGGCCCAAAGCATTGTAAACAAAGAAAGTAAGGGGTTCATGGCAAGCCCGTAAACCGCAAGGATGAGAATAAGGAAATTAGGCTGGGGAAGCCCAATGAAATTGGTAAAAGCCCATGGGAATGCAAAGTTAGTAAATGGGCCGAGGAAGCCTAGAGAAAGCAAATGGGCCAGGGATGCCCAAGGGAAAACAAAAGGGACGCTGGAGCCCATGAGTAGGAACACCAGTGGCCATGCTAAGCCACTGGGGGAAGGAATAAAACAACAGGCCTAAAAGAGGCCCAGTAGGAGTAAGTCATTACGGCAGGAATGACAAGTGATATGACAGGAAGTCAGGGCAATTAAGAAGTGAGTTGAAAGAAATGTAAAGCCTAGTCCTTAAGGGAGCGAAAAATTAAAAAAGTAGCTCATAAAAGGCCAGGAGTGGACGGTAGACTATGAAGACAAAGCCTCCAGACCACGGCGGATGCATAAGCAGTAAGCAGACTTCGGACACATACGGACAGAAGGCACGCGCAAGGCCCAAACACCACCAGCTTATACCCAGCCAATATGGGACATGGTGGGGTCATAGGTCAGAGGTAAGAGGGTATGGTTTGGCGGTGGAGAGAGGGGAAAACCTGTTTTGGGGTTCCTGCTCAAGCTTTTTTGGGGGATACGTCCTGCTGAGATGACATACCTCCCAAAAGAGGCAAGGCTGAGTTGGAATCACTAGGTGCATGCCATGAAAGATAGAGAGAAAAAGCATCAGTGTCATGGCAGGAAGAGGGGCCACAGCAGACTAGCAAACAAAATAGTTGTCTTTGTCTGGTAATGGAGAGTGGCATGCAGACAGAACAGTGATGGTCGGTAAGTACACCCGGACTAGACAAAGGTGGTTAAAGGGTAGAATAGTAAAATTCGGTCACGGCAGGCACTATAAAAAAGAAGCCTTTGCCGTGTACAGGGGACATACATACATAGAGGAAGAAAGAGGAAATACAACACAAAATCGCGGTGATAAAAAACCACTAAAGAAAGACTAAAAAGGAAAAAGAACAACGGAAAGGAAGAAAAAGAAAATAGAGAGTTAGGCCGGCATGCACCAATAGGTTTTTTTCTCTCTCTCCCTCTCAAAATCCTTGCCCTCTACCAAAAGCAAAAAGGGGTTCCTTCGAACATTAACCACTCAGGTCCGTTTCCCTCAAAACAATCAATTTCCACGGCAGGATTTACCTGGGAGATTGATTGTATTGAGAAGAGATGTTCTATCCTCTTTGGTTTGCTCCTGCGGATCAGATTAAATTTGATTTCTTTTTCTCTTCTGATTAACTTATATATTACTTTGCTCCCTTTGTTCTCTTTGTAAAATAATTATCATTATTGCGATTGCGCTGCTTAAATAGAGATCATTTGGTCATTTCTTGTTCAATACCCAGAGTACTCTATTTTGTTATTATTGTCATATCTATCTGCCACAGCCTGTCTGAAACAATGCTGCTTGCCATAAGCATACTCCTAGCAGACGAGGCATAGTTTGTGCACAAGCCGGCCCAAATTGAGTTGCAGTTGGACCGATCTCAACTCCCTTACTTAGAAAACTTGGGCCTACCATCACAAGAGGCAGCCCAGCCCAATACAACAAAAAAGGCCCCCACACTCATATTTTTTGAAAAAAATATATGAAATAATCAATTAATAAACCAATATTTCAAGATAAGAATTATTTTAAAATACAAACATTTCCTTAAAATTCAAACACAAATTGGTGCCCCATTATCTCAATAGTGGCGCTAAATCTAGGTGTGGGTTGGCTACCAACAGCATGGATCAGGACTAGGTGAAGTAATTTAGCATTCAATAATACTGAAGACCACAACTAAAACCACAATTTTTCTACGTAAGAAGTTGTGAATGGTGGGTCCATGTAAGTTCACAACTTGTCACATGGACAAATTGTGGCCCTAGCATTTTTGTTTGGTAATAGGTTGCATATTGACTTGCTCTAAATCTCTTTTCTTGAGCACCTGAGCTTGGCAATGGTAGTCGATTTGGCTTGGGAGGCAGTGGGTAGTGCCATAGTGGTGTGGTGTGGAGTGGTGTGCACAATGTTGTTATTAAAATAACGTTTTCTTTTCACTATGGGTTTCAATGTTTCATGATGGTAGTTAGGCACCATGATAGTATGAAGTTCACGATGGCACTCATAATTTTTTTACATTTGGACAGTTTGGTTTTTGATTTGGGAAATTTTGTGTGAGTTTGATGAAAGAAAACCTTTGATAGTTTGAATTGGAAATATTTTTCAAGGAAAAAATCTCGAAGTTTTGGTTGGATTAAAGAAAATTATTTAAAAAAAAAAATTATTTTCATCTTTTTTTATATTGTAAATAGGAAAAATACCAAAATGATGCATTTTTTGGACACCTAACTGCACAATATGGATGGAATAGATGAAAGGAATTCGTTGAATATGGATCAAAGTTAGTGGATTGAAATAAATAAATAAATAAGAAATTTAAGACTAAATTGAATTTTAAGCAAAGTTAGAGGATGCAATCAAGGGTGTGCATGGATTGTGCTGGGTTGAGTTGGAGATTTTTTTTAATCCAATAGCTTGTTGGATTGTGAAATTGTCAACTCAACCCAATCCATCATATGTGTAGAAATATACCCAACCCAACCCATTTGAATTAGGTTTGAGTTGGGTTGAGGTCAATAAGTTGTGCTTTACGTGTTTCATGTCTTGTAAAAAATTGGACTTTCATCAATTATTTAATTACTTTTTAAAATAAATTATTATGATTCACATGATATGCCTAAATCATAGTACAAATTTCCAAATTCATCAAAACTAGTTTTCAAATTACTGAAATGAATCAAAAGTGAAAAAAAATTAAAATAAATGTAAGAATGTAAACTTGTATATATTGTGAATCGGGTTGGATTAATTATATGCATTGAAAAAATTATCAACTTGAACACAACCTAACCGGAGACTCAAAATCAAATTCAAACCCAACCCAACCCACCAACCAATGAATAACCAACTTGAGACATCTACTTGGGTTGGGTTGGACGCACACCCCTAGGTTTAATTTGTAAATTTGCATATTATTATTATTTATTGCGTGTAAAAATACAGTCATATCAGATTGATTAATCCTAAAAAAAGCTGTATAACAGTCCTAGGTTTTATAACCTACTTAGAATGATTCGTTTCTAACCCTAACATGACCAAGTTAAACTCTGTGAGAGTGCTTTTTCTTCAGCACTATGGCCCAAGGATCCTGGGCCGTGTGAGGTATTTTTGGTGGACTGGGATCGATTCTCCGCAGCTAATGGGGCTGTTTTAAGAATCGATTGGTGCACAAAACAAACTTCCTACAATAGGAAAACAGCTAAAAAAGCATATTCGTATTGAATGACAAATTAACAGTAAAGAAAAATGTACAATAAATGAAATATAATGTAAAGAACACGTTGGGGATCCTTGAATTAGTGGGGTGTATTTCATTAGTTTCCTTTAATTGTGATTACAATTGCTTACTAGGACATGATGCAAGGTTCAACTGGGCTCAAAAGTCACAGACTTTGATAGCTATTCAAGCTTCAAAGACTTGCAAAGTTTGAGCTTGTTGAATCCAAGCGTGTACTATAGTAGCTATCGCTGGGATACCGGGAACAAATTCCCCTGTTTTCTCTTCAGTTTACAGAGTCTCTTCTTTTTTTACAATTTTTGTGGGACCTCAGGAAACAAAGAACACTTGTGAATGCTAAAACGTCAAAAATAAGAATGACCCCCTTTCTTTCTCTGAATCCCTCCTTTTATAGCACAGTTTCGGGCCCCCGGGGTACTGATGATTTCTCCCTTTTGCCCCTTGAAGTTTGTCCCATGCCTGATTGTTTCAGGATCATGTCTTTTCCTTTTTCTTCATAGTTTCTCTCTTTTTGTTGCGACCAGATGAAAGTCTCCCAGCTAGCTTCCTATTTCCAGATTTCCTTGTTGGCTGTCCTGAGGCTTTTGGCTTTTGCTCCAGCTTTTCCAGTCGTACTTTCCTTGTCTTTTTTCTCCAAATGGTTGGAACCAAGTTCCTGCGTTTTGCCTTGTACTTCCACTGCGTGTCTGGGACATAAGGTCCGCGTGCCTTTTGTCTCCTTTCTTACTTCGAATATGTTTAATTTTCACTTCGCGCGTCCAGGGATCCTCTACCCTTGGGGAGCTTCTGGACGTCCTGACCCAATTCTGCTTCCTGGGCTTTTCTTCTTTGGCTTGCTGGCTTTACCGGTTTCTTGGGCCCTTCTTTTTGTGGACCTCCAGATCAGATCTTCTGGGCTTCTTCCCCTTTTCTTCTTTTTTTCTTTTCTTCCCACCTTTTATCATTTCTTTCTTTTACTATGTGAGATGGGCCCAATGTCTTTTCCATCTCTTTGGGCCTTCTTTGTGACTAAATTATTTTGAACCTCAACATTTAGCCCCCCGAGCTCATGGGTTGCCTGCGGCCCATGCGTGAGTTTTTTTTTGCAGGATTCTTTCTCCCCTTTTTTTTTTTGGGATCCTGATCTTGTATTTCTTCGGTATCCTGGCTCCTTTGCTTTTTTTTGTAACTCCTCCCTTTTTTTGTGGGACGTGGCAGTTGAAATTAAAACTCCCACCACCTACTTTTATGTTTCCCGTAATGCTCATTAATAACTGTTGATAACTTCTTCCCTTTTAAATTTAATTCCTGGCAACTGGCGCGTCTTTCCACACATTCTCTTCTCCAACTGCTCTTATTCCCTCATTCTAGTATTTTCTCTTTTATCCTTTTTCCTGTCTAACTGAGTCTTCTATTTCCAGCCCTTTTCTTTTCTTTCAACCAGTCTCGTTGCTATCTTCTTTTCTTCTTTCCAGATACCCATTGCTTCAATGGCTTCTTCCTCTTCTCGAAAAAGAAAGGAGCGTACTCCTAGCCCCTTTGAAGAGGAGGGCTCCTCTAGTTCTGCGCAAGGTGAGTCTGTCGTTGGGTGCCCTGCTTTTCCCTTGCGAGACCCCTGGTATACTCCTAGCTTATTCTTTCCTCGGGTGTCCCATGGTGAAACCCCTCCATCTCTTCACGCCTGGGTATTCTCTGGTCAAGCGGGTTTTGCTGGTTCCGCGCAAGTTCCAGACCCTAGGGAGATTTTTGATCTCCAAATCAGGCAAGGACTTCGGGAAGCGGTCCCTATCTTCTTTGATTTTGTCGCTGGAAAGATCCAAGGCTGGCCCATTTGGGTGGATAACGAGCTTTCTGACAAGGAGTTTGTGGGTCGCTTGGAGCGTGCCGGCGTCCTGAAGGCAGTGGCTATCTCTAGGAATCTTGAGGGTTTCAGAGATGCCAAAGGCCTTAGGCATTTGGTGCGCCGTTGGTGTCCTACTCTGCACACTTTCTCCTTTTCTGTTGGTGAACTGACCGTTACTTTGGAGGATGTGGTCAATAATTTTCTCCTTCCGGTGCTTGGGGATGAAAACCCCTTTGATATCAAGCTTTCTGCTGAGGATCTCGAAGTGGAAGAGAAATTGTTTGCTCACTTTGGTGGACGTACTGCTTCTTCTGGTGGGAAACCGGCCAGGATGGGTAGGTGGGTTATGACTCTTTCGCGTGAGAAGGATAAGGAAGTCAGGCGTGCCGGGTTCCTTGCGTTCTGGCTTAGCAAGTTCCTGTTCAGCGAGTTCCCCGGGTATGGAATCAAGTCCACTCTTTTTCCTTTGGCGATTAAGTTGGCTCAGGGCGCTCAATATCCTCTAGCCCCCATGTTTTTGGGCCATGTTTATTCTCAATTGGATCAACTTCACGGAGATGAGGCTGAGGGTGATTCTTGTTATGTCATCACTTCTTCGCTTCATTGCGCCATTCTCCAGGTATTTATGTGGGATCGTTCTTCAGTTACTCTAGCAAAGTGTAGGAATTTAAGGTTTGTGAAAGATAAGTTTCAGGGATCCCCTGATGTGGTAAAAGGGCTTTGTGGCAGCTCTACTGACAGCCTCCCTATTATTTTTCGTTGGCTGAGTCTAAAAGGTGGCAGTCTTAACTTGGTTGAGTTATTTGATCAAGCAGGCCATTTAAATTGGCGCTCCCCCCGGGAATTTGGCCCCGGTTTTGTTTGCAATTCTGTGTTGTCTCCCTTTCTGACTTCTACAGGGAACACTTTTGATTTACGTAGTGGTGATGAAGGCAGCTTAGCCTACTTGGCCTGTATTAGTCCTTCCTGGCTTCCTGTACTTTCCTCAACTGGCCCACGGTACACCCATTACTCGGCGCATCGAGTACTTCGGCAATTCGGTTTTGATCAGGACATTCCCCCAGTGTTTAATGACGTGGTTCCTTCTCTTCCTTCCTTGGATCCCTTCATGAAGCTTCAGGCCTTCTCTTATTGGTCAAGACGGAGTCCTCAGTTTATAGTGCCTAACTCTCAGAGAGGAGTTTTTGCCTCAAGTGGCTATGCTGGTTATTGGAGGAGGGTTCAGAAGTCCTTTGCTGACTATGCTGGTTCTGGGACGATTGGAAGAGTACCCAACCCTGACATTTCTTCCGCCCCGACATCCAACAGGCGTCTGTCCCTGCCCACTGCTGGTATTGTTTCCACTGCTGTGAGCAGCAAAACTGGTTTTGCAGAATGGCATGCTTCCAGGGAAGGTTGGGTGACTTATGCGCGAGATTTCCCAGAGACCTGGTTGGGATGCGACCTTGTTGTTGGTGCTTCTACCGGGGTACCATTTAAGAAAGGGGCAGTAGAGGTTGTAAGTGCTAGCACTCCCGTTGGCGCAAGTAAAGGGAAAACTATTAAGCAGGAAAAGTTGGAGGGGACCGCGGCTGAGGGTAGTGTAGAGGATGTTGATCCTAAGCCAAAGAAGAAGAAGAAAACTGGGAAATCCCAGAAGCAGTTGATACTTGCTGAGGAGAAGGAAGTGGAGCAACCTTTGGCCATAAGGGGCCGGGTGAAGACTAAGGTAGAGTCTTCTTTTCCCCAGGCTCCTGTGAATCCTTCAGTTCATGGTTCCTCGGGACCCTCTGGACGTACCCGTAGTAAACAACAGAGACCTGGAGACCCTGTTGAGAGAGAGAGAAGGGCAAGGCCTCTTTCTTTACTCTTTTAGGTTGTTGTTTCTTTTCCTTTCTCCCCCTTTTTTTTTTGAACTGATGAGTGATTGTCTTTCCTGCAGTCCAAGCGTAAGCTAGACCCTAGGAAGGGTAGAAGCCAATCTTCTGGTGAAGACGTGGTATGGTTTTCCTCGTCTGCTGCTTTCCTCATATTCATTTTTTTTTACAAGTGCTATATGCCAGTGCTGCCTTGTTGCTCATGCCCTGTCTTTCTCCCCCTTACTTTTTTTTTAGGTTGAGGTTCCTCCCCCCGTGGTTGGTGAGGTTTTGGAGGAGGAGACGGCTGCAGCTGCATTCCAGAGTAGAGAGGAGGAGGCTCTTAGTGGTGGTATAGCTGAGGAGGCCGGGCAACCAATGCAGGATGTTCAGGCTGCCCAGGATCCTGAGGCTCCTCAGCTTCCCGCGTCCCCAGGTCCTCGGTTTGAACAGATTCCCAGTCCTGTCAAGGCCGTGTTACCTCAAACTGGGTTAAGCACAAGGACTTTGGGAGGCGCATCATCACCCGGGCAAACAGGTGAGCCCTTCTTTTCCTTTATATAGCCTTTTAGTCTTTATCTCTTTTTTGCACCTCTTCCTTTATACAGCCTTTTGAGTTCTTCCTTTTCTTTTCCCTTCTCTTTTTTTTTTTCTCAGGCCAAGCCACCGCGAGATCTGCCTCTGGTGCTGCTACTTCTTTGGAATCAGATGATTCTGGAGGTTTGATTGTCTCTACTGCAATTCTTTATCTCCTTCCGCCCTTTTCTCTCTTTTTTTTTTTTTTATATATGGCGAAGCCCCCTGTATCCCTGCCTTCTTTTAGCCGTTTTGCTGAGGCTTCCTCACCTTTTCTTCAACTTGCCATGTGTTCTTTCCCAGAGTCCTTCAAGCGGTCAGAGGAGCAAGAGGAGGGAACTCCGCCTCAAGAGGCTGATACTGGTTTCTCTTCTGCCTTCTTCTGTTTTTTTTTCTACTTTAAAAGAAAAAAGCTAAGTCTGCCACCCCCCTTTTCTTTTTCCTCCCCTTTTTGCAGGAGTCGATATCAAAGATCCTGAACTTGTGGTCCCTGAAGGGGGTGTAGGATCTGCTCAGGTTGCTGGTCCCCATGCTGTTCAGGGGGTTGAAGGTTCCTTTGGGACTCCAGGCGATGATGCAACAGTGGGGAAGGCTCCAGAGGTGATTGATTCAGATCCTGCTTCAAGGCTCCCTACCTTTTTGGCTCGCTTTGATCTTCTGGAGTTCAACAGCCTCCCTGCCAGTCACTTCTGCCATTTCGGGCCCTCCTATGGCAGCTTCCTGCGGTTCTCTGTGCCTGTGGAAGGCCTACCGCTGCTAGAAGGGCTGTTTAAAAGTCATGGGGACTTTACCCTTGGTTTTAGAGGAGGAGTATTTCTGGGGAACATCCTGATGGAGCTGCTGTGTGCTGTGCTGATTTCATTGAGAGATTCTTCGCTAGACTCTCTATCTGAGGAAAAGCTCTTGGAATGGAGAGGAGTTGTCCAGGATCTCTTGGAAGCCAAGTTTAATCTGTCCTTTTTGCTGGAGTATCTGTGATCATTAGCCCAAGTGCTTTTTCAGAGGCAAGCTTCTAAAGGTATTGATGCTGAGATCGCTGCTGCTGATGAGGCTTTGGCCCATGCTCACAAGACTTTGCAGGATCTGAAGGTCAAAAGGCAGAAGGTTCTTTCCTCTTCGGCTGTCCTTGCTCTCCCCTCGGATGGCTCCTTGTTGGCTGGACTCCTTTCTTAGCTTTCCCTCTTTTTTTTTTGCGTATGGACAATTTGGGGTTGTATAAGTTTTTTCATTTCTTTGATTGGACAATGCTCCTGGTTCTCCCTTTTTTTTTAGATCTGCTTTGAGACTGCTTCCATGTATTTGTGTTTCATGATGGCTTCTGAATGTTGCTCCTGATCCTTTTTTAATGGCATGTGGATCTTTTTTTTTTGTCTCCCTCCTCTTTTTTTGTTCAAGTACTGAACTGGGTACATTGGGTAATATATATATATATATATTTTTTAGCTCATGAATTTTGACAGGTTTTCCCTCTTTCTTTTTATCAAGTACTGGGCTAGGTATCCTCAGTATACGCCTGGGATCCTAGACCATGTATTTGAGACTTAGCTGCCTTTTAGCTATCTGTGGGGTGATCCTGGGTTATGCATCGAAAAGATTTCCCCCGGTATCCTCCCTCTTCTTCCTGGTTGCGCAAGTACTGAGCTGGGTACTTTGGGCTATATATTTTATTTGTCCCAGCTCATGAATCTTGGCAGGTTCTCTTTTTTTATTATTATTAAGTACTGGGCTAGGTATCCTCAGTGTATGCCTGGGATCCTAGACCATGTATTCAAACTTAACTGTTTGTGATTATTCGTGGGGTGGTCCTGGGTTATGCAAGAAGATTTCTTCAGGCATCCTCCCCTGGTTTCGTCCGTGTTAGGACTTTGTGATATTTAGGATTTAATAACTGAGAAAAAGAAGAAAATTGCATTGACTTTAAAACATAAATGTCATTCAAGGAATACAGAAAATTTAACAAAGATAATAAGGATCATGTAATGTCCTTTTACCTCGAGTCTTGAGCAAAATTACTTAAGCAATAATATAAAAAAAGATAGAAACACTTAGCATGTTGGAGAGCTTTGGCAAAAGAGGTTCCAGTGTACTGAGACCTTTCTCTTCTTATGCGTAATATTGTTTCAGCCACTTCCCATTTATGGGCTCTGTCAGGATTGTCCCATCTTCCTTTGTAAGGTAGTAGTACCCACTATCATGGGCCTCCCTGATGATGTAGGGGCCTTCCCACTTCGGGGCAAATTTGGAGGGTCCCGGTAGGTTTCTTCTTACATGTTCTGCTGTTCTTAGTACCAACTGCCCTTTAGTGAAAGTCCTCGGGCGTACTGTTTGCGCATACGCTCTTGTCATCCTTTGTTGGTACCTCTGGCTTCTTCTCTTGGCTAGCTCTCTTTCTTCCTCTACTCCTTCCAGGTCTGCTAGTCTCTTCTCATTGTTTGTGTCCTCGGTGTCCTCCTGACTTTCTTCGAGCACTACTCTTGGTGTGGGAACGATTAATTCTACTGGGCTGATGGCTTCTGTCCCATAGACCAAGGAAAATGGTGAGAATCCCGTGGCTGTTTTCACAGAGCTCCTGCATGCCCAAAGTACATCTGCCAGATGGTCACTCCATTTTCCCCCATACTCTTGCTTCATTTTCTTAAGGATCTTCAATATCACCCTATTAGTGGCCTCTGCCTGGCCATTTCCTTGAGGGTAGTAGGGTGTAGACCTTCCATGCTTGATGTAGTAAGCCTCAGTTAACCCCTTCATGTCTTTATTTATGAATGGGGTTCCGTTGTCACTGATCAACCTCTTGGGGATCCCAAACCTTGTGATGATATGGCCTCGAATGAAATTTGCCACAGCTGCTCCAGTGGCCTTTTTCAAGGGGATGGCCTCCACCCACTTTGTAAAGTATTCAGTGGCTGCTAAAATCCATATGTAACCACCGGATGGAGGATTTATAGGCCCTATGAGATCAAGCCCCCAAGTGTGGAAAGGCCATGGGGTTGTCATATCTTGTAATGTGTTTGGGTGGGTATGGATGGCATCTCCGAGGACTTGACATGCGTGGCAGGTTTTGACTATCTCTTCGGAGTCCTTTTTCATTGTTGGCCAGTAGTACCCCAACAGCAGTAACTGTTTATAGAGCCTCCTCTTTCCTGGGTGGCTTCCACAATCACCAGAATGGACCTCCCTGACTGCTTCCCTGGCTTCCTTTGGCCCCAGGCATCTTAGGGGATCTCCGCTGTATCCCCTTTTGAATAGGACCTCGTTTTGTAGGAAATATCTGACCGTGAGCTTTTTGAGCTGGTGGGCCAGTGTCCTGTCAGTTGGTAGGATCCCTTGAGCCAAGTATTCCATAAAGGGAGTCCTCCAATCTTCTGTAACAAATACAGCGTAGCTTTCTTCCTTGTCCACCGAGGATTGGCACTCTTGACATTTTTCCTGTATAGTTGATGCTTCTTTGTTCATATTTGGCCAGTAGTACCCCATGCGCTGCATCCTCCTATATAGACTGATTTTTTCTAAGGTCCCACAAACTTGGGCATGTAGCTCTTCCAATCTTAGCTTCCCCTTTTTCTCATTGATACAGCTGGAAAGGATTCCTCCGGGCAGTCTTCTGTATAGTTCTCCTTCTATCAGAGCGTAGTCCCTCAGCTCCTTGACACTCCCTCCGGATCCTGTTTCTTTCATTTTTTCTTTTACCTCACTCCTCTAGTCCCACTGCTTGGACTCCCCGGGGGATATCTGTTGGAGGATTTTTATGATGGAATGCTCCTGCCTTCCTACTCTGACCAGGGTGTCTTTTCCTTTGAATGGCACTTGGGATCCCAGGGTGGCAAGCGCATCCGCAAACCTGTTTTCACTTCTCTGCGTGTATTCTACGCTAAAGGTCAGGAATTCCTGCTCCAGCCTCTGTGCCCATGTCCTGTAAGCTGCCAAACTTTGTTCTCTAAGTGCAAAGTCACCTTTCACCTGCGAGACTACAAGATTGGAATCTCCTAGTACTCTCATGTGTTTCACCCCAATGCTGAGTGCTATAGTTAGCCCAGTTAAGTACGCCTCGTACTCAGCTGCATTATTGGAGCAGGGAAATCCAAGCTTGAAAGATAGAGGTATGGTGTCCCCATTTTCACAGCTCAGTACAATTCCCACCTCATTTGAGGTTGCTGTAGCTGACCCATCGAATGTCATTGTCCATTTCTTTCCTAGGATTTCTGCTACTGCCACCTCACCTGGGATCTCTTCACTTAGCGAGCTTTCCTCCTCTCCTGGGAACTGTGCCAGGAGGTCAGCTATGGCTTGACTCTTGACAGCCTTGGGGGTCCTCAGGCCTATGTCATATTGAGAAAGCAGGACCAGCCACTGTGCGATTCTTCCTGTTAGGAGGGGCTGATGCAGGAGTGCTTTTATGGGGTGTGACTTAGTCACCAAAAGGATTTGGTGTGCTGAGAAATATCTCTTCAGCCTCTGTGATGCGTAGATAACTACTAGGCAAGCTTTTTCTATCCTGGGGTACCTGGTCTCGGCATCCTTGAGTGTTCTGCTCACATAGTAAACAGGTTGCTCGTTCCCATTATCATCCTCTTGGGCCAGCAAGGGCTCCTATTGCTTGGGCATTTGATGCCAAGTATAATAGCAGGGGTCGTCCACGTACTGGTGCCTGGAGAGTGGGCAGATGATTCATGGTCTGCTGGACCCTTTGGAAGGCTTCCTGTTGTTCTGCTCCCCAGGTGAACTCAGTTCCTTTCTTCAATAACTTAGATAAACCTCCTGTGGCCGAGGCCAATCCTCGGTGGACAAGGAAGAAAGCTACGCTGTATTTGTTACAGAAGATTGGAGGACTCCCTTTATGGAATACTTGGCTCAAGGGATCCTACCAACTGACAGGACACTGGCCCACCAG
>Ga0115851_100367_pt1 | contig 19300 bp, 11 predicted proteins | sample InSIn2gowninarea_FD_83865 | JGI IMG/M metagenome (GOLD analysis project Ga0115851, IMG submission 83865)
AAAGTCCCTAACTTTCTTAGTCACTCACAAGTCAGGAAAACAAGATAGCAAAGGTAGAAGCAATTTGAGGGAAATTTGGGTTATTACTAAGTATATACGCAGTAAAACCACCTAGCCAGAAGAAGATTCCAAAAAAAAAATATCTTCTAATTTACTAAAAATTGGTGCCAGCACTTGCCATTTCTGTTTGCTTAACTCAAACAAAAGTGGAAGGCAATCAGCCGACTCTTCCCAGGCGAATGTTGAATGCTCACAACATTAAGGAGCAAATGCAAAAATAGTTAGGAATTAGATTCAATTTTTAGAAATAAAGTTTGCTTAGAAAAAGGGCTGTCATTTAAACCGTATCCTAAATTTATGTAATTAAGTTACTTAGTTAGTAGTATTTAAACCCTTCTCATGCATTTAGAGAAGGGTCCAGAAATTTATCAAAAACTTGTCCTCAGAACATGCACTTTTGCACCCTCAGAGGAGGTTTTGGTGAATGAATGGATAAAGATTTGTTGATGTTTGTATTTGATATCTGCTACTGATGTTGCACTTTTGTACTCTTAGTAGATGTTAAAACAAGGAGAAATAAATCATTGCTGCTTGAAGCTTATGAGTAGGACCAGTCACAAATGGTACTTTTATCTCTTGACCATTTCTGCTTATACTCTTAAAGTAATATACAGTTTTTAGTTGTTTATATGTTATTGCATGAATGTTTGAGTTACCATTTGGCATTTTTGTACGGTGAAGCCATTTATTTATGTTTAATGTATGAATAACTTATTATGCGATATGCTGTCCACAACTGTTTTGCCTAACTTTTTATGCAAAGTGGTTCATCTTAATTGATTTTCTTTCTTATAATCACTGAATGATCTTTATTACCAGTTATTATTTGAAATCTCTTTAGATCGCATAATAGAAGAATTACATCCCAGGTTAGCATAGATTAGATGTGTTGTTTTCATTAGATTACAATAGTATAGAGTTAGATTAAAATTAGAATTAGAATAGCTTAGATAGGAACTTTTAGATTAGCAACATCCAATTTTGCACACACACACACCCTTAGATTGGGAAACTGGTCCCATTATCCTCAGTCGAACCCGCTATACCAAACGGATAAGGAGTTGCCAACCAAGGTCCGGACCGGGCGGGTATCCCCCTTATTGTCGACCAGATTTTCGGGCCTTCAACACAGTAGTTGGGTAGATCTGTTACTTACTTCTCGGTAATTGAGTTGCAGTGCAGCAGTTAGCAGTGGTTGTGCTATGGGTAGCATGATGCAGCATTTGAGAGAGAGTTGCATTGCAGATGCCGTGTTGGGAGGAAGGACCAGCAGCAGCATGGATGCAGAGGGAGTTGCAGTACAGATGTAGCAGTGGCAGTGGCAGAGCCATGGGAAGCAATACAGGAGGCAGCAGTGCAGTGGATGTAGGGCAACAAGCCCAGCATCAATACAGGTACCAGTGTGATGTTCAGTGGTGGAGCATTACTAGAGCACATTCCTCACTAAGAGGAAGTGTTGATTTGGGGTAGCATTGAATGTTCTCTAGTCATGAAAATTAGTGGAGAGGCTAAAGCACATGAGATCTCCAAGACCTAGAAATGGTTTGGGAAAATTCCACCCGATTAGAGAGATATTAAAATAATTAATATTTTTAATGGAGTTCCTAAGTCTAAACTTAGGAAAATTAAAACATTAATGGGTATTAATATAAAACTGGGTGAGAAGGTTCTAAATAACATGGATCAAGCAAAATCTAATCTTAGTCGTTGATTAGGGACTTAATCTTAGTGGTTGAAGACTCAACAGGAAAAGTATAAGAGAAGGCTTGAGGGTCAATTGGAGATACACCAAGATTAATCAATCAGTTCGATTTTCTGAAACGAGGTTTGCTAAGAATATCTGAACAAGTGATCTGAGTTGTAGCGAGGGGCAGTGAGTACGTAGAAAAGAGGCAAAGACAGTGCCAGAGGGTCAGCGCAGTGATTGAGGAGGCTAGGCAAAGGCAGTAGGAGCCACGCAGAGGCAGCCAGAGACTGTACAGAGGTTGAGGGGCTTGCGTGGGTGACGCAAAAGGCCAGAGAGTTGACACAGAGAGGCAGAGGGCTGACACAGGGGGTTCTAGAGCTACACAGATGCTAGAAGGGTTGACATAGAGCCTTGGAGAAACGCCGGAAATTTTTTCATGGGGCAGACTAGTGCTGAGAAGCTAAATATCTGCTTCCAAGAAGAGGTATTACTGCCATGTAGATATCTCTGTTAGGTGAGCCAGTTTGGCACCCTAGTTGTACTCAACAAAGTTGCTTAATAACAAAACCCTCAGAATTGTTGCATCGTTTTTCCCAAGTTGGGTTTTTCCGGGACCAATTGTCCAAAAATAACGGTTTCCCTTGTGTGTTCGTCTATTATTTCAGTTGATGATCTATATATGAGTTGAGACTGCATTTGTGTTTATTTTCGGTGTTTATATGGTTAAATAACCTGTTAAGGAATAAACAAGTAGGTGAAATAAACCAGATAATGCAGTAGGAATTTCTGACGGGTAAGAGTTAGAAATTTCAATAAATCATACTCATGTCTGGGTTTTTCAAATATATTGGTTGTAGATTAAAGCCTAACAAGTATTCCATTTCAGTGGGATTGGCTTATTTCTAAATTCAGCAAAAAGTTGTCTTGCTAGGACAAGAGATGGCTCTCCTTGGCTGGAAGGGTGATAATGATTAAGGTTGTCCTGATAAGCATTTATGTTTATTGGATGCACCTCTTCCATATTCCATAAGTTATCATCAACAAAATTGACTCCATCATTGCCAAGTTTGTTTGGTTTGGAGTGGGTGCTACGTGGAAGTACCATCTAATGGGCCTGCAGAATATTGCAAGGTCTGTCATGAAAGGTGGATGGGATATTATTGATTCCCGTAGTTTTAATTTGGCTCTATTGGTGGAAAGCATATGGAGGCTTTTCTTCGTGAAGGGGCCTTGACAAAAGATCATATTCGACAAATATATCAAGCAGGCAAGCTTGGAGGAGTGGATTGTTGCGGGGGTCCCTTCAGCTGGCAGACATTCAAAAATCTAGAGTAGTCTCTAACTAGCCATCCCCTGGCTTTGCAGCAATTTGAGTTGCAGGGTGGGTAATGGACTCTACGTTAAAGCGGGGACTAGATGCCATCAAAGGCCTCAATAACTGCCACCTTCTCCCTTTCACAATCATTAATGACCTTAACACAAAAGGGTTAGACACTCTTCCTAAAATTTGGGAGTGGTCATGGTTGCGTGTGGATGCCCACTCCTGGCCTCATGCCTGGCAAATCGGACTTTCAGAGGAACTGTTGGTTGAATGGGAAAGGTATCGTAGCATGCTTTTCATAGCTGGCATAAACATATCACAGCGGGCTGATGTTCTGGTGTGGGGCGGACACCACGGGAATGACCGGATTTTGGTCAAGGAAGCATATGAACATATTACCTCCACTTCCCAAATATTGTCCTTCTCTGACATTACATCTATGTTCTGGAAGTGGGATGCTCCCTTGAAGATAAAGTGCTTCTCATGGCTGGTCATTCACAACCGCATACTCACTTGGGACAATCTTCTTAGAAGAGGCTTCTTTGGTCCTGAATGGTACTGCATGTTTAGACAATTATTCGAGGACTGCCTCCACCTGTTTATTCGTTGCCCCTTTGCTGTTGAGATTTGGGCTAGGGTTGCCACAATTTTGGGTGTCCCACAAATCAACGATGCACCCTCTATTCTCAAATGTTTTCGATTATGGAACTTCAGAGCAAAAGCTCATAGAACTCTTCCCTTCTATGTACTTTGGGGGATCTAGCACACTAGGAATGCTCTAATTTTCAAAGGCATTTCGGCGAGCGACACTAACTGATGCCATGGACATTGCTGCCCATTTCATGGAAATTGGTCCCTGGACCCTGAAGCACTCTCTATGGACTGTCTCATATGTCGATCTCACTGGCATCTACCCTATTTGCTTCTTTGATGGTTCCTCCTCTGAAGGGACTTGTGGATGCGGCATCTCACTTCATTTAGACCCCACTGTCCAATATCATTTCTCATGGCACGGTGGTTGGGGGGACAATTGCAGAGATGAGTTGATTGTGTTGTGGGGGGCTCTCAAGTGTTCTTCATGGCTAGGCATTGACAGTATTCTTATATCCAGGGACTCCCTAGTCTTAATCAACTCGATTCAGGGTCGTTTTCTCTTGAGGTTCCTACTCTTTGCAACTGGATTGAATCGATTCAGAACATCCTTCCCTCATTCTCTGACATCTCCTTCCGCCATGTTTTTCGAGAGCAAAATAGGGACGCTGATGCGCTCTCCAAAGTTGGCCTATGCCTCTGCCCAGGCTACATGTTCTTTGAAAAATTCTCAGCTGACCGAGGTAGTGGTATGGGCTTCTTTGAACTTTAACTTCCATCTCTGCTGCAGGTTTTTGATCATTGATTTTTCGTTGAATCTAGTTTGGGTGGGGATCCCTGCAACTCCCTTGTTTTTTCTATTATGTTTTCTTGTTCTTCGTATCCGTCTGCACTGTCATGAGTCCAATGGGTTTGTTTTTCGGATGATCATGTTTGGATATAGACTTGTGATTATGTAACTTTCTCTATATAATGGAATGAAAACCTGCTTCTTTTTCTGGAAAAAAATGGACAAACGGATCTGTGAAACTTCATATTTCTTATATTTCTTGCACTTATCATTTGTTGGAAATCATGTATATTTAGAACACAAAAATGAACAATAGGAATAAATGTTTTTATTCATATAATCTTTACTATAAATAAGATACAATATATATAAGGCTTCAATCTGTTGCCAAGCACCAACTTGGTCTTTTGTGAGGTTCCAACCTCTAGGGCACCAACCCTATCTTTTCAAGGCACCAACCTTGGATTTAGGAGCACCAACTACAAGGACACCAATCCTTCCAATTCTGAGGCACCAACCCCAAGGGTTCCAACACTATCTTTTCAAGGTATGTTTGGTGGTCATTCTCTGCTCCCAAAATCTTCTTCACTGAATTCTGTTAATCTACAGCTTTACTATAGTCTCCATGCTACATCATCAACGACAACCTGTCTTCATATGAAGTAGTCTTCACAATTCTTCATACTGTACACACAGAGCCTACAATGTTACCTCATGATTATTTCAAATAGGCATCATGATCTTCGATAATGTTTCCAAGATTTGTTGAAGCTTTCCAACAAGATATCTGGGCTAAGCTTAATGTATGCATAAAAACAGATCTATGTTTTCAAGCCTGTGTTTTTATTGTCACAATAACTGCTTTAGAAGTGGTTGTCACGGTATCTTACTTCCAAACAACATACTTACAAATACTTCAACGTTGGTGTTGTCTATTGCTCACTTCAACTGATGACTGATGAAATCTTACTTGACTAGTATGAGGTCAAACAGATCTTCATTTTCTGTTGGCCATTCGGCTTCCTTCTGTCCTACTGGACCTTTGGCTTTCTTTTGTCCTGCTGGACCTTCAGTCTCCTTCTGTCCTGCTAGACCTTCAGCCTTTTTTCTTTTTCTTTCCTGTTGGACCTACGACATACTCCATTTCTTCCAGTTCTCTTATTGTGAACCTTTCCTTGTTCTCTGTTATAGGTGCCTAATACACCCTGACCTTTTGGCTTCCTTTTTCGCTCGCTTGATCTTCGACTTCCTATATGCTCACTCGACCTTCTTCGCTCACTTGATCTTCAGCTTCCTCTGTCTCTTCGAGTTCACCAGTACTCAAAAGACACGTTCATTTGGGAGAGAGGCTGACTTATGATATCGTATACTAGAATTATATCAAAGAAGCCCTTTCATCCACTGACTTGATTGTTCACGAAAATCGCATCACAAGAGAGGTTATACCCATATTGGAGATCCCATGTGCCACGTCATTCCTTTAATCGCAATCGCAACTTCCGGAGGTCTTTCACAAGTCGTTCCCATAACATACTCTGTCCTCCGATATCAACATCATCGATCTTCACATATCAACATAGTTAAAACCATATAATGGGTGGTCCCACCAGCCACATCATCACCTTAATTGCAATCCAGTTTTTCGGAGGTTTGCACATAACATAGTGATTTCACTACTGCCGATGGAGTGGATGCGATGCGATCTTAAGTAGTTGTTAATAAACCTGTCGGGTCCATAACCTTATCGCAATCGGCGATTAACCATCGTTACATTTCTTCAAGACTTGCAACATGTGACGGATGCGATATTTCTTTAGGAGGTATTATAATGGTGCAACGGGTCCGCATACATATCGTAATCAGTCGGTTTAGCATGTCATCCTTTTTTAACTTTGCGATTCAACAAATGCGACATTACCTTAGTGTTGTTACTATAACTTGTTCGGGTTCGCATGTATTATCGCAATCACAGTTTTAGTGTGACATTCCTTTAAGACTTGTGATGTGAAGGTTCCAGTATGGCGGATTAAAGGAATGATGTGGAATGTGAGACCTCCATGTGAGTACAACCTCTCCTATGAGATTTCCATAAATAAACAAGTCTTTACTATATTTTGTAATGTGTGACCTCATAAAACAAGTCAACCTCCCTCCAATAAACGTGTCTTTTGGGTATTGGTGAAACCCGTATAAATAATAAGCCAAATGCTTCACCTCAAGTAGGGATCTCAGGTATCAATCACATAGAAGAAGGAAAATTCACAACTCATGAATGTGAAGGAACAGAAGAAAGGAAGCCAAAGGTTGAGCGAGTGAAAGAAGAAGATGAAGGTCAATAGAGATGAAGGTCTAGCAGAAGAAGAAGGAAGTCGAAGGTTGAGCATTCTGTTGACTTGGTTATTCATTGAAAGGCTCAAACCATAATGGATACGTAGAAGCACAACCAGTGACCTATTAAAATACTACATAGACATGATTGTTTTTGAGTGCACAACCTGAAGTAGTGACATTCACTCCTCTGAAGCAATTACTCCTGAAGCAGTTACTGCGACAGTAAGAGCAGAGGGTAGAAACAGAGAGTGTGCAGACATTGAGGCCTAGCACAAACATCTTGTTGAAAAGCATCAACAGATATTGAAGATATTATTGAAGATCCTGATGCATTTTTTAAATTATCATGAGGTAACTTTGCAGACTTTGTTAGGAAATATGAAGAGTTGTGAAGACTCCTTCATATGAAGACAGATTGTCATTGATGATGTAGCATGGAGACTATAGTGAAGCTGTAGATTTACAGAACTCAGTGAAGAATATTTTGGGATCCATGAATTAATATAAAACATATCTATACAAAGTATAACAGTGGGTTGGAGCCTAGAGGGTTGGTGCCTTGAAGGTTGGAGCCTCGAACAAATGAAGTAGGTGCCTTGAAGGATAGGGTTGGAGCCCTAAAGGATCGATGTCCTCAAGAATCCAAGTCAGAGCCTATACCAGAGAAGGGTTGGTGCCCTAGGGGTTGGAGCCTATAAACGCAAGGTCAGTGCCTTGAGAAGATAGGGTTAGTTCCCTAGAGGTTGGAGCCTCACAAAAGACCAAGTTGGTGCTTGACAACAGGTTGGAGCTTGGGGAATTGAAGATCAATGTCTTCATCAAGGGTTGGAGCCCTATATTTTGTACTTGATTCATTATAAATATTATATTAATAAGAGTATTTATTCCTATTTCTCATTTCGTGTTCTAAATATAGTTGATTTAACTTCTAAAAGTAACAATTGAAAATGAATACTGATTCACCCCCCTCCCAGTATTTGCATAATTTTTTTACTTGGTTTATGGTTTGGGTTTTGGGATGTCAAGGGTTTTGTTTGGAGCAACAAATATGTAACAAAATTATCTGAGATTCAACCCTCATTAGGGCTTAAATTCTGGGCTCATACATTAATTTCTTTGTGATTTTGGAGACCAATGAAGGAGAGAACTCTTATTTTGTTTGGTACATGACTATCTATCGTGAATAGACCAAGTGGTGTGGTAATTTCCATGGCACAAAAGTTTTGTTTTGGGATCATACCGTCCTTTGTAGCATTCAAACTTCATCTGTGGATATATTGATGGTGTTTAAGAGTGTGATCTAAGCAAAATGGTGACCATAATACATTTAAATCTTGTGGCCTTATACTCTAATCTCCATAACATAATTATGAGCACACATATCGATGTTTCCTGAACATTTGTTTTGTAGTATTGTATTTTTGTTTGGACACAAACATCTATGCATTAAATTTGTATCTCTTGTGGTGATTTATTATGTCTGAAGTATGGACCTACGCTTCAAATTGTTGACATCTAAAAGGGTCTCGGTATGTCCATAGTTTTGATTCTTAAAGTTCTCTACTACATAGATCTTCATACATTGTTGCCTCAACATAATTTTGTCATAAGTAAGGCCTGAACATCATAAGTTTTGAGGTAATATTCGACTCCAAGAAATAAATTCGATTGGAAAAGGTGACTGAACACAATAATTCGTTTATGAAGCTTTGTATTAAAAATATACAAATATGTTTATACATATGCTTGCAGCCCTTTAAAATAAATTAAGCATACCATATTGAAGAGGCACGATAACATAAAGGAGTGTTCCAAATTGTACTCATTATAGTAGTAGGATAAACATCTAACAAGTCTAAAGAAGCAATGTACCTAGTGGTATATCAATACTTCATCGAGTAGTATTGGGATATTAAAGACCTAAGGCAATACTGGAGTGACCGAACACAATGATAGTGTTGGAAATACTGAGGGGTAGGGGGTGAATTAGTCTTTCTTTCAATTTTTATTTATGTGAGTTAATATTTTTCAAAAATTGAATTAGAAGTTAAGGAACACAAATAAAATGATTTTATTAACACAAAGTTGTGGACACCAATCCTCTTTTACAACGAATCAGGCTCCAACCTTTTATAAATTTCCAAGAAACAAATCTTGGATGAGTAATCCAATCCTTAATAATTTAGGGTCCAACCTTTACAAATATTTTCCAAGCACTAACTTGATAAAAACAGGACACCAATCCTGTCAAGCTCCAACTTGATTAAAAAAAGGAATTCAACAACTTACTTCACCAGTGACAAATATTTTTACTCCAACAAAGATGCCTTCAGAATGTATTGTTAATAGGTGCACAAGAAACTTCTACAATCTGCTCCAATCAGGTTTTCAGGTCTACACAAGTCCAGGCTTCTAAATCTGAGCTATAATGATGAGACTTGTTGCTTCTTCAGGTTCACAATAACAAGTTAAATATTGAAGTGCTAGGTATGTTGCTTCAACATTCTGTCCAAACAAGAATTGAAATTATTCTCTGCATGTCCAAAGTAAGGAATCACCATAAAACAAATGAATCTCTATGGAAATCTCAGGTCCAAAATGTGGTTCCACACGTCTCAAGTCTACAATAAAAATTCTCCACAAGTCTGCAAAAGGAAAGTGTCTGCAATAAAAATCACTTTAGATCTGCAATATACCATAGCTTTGCAACACTAATTTTCCACATGTCTGTAAAAGAAAAAGTTTGCAATAAAATTCACATCAGGTCCGCTAAACACCATAGGTCAAAAATAAACTTCACAAGTCTAGAAAATATGCTCTTCTATAGGTCCAAATTTCTCTAAAACTTCTGCATTCGTGTCACAAATTCGAAGTATTTTCTATAGGTTCGATTTTCTTCAAGTCATTCTCCTTGTATCTCTCCTTGCTAGGCCGTAGCCCTAACTGTCAATTTTGGGTAGCCCGAAGGCTTGAATTTCCCTATATAAGAGGGACTTTGGTGATGGAGTAACCACAATCATCTGCAGAGGATACAGGGAGAAGTTTGGGGCTTGAGGGTTGGTTATAGCCCTATCCTACAACGAGTTGGACAAAAAAGGTATGGAGGGAGGCCACATTTAATAAGAGGTTGTTTGGGCATGTTTGTTAGGGTTGTTGTAGAGTGACAAGTGCCCTAACTAGGAGCGGTCAAGATAACAGATGTTACAACACTTTAAAAGGAGGTATGTCAGGTATGTAATGTGTTTTTTGTGAGTAGATGTTAGTTGGATCAGTCCTAGTGTGGACGTAATTGGTTTCATCCTGTGGGAGCCAATTGGAAGGCTTGTCTGGGTGGTTGAAAGCCTTTTCTAGGAGAAGATCCTACAATGATCAGATTGGATGCCATTGGACTAGTGGAGGGCAATGTGTTGGAAACCCAAAGTAGCCCTTGGTAAGCAGTCATAAAGGGAGTTTGAAAGCTGAAGTTTGGGTGAGGTTGTGAAGCCTAATGTGTAGTACATTGATGGGTTGCTACATTGGCATATTAGAGCTTAGGTGTTGACCAACCTAAAAGACTAGATTAGATAAGCTTGTGTTCATTGTAGCATAGGTGAATTGCAACATTGAGATATGACATAGATGATTTGCTTGTAGCGAGATTGTCATTGTATCTTGTATTCTTGTACATGTGGATAATTGAGGGCCATTGTCCCTTGTACAAGAGCCCTAGATTGTTGTATTACTCAGTTGGTTTAATATAATGAAGATTGGGTTGTTGTACATAATCATAAACATTCATCAACAGTAAACAACACCATACAACAATGTAGAAAGATAGAGATAGTAGACAAATATATTTAGGTTGAAAACCCCCTTCAGGTAAAAAACCACCGAACGCTTCTTATTAATTGTCTTTTTCTCTCTAAAAAAATTACTTACATCAAGTTTTCAGCTCCAACTGAAGGAGGCTCTAGGATGATTCTACACCCTATTAAGCTACTACAACTGGAAGGATTCCCCAATGCCCTAGTTGTCAAGCCCCAACCTGACGAGTGATATGACACTTTGTTTACCAGCTACTATCGAAAGGATTCTCTAATGCCCTGTGATTTATTAGCTCCCACTGAAAGGATGCTCCAACACCCTGTGTAGGCTATGACCTACCCTAGCACCACCCTACTACCTTGAAGTGTTCTCAAGCTCCAACTTGAAGGTGACTCCAATCACCCTCAAGAGCCAATGAACCATGTTTCACAATTTTTACACTGTATCCCCCATGTTCTGAATCAATATAAGAGAATTGTAATGAAGATAATCTTGCTCTACTCAATATGTAAATCCTTTCAAGTCTAGTCAACCACACTACTCAAAATTGTTGAAGCTAATCACTACACAAGACTGTTCAATATGACCACTGCACTGTTCAACCACTATTTGCACAACCTATCTCTTCTCAGTCACAATCCAAAAACAAACAAATGCATAACCTTCTTATCCAATTTAGAATTTTCTCATGTAACCAAGCTGTACCAAAATAATAAACTTACTGCTCTACTACCTACAATTGTGTTGCATTTCTCACAAATTAATCATTTTTCCAAGCTGCTAATGGCGTTGCAAGTATCAAGTATTGAATATTGATGATAGCTCAAACCAAGGTGCCTTAGGTCATCCCTATGACCTCCTTGCAATGATCTCAAACTATGCCCAAGGAGGGCTACCAACATGTGTCTTATGACTACTCAGATGTAGTTATGAAGTACCTTCCAGATTGTTGTCATGTAATATTGCTATCTTGTTTCACTGCCTAGTCATGTCAAGTCAAAGTCAAAGCATCATATCAATGTCCAATCTAAGTGTTATCTCACTTTCAAGTCTTTATGCCTATATGTCAGGTCTATGTGTCAAGCAAATATGTCATGTCTAGATGTCAAGTCAATATGGCATGTCTAGGTGTTAAGTCAATATGCCAAATCACTGTCAAGTATGCCTAATTGCTATATCAAGGATTACTTACAGCAAGACTTGTTGTCAACCTTTATGCTATAGCCATATCATTATAAAGTCAATTATCAAGGTCAAGAATAAAATTGTTGTAGCAATGTGACTTGAGTCCAAGATATGTAATGTAATCTTCAAGATCACTATCCAAATGTCAGCATAGTCTCACTATTTGCTAATCACTTGTGAAGTTCACACACTACTAACAACCAATTTGTTGTCCACACAACACTTGTTAGTATACCAAGGTTATTAAGTCAAATTCTAATAAACTATAATGTCAAGTATCATTGATGTTGTACCAACATCAAGCTTGTTGTCATATCAATATTGTGTATACTGCTTTGTATGTTGTGTCTATTATGTAAATTACCAAGTCAAGAGATCAAAAGTTTTTGTCTAGCATAAATCAAGTCCAAGTCATACAATTAATGTCAAGGTCTAAATATCACTATACTTCAGTTTAGAATTGCAATGAGAGGTTTGCCATTGAAGATACACATGATAATGTTAAATTTGTTACTCAAGGTTGTGTTACACAAAAAATTGTCACCTTGACATTCTGCAATTTGTGTGAGTCCATTACCACTCATACTTTCCTCCTTTGCAAGTCTTAAGCTTCAATTCTTCATATCAAGCCTTGAAAATAAAGAAAGTCCTCAAAAGTCTCTAAAACTCTGGTTTCTCACTTTCTCTTAGCATTACCTATGGTCCTGCACCTAAAGGTCATGTTCCCTGCGCACCTGACCGCTCGTTCTCTGTGTTATGGGTGCAGACCCCTGTAAAAGTTAAAAAGGCACAAGTATATTCTTAAAAACTCACTTTGAGTCATTTCTAGAAGCTTCTGGAAGGAATCTTGAGGTGGCAAGTTCGATCCTTTAAGGTTCATGCATCCCATACCTTAAGGAGCTAACCCCTTGATGTGAGGAGCTTATCCCTTTGAAGGAGGACTCTATCCCTTCATAGGAGGACCTGTAACCTCCTTCCTCTGCACTATAAAATGAAGCATTGGGCTGGTTACTAGGAGGTTGAAAGCTGAAGATTTTTGAGGTGAAATGTTGTTGGAACTTAGTCTTCTTAATTGAGCTTTTATAAGGAGAGATTACATACCTCTTTGATCTCATTTGGAAGAGTGTAAGGCTTGTCAAAGTAAAGGAGATTCCTATTTCAGACCCTGGGAAGAGCTTGTTCAACATCAAGGCTGAAAAGGTTGTAAGGTTCTTCTACTTCAAAGTTAATACAAATAAGTTTGTTTTTCTCAATAAGTTGTTGTTTTATGGTTTATTTTATGGATTCCTTGATCACCATAATGAACATGATTTATGATATTAGCTATGTAGGTGTTATTTGATGTTTGCTTGTTTGTGATTGCAGGGTCTCAAAAGGAAACTCTTTCGGACGGTTGAAGGATGGCTGCTACAAACTAGCGTTGGACTTAAGGTAGGGTCTAAACACCTCTATAGTTTTTATTAATGAATCGTATATGTTTAGAGAAAGATAGATTTTCTTTTCTACTTGTTGCTAGATATCTTTTGATACTAGGGAGATTAACCTTGTTCGCAAGATCAATTTATCCGGCCAACAAATTGGCGACTCCACTGGGGATTTGAATTTGGTTTTTGGTTTTCCTTTGTCTTTGACTTGAGAAACTTGTTTGCTTTTCTGGTTTTTGATTGATGTATGTTGACTTGGGTAGTTTTTAGGATCTGGATTATTTTTTGTTTTTCCAAAGTCTTCAGGGGACCGCACTTTCTTTTTACAGACAATGCGGGTATTTCTACACTTTTCCTTTAGTAAACAGAGCAGGACCGCACTGTTTCTTCTAGAAGCCTGCAAACCCTCTAAATTTTTTTGAAAAACCTACAATGTTTTCTTCCAGTTAAGTTTAGATTTTATTTATGGCTTTTAGTGTCTACCAAGATCTACATTCTTTCTGTCAAAAATCTCTTGTGAGTAAGTTCCATTAGTATTTTTGTTTTAGATGATTTTCTAGAAGTTTTGCATGCTTGGAGTGGTTTTCACATGGTCTCTGTAGTGACTCAAAGATCAGAAGCCTAAGAAACCTTAGATTACCCTGGTGTCTTTTTGTCTTCTTGATGAGTCTGATTGGTTTGTGAAATCTGCCCTTTGTGAGAAATAGATTTAGTTTTCTCTTTGCAAATCTTTGAACGAACTTAGTTATAAGTTTTGAATTTCATTTTTACAAAAGAAAACATATTTGGATGTTTTTTGATTGATTTGTTATTCTGAAAAAATTAATCCTTAGTTTACTGAATAACTAAGTAAAATGTCCTCAAAAAGAATTGAAGCTTTTATTCAATTAAGTTTTTAGATCTCAAAATTAGTTTTGTAGTTTTGAGTGTTTTCTAGAACTTGTAGATCTCTTTTGAAAGAAATTGTTTTTTGTAGTTTCGAGTTTTGAAAGAGAAAGGGATTTATTGTGAGCTTTAATTAGTAGTATTGTTTTGAGTTCTTATTGAAAAAGACAAAAAATATTTCCTTTCCATTTCCATGTTGAAAGAAAGACTAGTTTCTTAAAGAATTGCATTCTCGAACTCTTTCTTTTAGCTAGAATTTCATTGAAAGAAAAAAGGAATTGTTTATCATTTTAGGTGCATTTTTTTAGTGTTTTTGGAGTCGAGTCTTCACACCATCAAAGTTTCATTTCCATACCTATTGACTTAAAGAACAACCCATAAAAGTAATGCTTAATTAAAATTGATCTAGCAATCCTTTTTATTTCTAGGGCTCTTATCACCAATATAGCTTAGGCTAGTATCTTTGAGTAGGGAGTAATTAACTCTCCAAGATAGTTAAAACAAACAAGTAGTTATATCTTGCGGTAGGAAATAAATCCAATTGTAATTGATACATTCTGGGAAGCTTCTCTTAAAGGAGTCAATCACGAGATCATGGCTGAACCTTTGAGACAATCAAGTCTATTTCATTGGGAAAGATAGAATATTTGCACGTATTATAAACGGTAAACCTCAGATTAACCATTGTCGAGGAGCTTGGGGTCACTTGTTGGTAAACCTCGGATTGATCATGTCGAGGAGCCTTCAAGGGAATTGAACTTTGTTACTCTACCCTTGCGCGTAGATCAGATCGTAGACTATTCCCCCAATTGTATTTGTTGTTGTTGGTAACCTTAATGTCCATATACTTAAGATTATTTCCTAAGATGACGGTGAAGGACAGGTCTCACTATACCTGGAGCAGACGTTGACTTAACTCACTTGGAATCTCTGGGGGGTTTTCTTCACTCGAGATGGTTTTGTAAAGAAACTTGTGCCAGTCTGTTTCATTAAGCAGGTTGTCGAGGTAACTGTTCCAACTGCCCTTTCTGTATTAAAATTCTATGACATTGGATTTCATCACCAATTGGTGTTTTTAGTACGGGAAGTTACTGTTTGTGTGTGGTTTGAACTCTTAGATTTTTTAGTCGTGTGATTCAGTTTTTTGTTTCTTTAGAGACTTTAGGTGTTTTTATTGAAATTTTATTTGTTTGCGTGTGATTATTTTCATCCTACACCCAGTGATTATTATCCTTGATCAATCATGTCAAGACAGTCATCTATGTTTTCCCAATCACCAGAAACATTTTTATATGGCAGTCCTACTGTTCCTTTGGGGTACCAGTCACTTTCTGGTACTTTTTTAGGAGCAACTCCTTGACCGACTAAACATCAATTATCACCTAGTAATAATGGAACTAAAAAGTTGAACGCAGAGCAGATTTTTATGATGTCAGGTAATATTCCAAATCCTCAACCTCAAGGTAGTCAGTTACCACCTGGGGGGCAAGGTAGTCAATTATTGCCTGAGGGGCAAGGTAGTCAGTTACCGCCTGGGGGGCAACCTCAAGGTAGTCAGTTATTTCCTAGGGGGCAACCCGAAGGTAGTCAGTTTCCGCCTAGAGGGCTACCTCAAGGTTTTCAACCTTCAGGACAGTACATACCCCAAGGTCAACCCCATATTCCTCAGGATGCTTATCAATCCCTGATTCAGTACGTGCCTCAAGGTTATCAACCTCAAGGTCAGTACCCAACTCAAGGTTTCCAACCACCTTCCAGTCAGTCATTTTTACAAGGAACTAGAAATGTACCTCCTAAATATCAGCCCTATGTTCAACTAGGTTATGGTCCTCCATATGCTCAACCTTTTATGGGTCCCGGAATGAATAATGTGTGGGATCCGTCTCAAACTCAATAGACTATGCAACCTAAAGTGTAGTTATCTAATCAATCTGGACAACCTTTGGTTTCTGGTCCAACCCAACAACCTATCCAATCTACGGTTCAAACCTCTGCACCTGGTTTAGTTCAGCAGCTTTGGCCTAGTTCACCTCAGACTCTGCCTTGAACTGCTGCTGCAAACGCTGCATTTTCTGTTCAACCTACCACACCTGTTTTTGGAGTATCTGTAGCTCTGGTTTCTACTATCCCTGTATTAGTGCAAACTCCTCAAGTCTCTATGCCCCAGTCAGGATCTACAGTTCAGACTTCAGTCTAGGTGCCTGCAGGACAAGTTGGTCCAAGTACAATTGCCATGAGTCAACCGTACCAGGGACAGTATCAATTTGGTTCTACTATACAAAACCTAGTTTATCAAAATCAACCGTACCCTAGCTATACTTATCAACAGCCTCAACAACCCCACTTTGGTCTGGTTAATCTTGGTTTTCCAGGAGGTTATAACATTCCTAATGCAAGTCCAATTCCAGGTTATCCTGGATATCCTCCTCCTGGAGTTGGTCTCATTACATAAGGTTTTCGCAAACCTAACCGTCAGTTACCATTTATTGCAACTTTGGATTTACTTGATTTGTCGCGCCTTAAGAACGATCCAATTTACTATCTTCCGTGTTGGCCGCCAATGCCTAATAAGTTGCCCAGTGATATCCTAAAATTCAAGGGTAAGTCAGGTGAGGATCCATCAAATCATGTGATGACTTATCACCTCTGGTGTGCATCTAATTCAATCGTTGATGATTCAATTTGATTGTGTCTTTTTCAAAGAACTCTTATTGGTCTTGCCGCCAAATGGTACATTGAGTTACCACGAAGCTCTTTTTATAATTTCAGTCAGTTAGCCACTTCTTTCTTAACTCATTTTTAGTTGCCTGTCAGATACGACAATGGCACAAAATTGTTAACTTCACTAAAACAATCCACGTCCACATATATTTCTAATCATATTCATGAATGGTGACGTCGAAGGCGTTTGATGAAAGCTTTCATTCCGGATCAAATTTTAGCGGAATGGTTCATTAAATCATTGTTACCTAAAATCACTGAAGATGTAGCTAAGGCAGGAGTTGTCACTGAAAAACAATTCATTGCTCAGGCTCAATACCTTGACCTCATTTATACGCAGTCACATATTTTACACGAAAAAATCCCTAATCATCCAAAAACTATAGCTCCTTTAGGGTCTCATGCCACTAATGGTATGATTCGTTCATTTAGTATTAAAAGCAAGAAGAAATCTTCAAAGAATTCTTCTCCTACAATAACTTTACCTAATTCCCCGAAAGGAGATTCTTCTGTTGAAGTTTCTGCTGATGTCCATGTCGTAGATTCATCTACAACCAAATCCAATAGTAAAGAGAAGGGGAAAACAAAAAAAATAAAAATTCAAAAGATAAAGCAAATAAAAATGAATCTATTGACGAAAAACAAAAACCTTGCTATCCTTGTTTCATTTGCGATGAGGATCATTTTACCAAAGAATGCCCATATCGAGTAGAGTTTTCAAAATTCGTTAAAGGTTCTCAAATGCCTACTGTCTTGAAGGATCCTTCTCCTACTCAAGATAGTAAGGTGGTTGCTTCTTCCTCGAATACCTCAGAAGAACCCATTATGATGATGTCTCATGTTAGGATTGCAACACGATCGCAAGATTACAGTAGTAAAAATCCTGTTGATGGTAAATAAGCATAATCTTCTAATTCAAACACATCAACTTCATCTCCTGCTGGTTCTGATTCGCTACAGATCAAGAAACCAAACCCTAACTTAGTAATCAAACTGCCTGCTAAAGGTATATTTCGGAAATCAACTGCGAGAGCTACTCAGAATTATAACATTGTTGAAGACCTAGTTATTTCCCCTTCAGCAATGTCGGCTTTGGAAGTGCTGCAATCATGCCCAGCACAACGTAAATTACTATTGTCTGCTATAGGAGCTATTGATATTCAAGATTCGAACCTAATAATCTTTGATTTAGAGAATAGTACACCCCGCCTTCCTCATCAAATGGCTTTCCAAATTCCAGTGTTAGTCAAAAATAGGCCTTGCTTTCGGACTGTGATTGATGAAGGGGCTTGTACGTGTATTATGTCGATCCAATGTTGGAGATCTCTTGGTTCTCCTACACTCAATCAGTCTCCGACAATTCTAAAGGCTTTTGATGGTTGATGGTTCTATCCTTTTAGTATTTTAGAATATTTACCTATAGGGGTCGAAGGCAAAACTATAAATCTAGATGTGGAAGTGGTTGATGCCTCTCTAGATTACAACCTTCTCTTGGGTCGCAGTTGGTCTTATGCTATGACTACTATTATTTCATCGGTCTTTTAGCTTATTAAGTTTCCTCATAATGGAAGGATCGTTACAATAGACCAGCTGACTTATTTCTCATTTGACCCAGCCTCTTTAGATAGTATTCAGCATGTCGGTAAAACAACTATCCCTTACAAGGATGTTGGGCTAGGTTTGATTAAAGATTCTGGTTTACTAGGAACTTTTTCCTTCCCTCCTCCTAACGTATCACCTTTTATTGCAACTATTCATATGATTTCATTGAATACTATTACTTTTGATGATCCTAGGATCGTAACTTCTGATTCTGAGGTGGATCCATTTTATGGCGCGATGCCTATGAGTCCCTTTGAAATTGCATATCAGGCAATACAGTCATTTTCTAATTCCTGACCTATCACAAGGATAGTTTCTTCCTGTATCAACCTCGTTAAAAAATGAAACTGGATATCTAGAGGATAGTTTGTTCCTGTCTCAACCTCGTTAAAAAATGAAACCGGATGTGTGGAGCATAGTTCCTTGTCTTGTGTCAAGCTTGTTAAAAAATGAAACAAGGAGTTGTGAGTATAGTTCCTTGTCTTGTGTCAAGCTTGTTAAAAAATGAAATGAGGAGTTGTAAGCAAAGTTCTTTGTCTTGTGTCAAGCTCATTAAAAAATGAAATAATGGTCATGGAGCATAGTTCCTTGTCTCGTGTCAAGCTCGTTTAAAAAATGAAACAAGGTCCATGAGGATAGTTTTGTTACTGTGTCAACCTCATTAAAAAATGAAACATATCCCTTTCCAAATTGAGTCTTTGATTAAGATATTCTAAAATCCAAGTCGAGTCTTTCCAAGATATCGAAAGTGAACCTTCATTCCATCCACCTCGTTGAATGCAATGAAGCTTGGGGGGCATGTACCTCATTTCGAGTAATTATGCTGGGGGCATGAAAACTTATAACAAGCATAGTTTTTCATTTCAAGCTTGCGTGAACATGAAACTGAATCCAAGCAG